>BNJS01001412.1_pt1 | contig 18033 bp, 27 predicted proteins | sample 8540461 | NCBI WGS metagenome assembly BNJS01 (sample SAMD00202454, study PRJDB9452) | human saliva metagenome | isolation source: human saliva | place: Japan | reverse complement strand
TGAGTCTTGCAGGTCTTCGTAAGTCAAAAGAAAACTAATTTGACGAATTAAAATGAAAGAATGACCACAAGGTGGGGATATAACTCTCTTGTGGTCTTTATTGAAAGGAGAAAAAAATGCAAGTATTTATCGCTTCTGGACGTGTTGCATTCATTCCAAATGATGCAGTAGGTCAAACTCAAAATGGTCATGCCAGTTTCAAATTTGAGTTTGTTTGTGATTCGAGTATGACTGATGATACAAATAAACCAATCTCTAATTTCTTCCATGTACAAGTTTATGGAAAACAAGCAGAATTGATGGCTCAGAGCCTATCTAAAGGCTCTCCAATCCTCTTAAAAAGGAGAAATTATCCAACGACCTTATAATGATGAACAAGGTCAACGTCGGACGTATCAGTTTATTTCCCCAAATCAACAAGGAGGAATTACTTTCCTTGAAAATAGGGAAGCATCTAACCGACGTAAGCAGGAACAACAGGGATTTTCTCAGCCAATACAAGACTCTATCTCTACTTCTTATCCTGAACCAATGGATGTAGAATCCCCATTCTAAAGGGATTGAAAGCATACAAGAACACTTGTGTGCTTTTTTTGTTGTACAAAAAAAGTTATATAACTTATGATATAACAATATCTTTTGTCCCTTTAACAAAAAATTTGATATTATCCCTTAGAATAGAGGGGAATTAAGAAATAATAAGAAAGGAGAGCAACAATGGCAAGACAAAAATACAATTATCTGTCTGATGAATTGATTGCGGAATCTCTTCAGGTGACCAACTACCTAGAACAAAGTCGATCCAGTCGATTGAATGTTCTTCAGTTGGATGGGGAGAAATGGTTAGAAAATTACTTTAACCGTTATGAGAAAGCCTCTCCAAGGCTACAGTTTCACATATTTCTCTTTTCGAGCTTCTATACTCGAAAAATGGAATGGTTTTTGGAAGGTGTAAGGGGGTAGTCGTTTGTTTGAGTTATTTGAAGTAGTATTTTATACCCTTATCCAAGCGATTCGAGCCAGTTGGCTCACTACCTTCCTTTTTCTAGGAGGCGCAGGTTATTACCTATTCAAACTCTTCCAGCCGTATTTTTTAAGAAGTTATCAAAGGTTATTATCAGGAAAGAGTAGTCTAAGCCAAGCAATAAAAAAATAGGTTGGAAAAATCGTAAAGGAATTGATTGGAAACAAGTTTGGAGACAATCAGTTAGAGGGCTGCTCAATGGGATGAAGTCATTCTTACCTAAAATCTTTGCACTTGTCTCTCTCATTCTTTGGAATGTTTTCTTCAGGATATTCTATACCCTCCCTTTTGTTAAACGAGAACGGAAACGTTTTGATAAAGAAATGAAACCCATTCTTTATTTTAAAAGTTACCGTAGTTTTGTTTATATGGGATTAGGTTTTAGCTTTATTGCTTTTTATCTTAACCAAATTACCTGGTTACTGTGTTTGAGAGCTACTATCCGCTTTCTCTATTTTAGTGTTTGGGCGTTTAAAGATGCCAGTAAGGCCGTAAACTTTGACTTGAATAGTCTCTTGTTTCAGAGTCTACTGAATGTAAAAGTCTTCTTAATAGCACCGATTTTAGCATTTCCAATCTTTCTATTGGGTTTAGTTATCGCCTGGAAATCTGCCTGGATAAACTTCGAGCAGTTTCGAGACTATAACAACAATGAAGAAGGAGATGACCGCTTTGTGACGGTTGATGAAATTCGTCGACAATACAAAAAAATCCCCAATAAAGCTTTAACTTATCCAGGTGAGGGTGGGGCTCCTGTATTTCATGAATTGACTCATGATTTAGCAGGTCAAACACTGAGAACTCAGATGTTATGGCAAAATAGGAAAATCAGTCGATATGTGACCAATGCAGAGCGGATTTTAGGTATGTTAGCTTTTCCTTCAGGTTACTACTACATTGAAGATAAGCCTACGAATCTGTTAGGGATTGGGATGACTCGTTCAGGTAAAGGGGAGGGTCATATAACTCCAGCAATTGAAATCAATAGCCGTGCGGAGTTGCAGCCATCGCTAGTTCTGGCAGACCCGAAAGGAGAACACTACCAAGCCTCTTACAAAACGATGAGGCAACGTGGCTATGAAGTTGATGTGCTTTCTTTCCAAAATATGGATTGGTCTATGTCCTACAATCCTTTGGCTCTAGCTATTGCAGCCGCAAAGAAGGGCTACTATGAGAAAACGCAAACCTATGTCAATGCAGTCGCAGAATCCATTTTTCCCAAACAAAAAGGTGGAGAGAAGGGAAATGCGGAATACTTCCGTAAGTCTTCTATATCCCTGTTTAATGCTCTTACAATGGCTTTGATGGATCGAGCTAATGAAACCCATCAAAATGGTGAAGACGATGCCTGGGATACCATTACGATCCCTAACGTTGCGAAATTCTTGGCGACAATGGGATCAGAAGAAGTCTTTGTGGATGGAACGGGGGAAGTCGTTGAGAATCCAACTAGAGAACAACAGGTATCCAAGAAATCAAAAAAATCACGGTCTATTTTGATAATTTGAGACAAGTCAATCAAAAACAATTCTCCAAATTCAGACAAATGGCAGATATCGAATTTCGTGCCTCAGACTTTGGTGGTGATGAGACTAAAGGAAATGTCTACTCTAGCATGATGACAGGAATCAACCTATTCTTGCAAGACAACGTGGCGAAGCTCACTTCCAAAAACTCGATTGATTTAGAGTCTTTTGCCTTCCCACGTCGATTGTCTGTTAAGTTTAGATCAAGCACCAACAGTCAATTAAAAAATGAGTTCAAGCATAAGACTGCTAAGGTAACCATTACAGGCTTGAAGAAATGGGGCAAAGTTGAAAAGCAAGTCGACTATGTGAAGCAAGCGACAGCTCTTATTGATGGAGAAGGCTATCTGACTTATGCCATCGAACCTAAACTTCCAGATCAGTTTACGGTTACGATTGATTTTAATCATAAGAAAAATGGTAAGTCTCCAGTTCGGGATCGGGTCTTCCAATTCTCAGCTGAAAAAGTCTATCGAAAAGATGGAGATAGTTTAGAACTAGATGAGTATACCAAGAAGCCGATTTTAGATCATATCGATGTAAGGGTTCTGAAGAGCAAAGAAGACACTCAAAATCTTCTCCAAGAGTCGGATATTGAACTGATTTATTCAGATAAACCCAAGGTCATCTACCTGGTAACACCGCCAAACCGAACAGAGTATAATGGGATTGTTTCTTTGTTCTTGGATCAGTTGTACAATGCCAACTATGACCTTGCATTAACAAATGGGAGGAAATGTATCAATCGCATTCTCCATATCTTGGATGAGTTTACAAACATTCCAGCCATTCCTCACATGGATACGAAAATTTCTATCGGATTGGGGCAAAACATTCTCTATTATCTTTGGGTTCAAAACTTGGAACAATTGGTTAATGTCTATGGTGAAAATGTTGCGCAAACGATTCTGGATAACTGTTCATTGAAAGTTTATGTCAAAACGACGTCTCCAGATACCAATAAGAGATTTAGTGGGGAGTTGGGTACACGTACCATCACCAGAAGACGGCGCTCCAGCAATATCCTAGATGAGGCCAACCCAAATGTAGCCGTTGAAAATCCAAGACAAGAGCTACTGACCCCAACCCAGTTAGCCAAACTTCAGGAAGGTGAAGCGGTGATCCTCCGTGGGGTTAAAGGACGGGATAATGTTGGACGTAAGGTTACAACGGATCCAATCTTCGCACATGATAAGAACAGCTTCCCTTACAAGTATATGTTCTTACAAGAGGAGTTTGATACATCGATGACTCTTGCGGATATTCCAGTTGAAAGTGCGCACCGTGAGCTAGAACTTCAGGAGATTGCAGTTGATGCAGGTACAGCCTTCAACAACATCATAGACTGGAGGCAACGTTTGACCATGCCTCTCCTCAGTAACAATGGCGAAACTCCTAAACTATCAGGTCGTCACAGTAAAGGACAAAAGGTACAATCCCAATCATTTACATCTACAGATGAATTATTCCAAGCAGCTGCAGCTAGTGTTATTCAAGGTGACTATGATTATTATGATGATGGAGACGACTTTTTTGCGGATGAAGTTATCTAAAAAGATATACAATAAGTTATATAAACACTTGCAAGAAAAAAAGCTGTTTGCTATAATAAAATAAAGAATGGTTAGGAGATAAATGATGAAAGCAAAGTACTTTTTAAGAATTGTTTTAGTAGGGTTAGCTTTGATTTTACTTGGAGCTTGTGGTCAAAAATCACCTGATTCTATTGCTAAAAATGTGCTAAAAGATAGCTATACAGGCTTTTCACCAGAACATAGTTCTGATAGCTCTGTATTTAAAGGTGGAGTAGGAACTACTTTAAAGTTTGATAAAGCAGAACGAACCATCTCAAATAACGACGGTAGAAGTGTTAAGTACAGTGTTCTATCAGATGAACAAGTAAAGACGATTCCAGCATCTTTCAGAGGGACTATTGTTAGTTTAGAGAGTCAGCTGAAAGGAAAGGACACCTTTACAATAGCTGTTGGTGATAATGCAGATAAGCCTGAGGATGCAGGTGCCTATTATCAGGTCGTCTTGACTGAAGGGGGCAAAAAAATAAGAGTTATTGAACTCCTTCGTGGCTATAAAGAGGACAATGCTTTCTATGATTTCAATGGAACAGCAGATTAACTTACAAAAGTCTCAATTACTTGAGGCTTTTTTTGTTGTCAGAATTTCATTGTCCCTTTAAAAACGATTTTGCCATTATCGAATATGATAGGGGTATCTTAAAAAGAAAGAAGGTACCTTTAGTGCACTATCAAACCTTTTCAGATTTGGTGAATGAGATCAAGAATCTCAATGGTGAAATCACAGGCGAGAATGCAAAAAAGCTGGCGGAGTTCTATTCCTACTGGGGAAACTATTTAGAACCGACTCCTGCATTTATGGTATTTCTAGCCTATTTGCCAGGAGGGATCGCCAAGGCTCTTTATCAAATTACTTCTAGCCTAGAACATGTTTTTTTAATAATATGTTCAAGCTCTTTGGGCTTTTTCGGATATTTGGGGGATCAAAAGACAGTCATTGGTCAATTTTTCTACTGGTTTCAGATATTAGGAACGTCCTTGTTCACCCTAATTTTGGTTGTGTCGGCCGTTGCAGGAGTTTTTACAAAGCCCGTCAAATACAAAGGGGTCATTACGAATTTCCTTTTGGTAACGGCTGTAACTGCCGTGTTACCACTAGCTTTGACCACTATCTCAACAGCAGTCGCACAGGATGCCATGTCTATCCAGATGGTATCCAGTGAAGCCCCTTCAGGTAGTCAACCGACTTCTTCCTTGGCTCTGCAACCCATGAAAAATAATGTGGTAGACTTAAAAGTCTTGATCTACAAAGATTTTTCTACAGAGTTGTTTCCAATGGATGATTATGGCTACATTAAGCCCGTTCAGGAGGGATCCACTCCTGTAAATAATATCACGGATAACCTTGAACAGCGGGATACGACTGATTTTGCGACCAAAATTGATTTTGGGGCAAACTATGGTACAACAAATACAGAAATGCTAAAGACGATGCAGGAAGATGATAAAATAAAAGGAATTAAGGGCTTATTCCTCCATAAGTTGAATTCCAATAATACTGGAGTTGAAAGCATTACAGAACACCGTCTTATCAATCAGTTGAGTGCTTTTGAATCCGTTTATATGCGCTATAAAGTCAACTGGATAGGGATGTTTCTTCAGTACATTATCCTTGTTGTTCTCTTGGTCAGCATGATCATTAAGCTCGTTAAATCAATCTTTGATATTCTGATTGAAGCAATGATTTCTCCAATTCTTGGATATAGCTCCCTATCAAACTCAAAGAAATACAAAGAGTTGTTAAGAACAATCGGAGGTGCCTTAGCAGGAATCTTCTTTGAGGTTATTATTATGCGTGTAACACTTGAGATTTTCAGAGATTTACCAATCCTTTCTGTTTCAGCAGTATCTAAGCTTTCTGGCGGATTCTTTGATGGACTCAATATGTGGGAACAGTGTCTTGCAGCTGCCTTTGTCTATGTGGGAGTATTCTTTGCAGCCATGCAAGGAGTGGCTATGATTGAGCGCTGGCTTGGAGTTTCAACAGGACATAGCGAAACAGCGCAACAATTGCTTGGTGCTATGATGATGGGCAATGCCTTTGCGGCTGGAGCAGGCGGTCTCTTTAATGGGGGTATGGCGCTTGGTCAATTTGGTATGGATATGGCTAAAAAAGCTCCAGATGCCCTGTCTAAAGGAAGTCAGATTCTGGGGAATAGCCTTGCCAGAACTGGAGGTGGTATTCAAGGTGCTTTGAACTCTGTAAAAGACCAGGGCTTAATGAATGCGGCCAAAGGTGGAGTAAGTAATATGGTTGATTTGGCAGAATGGAAAGCTTTTGAAACCATGCAAAATGCGAAAGGGGCAGTTGGCAATGTTTTAAATAACCTAGATGATAAGGCTGTCTTTGCTCAAAATGCGACCTATAATGCTTTGAAAAACGATGCTGTTCCTGGACTTGATCAATTTGGACCAGTTGATATTCCTGAGCCACCAATCGATCTAGGAACAACGGATGCACCTATTGTTGATTCAACTCCTTCAGCTGAAGAAATAGGGTCCCCAATTCAAAATCCACCACTTCAAACTGAAGGAGCGGAGCCACCAATCCAAAATTCAGCTCATCCAACTGGAGGAACAGAAGCTCCAATTCAAGATTCAACTCATCTAACTGGAGGAATAGAGCCACCAATCCAAAACTCAACTCATCTAACTGGAGGATCAGCATCACCAACTCAAGATTCATCTCATCCAACTGGAGGATCAGCATCACCAACTCAAGGTTCATCTCCATCAGTTGTAGAATCGACACAAGCACCGAAACAAGCAGACTCTTCTCAACAAAAGTTTCAACAGAGCATGAATCAAATGCAATACATGAACCAACAGATGCAACAAGCAGGACAGCGTATGCAAGGAGGACGACATATCACAGGTGCTGAAAGTCCTGAAGAGGAGGAATAGGATGAATTATGGATTTAACAGGGAAGAATATTGTTATCACAGGAAGCCTACGTCCTCTAACTAGAGAAGAAGCAGTACGATTTTTAGAAAGTAAAGGGGCTGTCGTGCAAAACTATGTGTCATCTAGGACAGATATATTGGTTGTAGGACATAAGCAGTTGAATCTTTTTGATCTAGATAAAAGGTCTAAGAAGCATGATGCAGCGCTTAGAAGACTATCAGAAGGCCAATTGATTACTTTTCTTTCTGAAGAAGCATTCTTTGATTTAGTTAAGAAGTCTCAGTATTGAGGCTTCTTTTTGTGTATAAAAGTATGTTATAGATATTGACGTTTTTTTTAAAAAATGGTAAACTATTAACACAGTATATAGATTGTTAAAGATTGGAGAAGAGACATGGGAATTTTACAGAGTCACTTAGAAACAGAATGCGACTCAAGATTGGCAGGAGAATTAGCTTATAGTATAAAAGAAGCCTATCGATATCTATGGGAATTGATTAATGCAACTCCTGTATTGCAACATCCTGAAATGCGTAAAACTTATGGTCATATTAGACAAGCCTTAGTAGATGTTGCTCTACGTTTAGTTTTAGAAGATTCATCTATGCCAGTAGACGTGCAAATGATAGCTGCAACGAACAATAAAAGAAATGGCTATACCTATACTATGATTGAGACAAAGGGAGCTATTATATCCCCTGTGAAAACAAGAAGTGTAAGAGCTGTTCCTAAAAAAGCTCTGCATAGAAGTGTTGCTAGTATTAAGAATAAGCAGTTTGATCTATTCACTACTCAAGAAGATATCAATAAACGGTATGATGAGACTACTCCCCCATTTATACTACTCACTTATGGTGGATCAAATCATCATCTTCAGTTTGTTCAGCTTGGACTACCTGATGTTGATTCAGAACAATGGATTGAGAAAGTAGATATTTTAAATGCTCCACGCATTATAACTTCTACAGAACAAGAACGAGCAACCCAAAAAGAAACTAGATTTGACATTAACAGAGCTATCGGAAGATCTTCGTAGGAGAGTAGTAAATGGAACAACGAATATTTAATCCCTCTAAATTAACAAAAGCTAGAATAGCTAGGGGATTAACAAAGAAAGATTTAGCAGAACGAACTGGGATATCCCGACAGATGATTTCGAATTATGAATTAGGTAAAACGCAACCAGGAGCCAATAACCTAATGACTATTGTTGCCGAACTAGATTTTCCATATAATTACTTTACTTCTGAATCAAAAAGTTTTTATGAAGGAGCAACTTTTTTTCGTAGTCAGTCTGCATCCACCAAGAAAATAAGAGATATGCAAGCAGTGAGATTGGAATTTCAAAAAGAAATTTATGATTTTTTATCTCGCTATGTGAATTTTCCCCAGTTAGTTCTTCCTGATATTCTAATGAAAAATATTCATGATATCACTAATAAAGATATTGAAGAAAAAGCCAGAGAATTGAGAGAGATTTGGGGACTTGGAATAGATTTACCAGTTTCTAATTTACTTGAAGTAGCGGAAATTAATGGTGTCATTATTGTTGAAGCAAATATGTCCGATGAAACACTAGATGCGGTATCAGAGTGGATAGGAGATAGACCGTTCATAATGTTGACAGATAACGGCGAATCAGCAGTTCGCAGAAGATTTAACATCGCTCATGAGATTGGACATATTTTACTTCACGGAGATATTGAAAGTATTCATGATTATACATCACAGGAATTAAAGAATGTTATTGAAAAACAAGCTAATTATTTTGCTTCTTGTCTATTGTTGCCTGAAAATGGTTTCTTAAAGTCATTGTTATCTACTAATTTAGATTTTTATATTGAGTTGAAAAAATATTGGAAGGTTTCTATTCAGGCTATGATTATGAGAACACATCAACTAGAGTTAATAAGTGATGATCAAAAGTTGTATCTGTTTAAGAAAATTGCTTTTAATAAGTGGAAGAGACAGGAGCCGTTAGATACAGAGATAATTCCTGAAAAACCAAGCCTTTATAGAAAGGTATATGAGCTGATTGTTACAAATGATATTCTTCAGAGGAATGAATTAATTTCCTATTTATCCCTGCCAAAAGATGAATTGGAGAAGTCTTTAGATATTTCAATTGATGAACAAAAAAACCACCAAAACATGGTCCAATTTTTAAGAATAGTTAAGTAAGAAGTCTCAGTATTGAGGCTTCTTTTTATTGTGTAAAAAAAGTATATAACTTTTTGTGTAATTTATTCCTGAAGGATGATGGGAAAAAATGCTATTGTCCCTTTAAAAAGATATTTTCGATTATTCATTATAATGTTAGTGTCAAAACAAATATAAAGGAGAAATTAATGTACGGTGAAAAATATGGTGTACCTAGAGATATTTATGCCAAAATCAAGATTATAGGACTTCTTATTCTGGATATTACATTTGTAGGAATAACTGGGCTAATTGCTCTAAGCGTTGGATTAAGAATTTTTCCGAAAAGTCAATGGATACAAATGTTCGCATTCATATTTTTAACACCAGTTATGAGTTTGTATCTGGTGTTGCCAGCTAACGGTGGTAAAAAGAATTGGCACAGTATGTTTCTTTTCTTCAGACGAAGAAGAAAACGTTACATCAGTTTGAACTATATCAGAAGGAGAAAATCATAATGGCAATTAAACAAACTTCATCCAAAAATATTGAGAAACGCCCTTTAGGACGTATTCGAGAAATGAAGAAGCATACTCAGGAATATTTCGATTTACATTCTTGTGTTGAGTTGTTAGACGTAAAATCAATTATTCCAAACAGACAGGCTTATATCCAGTTAGTAGATTATGGATACTTGCAGCTGATGGAAATACCAGGTAAAGACTTAGGGTCGATGTCTTATAACGAGGTGATGCGTACAATCGAAAATTTTGAAACTTGGTTAACTCGATTTGGACCTAATATCCAAGTAGAGACGACAACCTTGCCAACAAATACTGATACACAAATTTCTGACTTGCGCCATCATTTGAATTTAGTGCGACAAGATCTCTCTAAGATATCAGTAAATGAGAGACGTTTTTTACAACTCAAAGATCGTGAGCTTTGGCTTCAAAGTCAAATTAAAGTTGAAGAGAGCATACGACAAGAAGTCTATAATACAGAGTTTATACTGTGGCTATTTGCACCTACAACAACTGAATTGGACGAATTAGTTCGGAAGGCGCAAACTTATGGAAATAATGATTTTGTTCCTCAAGAAATTAGCTATAGGAAGAAAATTCAGATTATAAAACAATACAACAATATGAATGAGAAAGTATAGGAGGGATAGTATGCCTGATTTATCAAAACGTAGACAAAGACAATTAAAGAATGAAGGATATGACCTTGCTTTCCTTAGCCAGATTCAACCGCAAGGAAATATTGATTTTAAAAAAGATGATCGTTCCTGGTTAAGTGGAGATGGATATCATACGGTCATACACTACTATGAATATCCAACTGAAGGAATGGATCGTTTTTGGCTTTCTGAATTATTGCTATTACCTGGTACACGTGCCTTCTTGTCACTGTATAAAGAAGATAATAGACAGCTTCAAAAAGAGATAGAGGACTCTATTGAAGAAAAATCAACACGTATTACTAATAACAGTAAATTAACAAATAATCGGAAAGAACTAGATGAAATTGACAATCTCAATAAGTTAAGTCGAGACATTGATAAGCGGAATATAGCTATGTATGGGATGTATATTCGTGTCTTTGTGTTCGCATCAACCAAAGAAGAATTGTTTAAGAAAGTTGAAGAGGTTAAAGACAAAACGTCTAAATTCAAATCAACTATCCTATCAGGAGAATTAGAATTTGAATATCATGCTCCTTTTATTCCAGCCGAGTATCAGATTGATTTACCAAATCATCGAAGAGGAATACCTACTCCAGCCCACTCAATAGCTGGGGGATATTTCTTTAATCATACGAAGCTTGAAGATGAAAAGGGATTTTATCTTGGTTGGACTCCAACAAACGGAGCAGTAAACTTCAACTTCCTAGAACGTGATGAAAAAAGAACACGTTCGTTTATGATTCTATCTGGGAATCCAAAGATGGGACAACGCTCTTTCCTTATGAAACATACAGATGGTCTTTATGCAAAGGGGCACTATATTCGTAATTTTGATGCTACTGGTCAGTTTCTTGATCAGACAAGAAAGCAACATGGATTGATATTTGATTTATCAGGTGAAGCTAACCGAATTAATATCTTCCAGGTCTTTCCAACAGTAACCAATGAAGCAGGAACTGAAATTGATAAGAAAAAGTCCTACAACCTTCATATTGAGAAATTAAAGAGTATTTATAAACTCTTGAATAATGAAGTGACAGGAGACGATTTAATCACATTTGGAACTCTCTTGAATGACTTCTATATTGAAGAAAGAGTTGTGGGCTCGAAATCCTTCGTTGAATCCAGAAAAACTGAAAGCGACGGATATTGTGAAGGAACAGTATCCTATTCTGTCTGATTTTATTTTGTTTGTTGATGCCTACAAACGTCGACTAGAACAAAGTTCTAGCACGGATATGGCTGAAATCAAAGCTGTTAAGCGTATTTACAATACGTTTAACGAACTATTGACAACAAATGCAGAAATTTTCGAGGGAACAACAGAATTCCAAGATATCTCTTCAGAGCAAGTTGTGACATTTGATTTTTCTGGATTGAAGAGTGCCCCTCATCTCTTAAATGTTCAAATATTCTCGGTTCTTTCACTTGTCTCAGCTGATATTGTTAATAACGGAAAACGTTGTAAGCAGCTACTGAAGAGGCGGCCTGACTTAACGGAGATGGATATGCAGCACTATATTGTCAATATTAGTGGGGCACAGACACTCATTAATCCTAAGCATGAGAGCAGTGTGAATCTCTTGGCAGATATGATTGATACAATGGGGGAAAACTTTGCTGGAGTTGTGTTGTCCGTTAATTCTCTGAGGGGTATTCTGTTTGAGACAGGTATCGGCACTCATAAGGATCCATACGTAACTGCGGTTCAGAGGATTTTTGGTCTGATGCAGTATAGAATTTTTGCTCAGACAGATGAAACTAGCGTTCCCCTATTAGCCAATGCTTTATCAGGATCAATGAATCAGTCTGAATTAGAAACATTGCCTCGCCTAGCCAAAGGACAGTTGTTTATGAATATTGCAGGAGTTGGAAATCTAGTATTTAACCAGCAATTATTAGCTCCAGAAGTTGAGCGCTATGGTGGTATCGAATAAGAAAGGACAGTAAATTTAAATGGTTAAAAACAAATCAGGAATGATTACAAGGACAAAGCAGAAATTTGATGAATATGTTTTGATTCGTAAATATCGTATGAAACAAGAAAGAGATTATTTTGCTTCAGAGGGAGAATCAGATCCAAAACGTCTAGAAGCACAAAAGGAGCGAGATAAGGAATTTTTGAATGGTCTCAAGAAAATAGGTCTAGGGTTTATTGTATTTTTAGTTTTTTATGGCATTTTACGAACAATATTAGGATTGTGGTAAATAAGCGAGGTGTCCATGAAAAAAATATTCAAACTGAAGATCCTCATTCCTCTTGTAGCTCTCCTATTAGTTGTCAATGTTGGGATAACCATGTTAGTTGGGATAATGGGAGCTGTAACCAATAATGGAAGAAATGATTGTGGTGCTGTAGAAACAACATCTTCAACTGGCGACTCCACAGTTTCTTCAGCTGATGGTTCCATCGATGACTTTGTAAAAAGCATAAGGAAGCCTATATCCTGTCTTGGAAGGCAGGAGGTTTCCTACCTTCAGCCTCTATCACTCAAACTATGATAGAGAATGGCTTTAATTTTACGAATCCTAATGGAACTTCCTTCTGGAAGGCTCATAACATGGGAGGTGTTAAAACCTCCAGAAAAAGCGATTTTCCAGTCACTATTGCGACGTATGGTGAAGACAGTATTGACCTAACAGGAACAAAGCCTGGAGCAAACGTTGGAGACGGTACAGGAGGAGCTTATACTTGGTTTTCTAGCTATGATGCAGGGATTGTAGGGAAAGCTGAGTTTATGGCTCACCAGACACTTTATAAAGGGGCTATAAACAATACAAATGGTATTGCTAGCTTATCTGCTATAGCAGATGGTGGATGGGCCACAGATGGCACTTATAAGAGCAAACTAACTGATATGTATCAAAAACTAGGTACGAAGTATCAGTGGCTTGATAAGGAAGCTATTGCTGCTCATGGTGAGAAACCTTATGAAGGATCCAGTACACAAGATGTCAGTTCTTCAGATAGTGCGGTGTCTTCTTCAGCTGAAAAAAGTGATTGTGGTGAATCAGGTGGTAGTGTTGATGGAACAGGAAAAGTTCTTCAGATGCGACTGCGTGGGGGTATAAACCAGAAGATTTACCAGATAGTTTGAAACCCTTTATTATCGATCCTAAGAGTTTAGGCATGGATTATGCTAAGTCTACAGGGTGGTATAATCCTGGAAGTGATGAGGATGCTGGACAATGTGTGAATCTTACAATTAGTATTGGAAATCATATATGGGGTCATTCTGGTTCAGTTCAAGGTAATGGGAAAGATCAGGCAGCAGCTTGGGCATCAATATTCGGGAATTCAGTTAAGTCAACTCCCAAAAGGGGTGCTATCTTTTCTACACAGGTAGGGGGCGGAGGATATGGCCATACAGGGAATTGTATGTCATGTTTTTGAGAATGGCTCCATCTTGTTTGTAGAGCAAAATACACCTCTGAGTGGGTGGGATCAGTTCAAAACTCCATATACATGGAATTATCGTATTTGGACTAAATCTCAACAGCAAGAACAGGTAATCTCGTTTTGCTTATCCAGATGACAGAGAAGCTAAATTAAGTTCAAATTAAAAAGGAGGATATTGAGATGATTGATTGGATAAAAGAAAATGTGGTAGTGATCGATTGTAGTAAGTATTCTATTAGATTATTGCAGGGAATAGGGGTTGTATCGAGTTTTCAGATCATCTCAACAAACTCCAGACAGAGGAAACGAGCTCAGATGACTTCTTCAGCAACTGTTCAAAAACGAACCATCATCTCAAAGAGGAAACAGTAGATGAGAAGAATTATCGGACAGCTAAAGTTAAAAACTAGAACGTCCCTATGCTGAGGCAAGATCAGAAGATAAAAAAAGAAGTGTTTAAAAAGCCTTTGAAGAAGCAGTAGACAGATATAAAAAAAGACGAAATGTTCTGTCAAAATGTCAAGGGAACAATCGAGAATCATTTATCTATGACACAGAATGCAATGGTTCAAACCTTTTGCGATGGCTCTTCTAACGAATCAGTATGATTTTCAACCTAAACAATTAGAAGTGATGCCGACAGAATCAGAGGACGTTATTCAATTTTTAGTTGTCCTGACTAAAAGGTGGGAGAAGAGAATAGCTATTTCATTGGAAATTTCAATACTACAGTTCAACAAATCCAGCTAAAAAGCCTATGTTGGTGGAAATATAGGCGGTACATATGGATAATAAGTTGCACAAAAAAAGTTATATAACTTTTTGTGCTTTTATATTGACAAGAAAAGTAGTTTTAGGTATAATTAAGTATATAAAAAGTTATATAACAAAAATATACAATTATCCAAGGAGGGAATCATGAAGATTCAAACTACAAACTTAGGAAAAGGTGGCGGTGGTAAGACTACAGATACCTTTAATGAAGGGGATTGGTTGGCACGTGTTAAGGGGCTTAGAACACTACTCATTGATGGAGCTTGGGAATGCAATTTGACAAGAACATTTGATGTAAAATGTGAGAAAAACTGTCTATGATATATTTACGACTGGAGAGTATGAGATTGTTCCAATATCAGAAAATCTTAGTTTGATTTGTGGTGATGAGCGTTTGACAGATGAGCAGTTAGATCTTGCTAGTCGAAACAACAAATATCTCCAGTTGTTTATGTGGTTTAGCGAACATTACGAAGAGTTAGAAGCACAATTTGATGTCATTCTAATTGATACGCACAATGATGAGAGCTTAGTTACAGCAAATTTTATAGCTGTGTCAGATATTGTCTTGGCTGTTTCTGATGCCTCTCTTAATGGTTTTCGTGCCTGGTTATCTTTGAAAAATTTTGTAGACTTTATTAAGAGCGAAGCTATCGAAGTTATTACTAAGAAAAAGCTATGTTAAAAGCAGAACCTTATCTTATTGGAAATAAGATTAAGTACGTTGGAAACAATGTAACAGACACCTGCAAACAATTTTTAGAAGTTGTTGAAGAAGACTCAGCTTACCTAGGTTCTATCCAGGAGAAAGAGCTCATGGCCAAGAGTCTTGTGATCAGTCAGAGTGTCTTTGAGCAGCATGAAGAGATGACAGCTAACCAAAAAGAGACACATCAAAAGTTTTATGATAATATAAACTACGTATATGAAAATATTTTGAGTGTGTTAGAAGGAGAGGTAGCATGACAGAGAATCGATTCGCACAAGTAAAACAAACATTCCAAAGTACACCAAAGAGAGAAAAGACTCCTTCGTCTAGGAAACAAAATCAGGAGGCTAGAAAGTCTCCTGAGAGCTATAATAAAAAGCAAAGATATCCATTCTCTTTACATCATAATGTTCGATATGATATGTTAGATGCTTTAGTAGAGTATCATGGTGAAAAATCAGCTTCATCTTATATCGAGAAGATGATTATAAGAGAATGGGAAAAGATGCAGAGAAAAAATAAGTAATGAGATGTCGGAAAGGATGATTTTTCAATGATAGATTTTAGTAAAGAAATAAAGAAGAAAAAAATGACAATGACGATGAAGATCCACAATCAGGGAGAGATTATTTGCATGATATGAAGAAAAAAGAGAGAAGGAGGAAGAGGAACTTCTAGAAAGTTGCACGAGGCAGAGTCTAATATCTCCAGTTCAGATGAAAAAAATCACTTGAAATGGAGAAGGAATAATGAAATACTTATCAAATTTATCAGATATTCCAGAATTTTCTTCAGCAGCAACAGATTCAGGACAATTCTTTATTCCTCGTCCAATAATAGACAACCCACAGTTCAATGATTTGAAGAGTAGTGGAATTTTTTTCTCTACATGCTTTTATTAAATCGTTTAAGAGCTGCAGTTGACTTTTGAATTAAAAAGGATATGATGAAAATGGAAATACTTTTGTATGTTACCCTATAGAGGAGCTAATGGAGGCTCTTCAATCAAGTAAAAGCAAAGTCATTTCTTTTGAAAAAAAGAAGCTAAAGAATCATAGTTTAATTGAAGAAGTCCGCCAGGATCCAATCTACCCAATAGAATTTACCTAACAGATGAGATTTTAAAATATTACTGATGAAGTAGGAGGAATCTATAATGATTTTTCGTTGATGTTAAAAAGACTTGTTCAGCTCTTCTTTATTTTTTTCTAGGAGCTATAGCTGTCTATATGTTCTATAAGACATTTGGTCTTAGTATGGTGTTTATAATTGTTTTAGGGTTGGCTGTTTTAAAAATTCGCTCCAGCTTTCCTTTCCAGTTGTATTATTATTGTATTTTTGGGCTTCACTTTACAGGTGACTTTTTCCTTTATTGCAGATGGGATTGTGACAATTTTATGGAGTATCATTTTGATTCCGATGGCTATATTCACTATTGACATGAGCAAATCCTATTTTAGTAAAAAAGAGAAACCCTGGTATGACAAGTAAGAGTTTATCTGAAAAGATAGGCTCTTTTTTTGTCAGAACAAAGGATTATTTGAACATTCAGGTCAAAAATTTATTAAAAATAAGCGTAATTTTAATAAGGGAGGATTCTGAATGGCTTTCTTTGATGAGAGAGAACTAAAAAAATCAATTGCTGTTTCAAAATGCAAAAGAATTTTTATAACTTTGTTTCTAGGTATGATGAGGAGATGATTCCAGTCATGAAAGCAAAGGGGCTATACCTGTATTCATTCAATGGAGCGAACCGTCGCTTTTACATTTGGTGAATTTACTTTTAGAAGAAGACGTTGGAAAAAAAGGGAGATCATTGGGTTGTTCCAGTAGATGAAAAAGTTAGGGCTTCAAAAAGAACGTCCGCTTCTCATGGGAATTTATGTATCAGGTGGCTAAATTATCTACTTTAATGCCATATGATAAAGTAACTCAGGTGATCCAATTGACTTATCATATCTCTATCACAAAGCCAATTGTAGTAAAAAGCTGTAAAAAAATTTGTGAGAAGTTGTTAGAGGAAAGAGAAGCCTATCGCTATTACGAAGAGGGTAAAGAAGTTAGCAAAAAGAAAAAGCTCAGGTTATATATATTGAGGGTGATGGTGTGATGGTTAAAGCACGTGACCCACAGAAGGATAATAAACATTACGATTTATCCCATTTTGTAGTCCATACAGGAAGCCAGAAAGTTGGCAGCAATCGATTTGAACTTCAGGACAAAAAAGAATTTATTGGCCTTGACAATCGCTTAGTGAGGGAGCAGGTAATTGATTATCTATTCAATAATTACGAAGTTACGGAACAGACTTTATTAATTACGAACTCTGATGGGGGGCATGGATATACACCTTATGTTTTCAAAGAAATTGCAAAGGTGTTACGAATTAAACGCCACGAACATTTTTGGGATGAGTACCATGTAAATAAGGAGTTGAAGAATTATCTAAAATTTTACTCTGAAGATCTATTAGAGAGAGCTTTCCAGGCGATTAAGCAACATGATAAGAAGCTAATGAGAACTGTTTTAGATACGACTGAAAGTTATATCGAATCAGAAGAAGAACAAGAGTTATTTGAGAAATTTAAGAGTAAAAATATTGAGAAATTTCCAATACACTAAACCAGCTGAGCAGAGGGGATTCAGCCATGCAGGAATCGGGATAATGGAGAGTCAGCATCGCAAGGTTACTTACAGAATGAAAAAAAGAGGAATGTACTGGACACTTGCTGGAGCTGAAACGATGAGTCGAATAATTGTTTTTGAATTATGAGG
>BNJS01001935.1_pt1 | contig 18036 bp, 18 predicted proteins | sample 8540461 | NCBI WGS metagenome assembly BNJS01 (sample SAMD00202454, study PRJDB9452) | human saliva metagenome | isolation source: human saliva | place: Japan | reverse complement strand
ATTGATAAGTTCAATCCAAGAGAATTTGAAATATTAGGTTGTTCATATTCATACGGAGATCCTGGTGAACCATACCATAAACAAGGAGAGAGTTTCAATGTTAGTTTCAATGACAAAAATGTTTATAAACGTATTTTTATAAGAAACTTAAATCCTATCAGTCGTGCGGAAGACAAAGGTTATTAACAAAGGAGATGATATAATGAAAGTAAGAAGATTAAGAGATATACTTGATAGACCATTTACTATCAGAGATTTAGCTAGTGGGTATACCAATAATGATGATGGTGCTACTACTGACGCTGTAAAAGGATATAATGGTAACTTGAATATTCGTCCTTCTTATCAGAGAAATAGCGTATATAACGAAGATAAGAGACAAGCTGTAATTCAAACCGTTTTAGATGAGTGTCCTTTAGGTATTATGTACTGGGTTGATTTAGGAAACGGACAATATGAAGTTCTCGATGGTCAACAACGTATTCTAGCTATTTGTAATTATGTTATGGGGAATTACTCTGTAAAATCAAGTAAATTTCCATCCAGTGCTCCACAACAAGATTTCCCAAATCTTCAGATGAACCTAACTGACTTAGCAGAACAAATTCTTGATTATGAGTTAGACATATATGTTTGTGAAGGAACTGCTTCCGAAAAAATGAAATGGTTTCATGTTATCAATACAGCAGGCGAACCATTAAATGAGCAAGAATTAAGAAACTCTGCTTATACAGGAACTTGGCTTTCTGATGCTAAACAAAGATTTTTCAACAAAGACTGGACGTGGCGTTGTACTTGCTGACGAGAATCCGAATAACGATAAAGCAGAACCACTATTAAATGGTAATTGGAATAGACAAGAGTATCTACAAACTGCTATTAAATGGGCTTCACAAAATGATAATGACGATAGTACAAATACAATCGAAGATTATATGTTGAAGCATCAAGGAGATGCAGATGCTTCTGAATTATGGCAAAATTTTTCTGCCATAATTGAATGGGTTCGTGGAAAGTTTATAAGCTATCAAAACAGTTTGAAAGGGATGGATTGGGGAACAATCTACAAAGAGTATCAATTAGGACAGTTAGACAACAATATCATCAAAAATAGTGCTTCTGTCATTAACGAAAAAATTGCAGAGTTGGTAAATGATGATGAAGTCACAACTAAAATGAAAGGGATTTATCAGTACATCATTTACGGAGATTCCAAATATCTCCAACTTAGAGCTTTTGATGATAAAACCATCAAGCAAAAATATGAAGAACAGAGCCATCACTGCGTTTATTGTGTGGATGAAGGAAACAACAGGGAGTATGCTCTTAAAGAACTAGCAGGCGACCATATTACACCCTGGTCTTTAGGTGGAAAAACTGTCCCTGAAAATTGCCAACTATTATGTAAAAAGCACAACTCTTCAAAAGGGAACAACTATTAAGATTGAAAAGGCGACTTCCAAAATGGAAGTCGCTTTTTTTGATATTATCGGAAATACTATATCTTGTGGTTGGTGTAATCTGGTATATAGTTCCCATAATTTAAATACGCTTCACCTTAAGTAATTTTGAAAAACCTAAGAATGCATTGTAGTATTCTTTTTTTCTCCTCATTGTAGAGACAAAAGCTAATTTTACAGGAACTGCGTTGACTCTTGAATGTTTAAAACTTAAATCATCTGATTGTGGGATAAATCTTAATTCCTCTTCCAATGTTGAGAAAACAAGAGGGAGAGTACCTAAAATGGGACGTAAACGGAATGACCAACTATTTAAATTCTTTTCAGGATAAATAACTTAGGCATTAATACAATGCCTCCTCATTCAAGGATACCAAGAGAGAGCAAAAAAGTCTAGATGAACTAGACTTTCTTAGCTTATTCTACTGTTACTGACTTGGCAAGGTTACGTGGTTTGTCCACATCGAGGCCACGGTGGAGTGTTGCGAAGTAAGCGACTAATTGAGTTGGCACAACCATTGAGATTGGTGAGAGGTAAGGGTGGACGGTCGTCAGAACGATATCGTCTGTCTCTTTAGCAACATTTTTTTCTGCGATAGTGAGAACCTTGGCACCACGGGCTGCGACCTCTTGGATATTTCCACGAGTATGGTTGGCAAGGACTGGGTCTGACAAGAGGGCCAAGACAGGCGTCCCCTCTTCAATCAAGGCAATGGTTCCATGCTTGAGTTCTCCTGCTGCAAAGCCTTCACACTGGATGTAAGAAATCTCTTTGAGTTTGAGACTGGCTTCCATAGCTACGTAGTAATCTTGACCACGTCCGATGTAAAAGGCGTTGCGAGTGGTTTCAAGAAGGTCACGAACTTTAGCATCAATGGTTTCTTTCTCAGAAAGAGTTGATTCGATAGACTGAGCTACGATTGACAACTCATGAACCAGGTCAAAGGCTTGCGCTTTGGCATTCCCGTTTGCTTCTCCGACTGCTTTTGCAAGGAAGGCAAGGGCTGCGATTTGCGCTGTATAGGCCTTGGTTGACGCCACAGCAATTTCAGGACCCGCGTGAAGAAGCATGGTATGGTTGGCTTCACGTGAAAGAGTTGAGCCTGGTACGTTTGTCACTGTCAAACTCGGAATCCCCATTTCATTAGCCTTAACCAAAACCTGACGGCTGTCAGCTGTTTCACCAGACTGGCTGATAAAGATGAAGAGCGGTTTCTTGCTGAGAAGTGGCATACCGTAGCCCCACTCAGATGAGATTCCAAGTTCTACTGGTGTATCTGTCAATTCTTCCAACATCTTCTTAGAAGCAAATCCTGCGTGGTACGATGTTCCAGCTGCAAGGATGTAGATGCGGTCTGCATCTTGAACAGCCTTAATGATAGCTGGATCTACGACAACTTGACCTGCCTCATCCGTGTAGGCTTGGATGAGTTTACGCATCACTGTTGGTTGCTCATCGATTTCCTTGAGCATGTAGTAAGGATAAGTTCCCTTACCGATATCAGACAAGTCAAGTTCCGCAGTATAGCTAGTACGTTCACGGCGATTGCCATCATAGTCTTGAACTTCGACGCTATCAGCCTTGACGATTACCAACTCTTGGTCATGGATTTCCATGTATTGGTTGGTTTCACGAATCATGGCCATGGCATCTGAGCAGACCATGTTGTAGCCATCTCCAAGACCAATCAAAAGTGGTGATTTATTCTTAGCGACATAGATGACATCTGGATTTTCAGAGTCAATCAAGGCAAAGGCATAAGAACCACGGATGATGTGAAGGGCTTTTTTGAAAGCTTCAAGAACTGAGAGACCATCTTCTTCTGCAAATTTCCCAATCAAGTGCACTGCGATTTCCGTATCTGTTTGCCCCTTGAAGTGGTGACCTGCAAGGTATTCTTCCTTGATTTCAAGATAGTTCTCAATCACTCCATTGTGAACCAAGACAAAACGTCCTGTCTCAGAGCGGTGTGGGTGAGCATTGTCTTCCGTTGGTTTCCCGTGAGTCGCCCAACGCGTGTGTCCGATACCAGTTGTTCCCTCAACGCCAGCTGTCTTGGCAGACAATTCTGCGATACGACCAACAGCCTTAACCAGGTGATTTTCAGCACCACCTAGGACAAAAATCCCCGCAGAATCATAGCCACGGTATTCAAGCTTTTCAAGTCCTTGAATCAAAATATCAGTTGCATTTGTGTTTCCAACAACACCAACAATTCCACACATAGTATATACGACACAGACCAGCTGTGCTTTCCCCTTAAATTGGTATAGTCTGATTTCCCTTTTACAGAATCAGCAAAAACAGTATATACTTGTTTTTCTCACTTGTCAAGAATAAAAATTGGTATAGTTTTTTATCTGGCATTTTATCAGAATTTCACTTGATACCTGACAAGTCAGCATCAATTACTTATAATAAAAAGAGGAGGTATTTGCCATGTGATTTTTCTTCGCACTTTTATCTGCTATCTTTGCTGCCCTAACTTCAATTTTAGCCAAGATTGGGATTGAGGGAGTTCCATCCAATCTAGCAACTGCTATTCGTACGGTCGTCGTCATTCTTATGGCCTGGGCCATGGTTTTTCTTGATCAATAGCCAGACCGAAATTGTCAACATCAGTAGAAAAAGTTGGCTCTTTCTCATCTTATCTGGCTTGGCCACTGGCGCCTCCTAGCTCTGCTACTACAAGGCATTGCAGATGGGCAATCGGACTGAGGTATCTGCTGTCGATAAATTCAGTCTCGTCCTTACCCTCGTTCTAGCCTTTTTCTTCCTACAGGATGTCCTGACGTTTAAAACAATTATCAGCTGTCTCTTGATTACGATTGGGACCTTGGTGATGATCTTATAATAAAAAGTGAGATGAATACCATCCCACTCTTTTTATTCTTAAAATCCATTATGTTCGCTGAGTTCCTTGAACCAGTGGCCTGATTTTTTTAGACGACGTTCCTGCGTTTCCAAATCAAGCTCAACCAAACCATATCGGTTCTTGTAGCTATTGAGCCATGACCAGCAATCAATAAAGGTCCAGATTAAGTAACCTTTACAGTTAGCACCGTCTTCAATGGCGCGATGAAGCTCAGCAAGATGCCCTTTGACAAAGTCGATACGATAGTCATCTTGAATCATTCCATTCTCTCGGAATTTATCTTCGCCTTCAACACCCATGCCGTTTTCGGTCAACATCCACTCGATATTGCCATAGTTTTCCTTGATATTTTGAGCGATATGGTAAATCCCTTGCTCATAAATTTCCCAACCACGGTGTGGATTAATTTTACGGCCTGGCATGACATAAGGCTCATAGAAATGTTCAGGCAAGAGCGGACTGTCTGGATGCTTGGCAAAACGTGGGGCCATGACGCGCAGAGGCTGGTAGTAGTTGACTCCAAGAAAGTCTACTGTATGCTGGCGAATAAGCTCCAACTCTTCAGCAGTAGAATCTGGCAGTAAATCATGCTCAGCTAAAATCTCCACCAATTCTTCTGGATAAGTTCCCAAGACAGATGGATCTAGGAAAGACTGGGCTTGGAAGAGGTCGGCAATGCGAGCAGCCTTGATATCTGCAGGATGTTGACTACGTGGGTAGGCTGGTGTCAAGTTGAGGACAATCCCAATCTTAGAATCAGGCAGAACCTCATGACAAGCCTTCACCGCAAGACTACTAGCCAGTTGTGTATTATAAGCTACCTGAACCGCCGCTTTGGCATCCACCTTGTGAGGATAGTGGGCATCATAAATAGCCAAACTCCACAGGAACAATCGGCTCATTGAAGGTAATCCACTGGTCCACCAAGTCACCATAGGTCTCAAAACAGAAACGAGCATAGTCTTCGTAGGCCTTAATGGTCGCCTTGTTTTCCCAACCATCCCCATCTTCCTGCAGGGCAAAAGGCAGGTCAAAGTGATAGAGATTGACTAAGAGACGAATGCCCTTGGCCTTAATGGCTTCAAATACCTGACGGTAGAAAGCCACACCTTGAGGATTGACTTTTCCACGACCTTGCGGGAAAATACGAGACCACTGGATAGAAGTCCGAAAGGCTGTGTGACCAGTTTCTAGCAAGAGTTCTATATCTTTTTCCCAGTTTTCGTAAAAAGACGATGTTTTGTCAGGTCCAATTCCATTGTAGTAACGATTTGGCTCTACTTGGAACCAATAATCCCAGAGATTGTCTCCCTTTCCGTCACCAGGTACACGACCTTCTGTCTGTGGTCCAGAAGTAGAGGAACCCCAGACAAAATCCTTTGGAAATTTTAACATTTTTATACCTCTTAACTTGATGATGTATTTCTTCACTCTCATTATATAGAAAAAACAAGGTAAAAACTAGTTACATTTTTGCCTTGTTTTTCTTCTGATTATAGTTTTTATTTTTGGCTTAGGATTTCAAGAGTTTCAAGCAAGTTGTCTGCGTGAACTTCAATGGTGTCACCAGTCGCCTTGATCTTAACTTCGACAATACCATCAGCCGCTTTCTTCCCAACAGTAATACGGATTGGCAGACCAATCAAGTCGCTATCGCTGAACTTCACTCCGACCCGTTCGTTACGGTCATCCGTCAAGACTTCGTAACCTTTATTTACCAAAGCTTCTTCGATACGATTTGTCAATGAAAGACTTTCTTCATCCTTGACATTAACTGGAATCAAATGCACATCGAATGGCGCCAATTCTTTAGGGAAGTTAACTCCCCAAGCGTAACGGTATTCACCTTTTGGAGTTTTATTGACAAAGAGGCGAGCGTGTTGCTCCATAACTGCTGAGAGAAGACGGCTAACACCAATACCGTAACATCCCATGATGATTGGCACAGCACGACCATTTTCATCCAAAACATCTGCGCCCATACTTGCTGAATAACGAGTGCCGAGTTTGAAAATATGACCGATCTCAATACCACGGGCGAAGTTTAGGACACCTTGTCCGTCTGGGGAAATTTCACCCTCACGAACTTCGCGAATATCCACGTATTCTGCAGTGAAATCACGACCTGGGTTCACACCCGTCAAGTGGTAGCCATCTTCGTTAGCACCCACAACAGCATTGCGAACATCTTGCACCTTGCGGTCTGCAATTATTTTCACATTTTCTGGCAAAGCAACTGGTCCTAGTGAACCAAATCCTGCTGGGATGACTCTTGCGACTTCTTCCTCGCTCGCAACGTCAAAGAAATCTGCACCCAAGTGGTTTTTCAACTTGACTTCATTAAGTTGGTCATTTCCAACTAGAAGGGCTGCAACAAGCTCACCATCTGCCATGTAAAAGAGAGTTTTAATGGTTTGTTCTTGAGGAACGTTAAGGAAGGCTGCCACTTCATCGATGGATTTAACACCTGGTGTTTCCACGCGAGTCACTTCTTCTTCCGCAACGACACGGTTACTTGGTTTGTATTCGTTTGTTGCCATTTCCAAGTTAGCTGCATAGCTAGACTCACTTGAGTAGGCAATGGTGTCTTCACCAGAAACCATCCATTTGAGCAATTCTGCCTTGATTTCTTCTTGCACTTCTGCAGGAATTTCATCAAATGAAGCAACTGACTTATCCAAGACAACCCAGCGGTCAAGGTCTGTACGAGCAGGAGTGATGGCCATAAATTCTTGGCTATCCTTACCACCCATGGCACCACCGTCACCGATAATAGCCTTGAAATCCAAACCACTACGAGTGAAAATTCGTTCGTAGGCCGCCTTGTACTCGTCATAAGTCACATCCAAGCTATCATAATTAGCATGGAAACTATAGCCGTCTTTCATGATAAATTCACGCGTACGGAGAAGACCGTTACGTGGACGTTTTTCATCACGGTACTTAGGCTGAATTTGGTAAAGATTGAGTGGCAATTGCTTATAAGACTTAACAGAGTCACGAACAATGGCTGTGAAAGTCTCTTCGTGTGTTGGACCTAGGATAAAGTCAGACTTTTCACGGTTTTTCAGTTTATAAAGGTCTTCACCATAGGTTTCATAACGGCCTGATTCACGCCAGAGATCAGCGCTTAGAAGGGCTGGAGCCAACATTTCCACGGCACCAATCTTATCAAATTCTTGACGCATGATGTTCTTAGCCTTTTCAATCACACGGTTAGCGAGTGGTAGGTAAGAATAAACACCAGCAGAAACTTGACGAACATAACCAGCACGCAACATAAGGGCGTGACTGATAACTTGAGCATCGCTTGGCATTTCGCGAAGCGTAGGGATTAGCATTTTACTTTGTTTCATAATATTCCTCGATTATCTAAAAGAAGAGTCGCATAATGTCATTCCAAGTCACAGCTAGCATCAAGACAACCATGATAACTACACCAGCCATGGTGACATAGGTTTCAATTTCTTGTTTAAGGGGTTTCCGGCGGATAGCCTCTAGGATATTGAGCACAATCTTTCCACCATCCAAAGCCGGGATAGGAATCAAATTAAAAATCCCGATATTGATGGAAATCATGGCTAGGAAGTAGAGGACATTCTCAATTCCATTTTTAGCAGCATCGCTACTTGCCTTAAAAATGGCAACGGGACCACCGAGTTTGTTCAAATCTGGATGGAAAATCAAGTTTTTCAGAGCCGAAAGGATACGGAGACCAGAGTCAGCAGCGGTTGTAAATCCACCAACAAACATGGATAGAAAGTCTGACTTGACTACCGGTTGAACCCCAAGAATATAGCGTCCTTGATTTTCTTCTGGCGTTACCGTGACTTGTTTTTCGCTACCATTTTCAGAAATAGTCACATCCAAGGTCGGGGCAGTCTTATCCTTGGTATCTGCTTCCACAGCCTGAATCAAGTCCTGCCAATTCTTAACTTCGTGGGAGCCGACCTTAGTGATTTGAGCTGTCTCAGCTACGCCCACCTTAGCCAAAGCTCCCTCTGGCATGACATGAAAGAGATTGGTTTGAGTGTCTCTAACACCACCCTGCAAAAAGATCAGGATCCAAAAAACAACAACACCTAAGATAAAGTTATTCATAGGACCTGCAAAGTTGGTGATGAGCTTACCCCAGATAGAAGCATTTTGGTACTGTACATCCAGAGGGGCGATGCGCACTTCGGTTCCGTCTTCTTCAACAACCGTTGCATCGTGACCCACTGCAAAGGTCTTTTCTTCTTCCAAGACCAAGCCTTTAATGAAGAGCTTGTCTTCAAAGTCAAACTGGGTTACCTGCATAGGGAGAGCTGTTTGATCCAGTTTCTTCCCAGATAGATTAATTCGTTTGACCTTACCATCTTCGGTAAGTGTTAAACTGACCGGGGTTCCTGTCTTGATCTCCGTCGCATCATCACCCCAACCAGCCATACGAACATACCCTCCCAAAGGAAGGATCCGAATGGTATAAGCAGTGCCGTCCTTACCGATATGGGCAAAAATCTTGGGGCCCATACCAATAGCAAACTCACGGACTAAAATGCCTGATTTCTTAGCAAAATAAAAATGTCCAAACTCATGCACCACCACGATAATCCCAAAAACCAGGATAAAGGTTAGCAATCCAATCATTCAATATTCCTTTCTTTAGAAGAGACCAAACAAGTGCATGATAGGAAAGACGACTAGCATACTGTCAAAACGATCCAACACACCACCATGACCCGGGATAAATTTCCCTGAATCCTTGACACCAAAATGGCGTTTCATAGCACTCTCAATCAAGTCACCAAACTGACCTGCCACACTGAAGAAGACGGCAAAGAGGCTCATTCTATAAATTCCATAAGGGGAGAGCAACTGTACTGTCTACAAGCATAAAGATTGCTGTTACCAGTACCGCACCTAGAATACCTCCGATAAAGCCCTCAATGCTCTTATTGGGAGAAACTCTCGGAGCCAACTTATGCTTACCAAAATTCATCCCTATCAGGTAAGCTGCGCTATCTGTCGCCCAGACGATAAAGAGAGCCAGAAGTACCTTGTCAAAACCTGCCACCCGAGCATCTAGTAAGGCATTGAAGCCAAAACCAACATAAAAGCTCACAGCAATTGGAAAAGCGGCATCTTCAATCGTATAGCTTTTACTGAAAACGGTGGTCCCTAGCATTATGGTAATTAAAACGCTGTAGGCAACCACATTCCCATCAACTGGCAAAAAAGTTAGGTAATTTCTAAAGGGATTGTGAGAGCAAAGGTCGCAAAGAGGGTCAAGGCACCCTCGATGGTCATGGTCTTTAGCCCCTTCATGTGTAAGAGTTCATAAACAGCTAGCATGGCTAACAAACCAATGCCTATCTGTAACAAGAGTCCTCCCACAAACAAGACTGGAAGGAAAATGGCCAGGGCCAATACTGCAAACAATGTTCTCTTTTGTAAATCCTTGGTCATATCTTCTCCTAAACTCCTCCAAATCGGCGATTACGATGATTAAAGGCAGCAATAGCTTCCTGTAGGGCGACTTCATCAAAATCAGGCCACAAGGTATCCGTAAAATAAAGCTCGCTATAGGCTGCTTGCCATGGCAAGAAATTACTTAAACGCAACTCACCACTCGTACGGATAATCAAATCTGGATCTCGCAAATCCTTTGGCAGGTGTTGCGTGAAAAGGTAATTCCCAATCATATCTTCTGTAATGTCGCCAGGGTTGATTTTAGCATCTAGAACTTCCTGAGCCAAGCTCTTAAGAGCCTGCGTGATTTCAGCACGACCACCATAATTAAGGGCAAAATTGAGAATCAAGCCCGTATTGTTCTTGGTCAACTCCTCTGCTTTTTTCAAAGCTTCAAAAGTCGGCTTAGGCAGACGGTCTGTCTCCCCGATCATCTGAATCTTAACATTATTTGCATGTAATTCGGGGACGTAGTTATCATAAAACTCGACTGGCAAGTTCATGATAAACTTGACTTCTTGATCTGGGCGCGTCCAATTTTCCGTTGAAAAGGCATAGACTGTGATAACCTTAACTCCCATCTTGTTAGCTGCCTTGGTCACCTTTTGGAGGGCTTCCATTCCCGCCTTATGACCAAAAACCCGTGGTTGCATCCGTTTTTTAGCCCAACGACCATTCCCATCCATGATGATGCCAATATGAGCAGGAACCTGTGTTGGAACCTCGACTTCTACAGCTTTATCTTTCTTAAAAAATCCAAACATGATCATATTCCTATTCAAAAATCTATCGTTTCATTATACCATATTTCCCTATTTTCTTCTATTGCTAAGTTACTGCCCCTGCTTGCAGGCTAACAAAAAATAAGCCGCCTGATTGGGCGACTTTATTTTATAGGGAGATTATTATGAAAAAGTTTTAGGAGTGTAAGTTAAGTTTCTCTTAACTTATGAACCTAGTATACCGCCCCTAACTTAAATTTTTCTTAAGTTTTTTGAGAAAGTCAGATTTTTCCATTTTTCTTGCCAATTTTTCTTAGATAAGCGTTCTTGATAGAGCTTCATCCGGTCCTCATTCTCTAAAAAATGAGGAGTTGGGGAAACTTGAAACTTTAAAATATCCTCTAAACCATAGGGCGCAAAGAGCTCTAAAGTTGCATCGGCATTCAAGCGAAGGCCTACCGCCGTACAGCGTTCGGGATACTTACTCATGGCATCACGAGAACTCGTGTAAGGCGCAGTGTGGGGACTGTGCAGATGCATATAGACCTGATTTTTCAACTCCCACTGATACTGAGGGAAATCTTCTCTCAGCTTTTTCTCTAGGGATACTGTTTCCTCATAAGAAATATCTGGATCAAAGAAAATCACATCCACATCCGTCTCACTATCAAAAGGGGATTTGTCTGACAAGAGATTCCAGATGAAATTCCTGACAGAACCTGCCGCCAACCAAGAGTCTTTCAGACCAAGATCACGAATGATGGTCAAAATAGTCATCATATCTGGATCTTTTCTAAAAACCTCTAGAATATCTTGCTCATTTTTCACTGTAATCATAACCTAAATGCTCATATGCCTTAGCAGTTGCCACCCGTCCAGAACGAGTTCGCATGATAAAGCCTTTCTGGATGAGGTAGGGCTCATACATGTCCTCCACCGTCTCACGCTCCTCGGCAATATTAACAGAAAGAGTTCCTAAACCGACAGGACCACCACCGTACATCTCAATCATGGTACGAAGGATTTTCTGGTCCACATAGTCTAACCCCTCATGGTCTACATCAAGCATTGTCAAGGCCTTATCCGTAATAACATCATCGATTAATCCATCCCCCATAATCTGGGCAAAGTCGCGCACGCGCTTAAGGAGACGATTGGCAATACGAGGAGTTCCTCGACTGCGTAAGGCCAACTCCGAAGCTGCCTCATGAGTGATTTCCATCTCAAAAATATCTGCTGTCCGCTCAACAATCTCTGTCAAGTCAGCATGGGTATAATACTCCATGTGACCTGTAATCCCAAAACGTGCCCGCAGAGGATTTGAGAGCATCCCCGCACGTGTCGTTGCACCAATCAAGGTGAATGGTGGCAAGTCCAAATGAACACTGCGACTGCCTTCACCAGCACCAATCATGATATCAATGTAGAAGTCTTCCATGGCACTATAAAGCACCTCTTCCACCGACATGGGCAAGCGATGAATCTCGTCAATAAAGAGAACGTCTCCAGGCTCCAAATCATTCAAAATCGCTACCAAGTCACCTGCTTTTTCAATGACAGGACCAGACGTTTGCTTGAGGTTGACTCCCAGTTCATTGGCAATGACAAAAGCCATGGTTGTTTTCCCAAGTCCTGGAGGGCCAAACAAAAGAACATGGTCCAGTGCCTCATCCCGCATTTTTGGCAGCCTCAATAAAGATTTGCAGCTGATCCTTGACCTTATCCTGCCCAATATATTCACGTAAATACTGGGGACGGAGCGTACGTTCTACCAACTCCTCATCCCCCATGATTTCATTATCTAAAATTCTACTCATGGCTCTATTATATCAAAAAAATCCAAGCCACAAACAAAAAAAGCCACCTGATTGGGTGGCCTCTTTAGGAGATTATTATGAAAAAGAAAAGTTTAGGATTTCATTAAATAAAGTTAGGAGGTCTTTATTTAATGATTATATATACACAAGGAGACTTAAAATTCCCTTAATTTTTAAATCAATCACTAACAATTTTCTTTAACAGCTGTTTGACCTGCAATACGTCCAAAAGTAAAGATATCCGTAAGCGAATTTCCTCCTAGACGGTTACCTGCATGGAGTCCACCTGCGACTTCTCCGGCAGCATACAAACCAGGGATAATCTGACCGTTTTCATTCAAAACGTGTGTTGAAGTATCAATCTTGAGTCCACCCATTGTATGGTGAACGGCTGGTTTTCTCGGTGTTGCGTAAAATGGCGCAACCTCACACTTGAGATCAAAACTACCTTTATTAAATTCAGGATCAAAACCTGCATCTACATAGGAATTGTAATTCTTAATCGTTTCCACTAGAACTTGTGGAGCCATACCAATCTGAACCGCCAACTCTTCTATCGTATCTGCACGATAGAGAGTACCTGCTTTGACTTGGGCATCGATTTTTTCTTGGCTAGTATTGTAGGCAGTTTCCTTGATACGTTCATCTGCGATTAGATAGAACAAGCCTCCATTATCAATCGCCGCTTGAGATAGCTTGTCTCGGCTACCGTACTCATCTACAAAGCGCTTCCCTTCAGTATTTACCATGATGAAGTTAGCTGGAGGAACTTGAAGTCCTGAGAAGAGGGCTCCTGTCACTGGATCGGATACTGGCATCATTTGACTAAAGCCCATACCCACTAGATCTGCACCTACACTTTGCCCTAAAAGAATACCATCTCCTGTTACAGCTGGTGTATTAGATGTGGCAATATCATCTGCAATTTCAGTCCAGTAGGTATTGTATTTTTGTAGCATCTTGGTATTGGCACCAAATCCTCCAGAAGCTAGAACAACAGCATCTGCATTGACAATGATGGTTTGACCGTTTCGACCTTCTGCTCTGACACCCTTGACAGCCCCGTCTTTTACAAGCAATTCTTTAACTGGAGAGTCAGTCAAGATCTTGCCACCATGTTCTAGAACATATTTTTGTAGGACAGATATAAAGGCATACCCCATTGGTTGGACCGGCTTATGGCCACGACGCCAAAGGGCTCCAACTGGCATTGTCACTTCGCTACGAACAAATTCAACGCCGATGTCTTCCAACCAACGAACAGACTCTAGGGCTCGCTCAGTTAGGACAGATACTAAATCATATTGGCCATGAATTTCATTTCCTTGTAAATCTTTTCGTTTCCCACCGATATAGGTTTGGATACGGTAAAGTAAGGTAGAGTCAAACAAATAGCTCGGGTCCTGCAAATACTGCTCAACCTCAACTTTTAAGGCTCTAAAGTCCTCTAAATATTCTGGGACAATCGTTGATTCATCTGTCGCAATCAATTCTTGAAGCGTATGAGCCTCACCTGGATGAGCTGAGAAGGTTCCTTGCCATGCTGGATCTGGTGCATTCATTGGACCACCTGCACGAACAGTATTTCCTCCAATTGCTGGGAATTTCTCAACAACAATTGGCTTCTTACCAGCTTGTAAGACTGCAGCAGCTGCAGCTAAACCAGCTCCTCCACCTCCGACGATGACAACGTCTGCCTGATAGGTTTTATCTTCTTTATCTAGGGCAGATGGCGCTTTTGAACGTTTCCGTAAAACATCTGGATTTGCACCGGCTTGTTTGACTGCACGCGCAACTCCATCTAAAACACCATTTGAAGTCACAGAAGCTCCTGACACCGCATCAACGTTTAAGGTTTGTCCCTCAATGATTTCCGCTGGGATACGGGTAAAGACGACATCTGCGATTCCTGAAGATTCTCCAGAAGAATCGATTTCAATTTTTTCAATACGGTCCTCAGAAACCGTGACATCCATCGGTAATTTACCATTATGGCCTTCAGTTGTAACATGGTAAGTCCCCGGTTCAAAGCGAACTTCTTCAGGAAGATTTAGTTGGTTTGCAACGGATACAAAGCGAAGGAAGCGATAAAAACAACTATCTAGAAAATCAACGGTTCGCTCATCAATCAAATCTCCATTGTCATCAAACGCTCGATGCAGCTCGACCAAGTAAAAACTCACTACCTGGCATAACTGTTGCATTTACCCCAGGAGCATCCAGAATCTGACGAAGATGAAGTTGGGCACGTGAAGAACCTTGAATATCGTAGGAAGCTCCGACAATCATTGTCGGCTTTCCGTCTAGTGGATGAATGTTAAAAGACAACCACTCGAGCAAGCTATTCAAACTTGATGGAATCGTATGATTGTGCTCGGGTGTCGAGATAATGACACCATCAGCTTCTGAAAATAGCTTGATTAAACTTCTGAATAATAGGTGTATCTGTTTGATCATCTGTTTCATTGAACATTGGTACATCTGTTATTTCTAAAATCTCAATATCCGCTTTCTGAGCAAAATGTCTTTTCATAAATTGCAACAGGTTGCGATTATAGGATTGTTTTTGCATTAGTCCCAACAATAGCTACTAATTTCATGGATTGTTCTCCTTTCTTGAAATACTTATGCTTTCAACCATTCTTCCCAGATGAAATGATTTCTTACGATTTGTATCTTCAGGTTTTGACCAAAAGCTTTTGTTAGTTCAACAAAAGTTTTTGAAACTCTGAAAAAAATGTTCTTCTAGTTCTGCAACCTTTTCAGGATTGTTCAAATGACACTCATCATCCAGGACTTGCTCAGAATGACCTAGAAAGAACTCTGTACCAGGCATAACTCTCGCTTTAAGCTCCGGCGCATCTAAAATCTGACGTAAATGTGCCTGCGCTCTAGATGTTCCTAGCAAACCGAGAGAAGCACCTACAATCATAGTTGGTTTATTGATTAAGGCACGACTGGTATAGGCAATCCACTCCAAAGCAGAGGCCAAAGGTGCTGGTATTGTGTGATCGTACTCAGGTATTGAAATAATCACACCATCTGCAGCAAGAATTTTTTCTGAAAAAGCTTGAACTTCAGCTGGCGCTAGCTTGTCCTCAGGTTCGTTAAATGCTGGCAATTGTTTGATTTCCAATACCTCAATGTCGGCTTTATCCGAAAAGTGTTTTTGCATAAATTTCAAGAGTTTCCGATTGGTTGAGCGATCTGAATTGGTTCCAACGATAGCAACTAGTTTCATCTTGGTACCCCTTTCATTTTATTTAATCTACTTTCATTATACTACTTTAGAAAATCTTGTAAATCCTTGATAATAAAGACAGTGTTATTCTATCAGATTATCGTACTTTAGTATAAGTTCGTGAAAAAATTAACAAAATATCTTCATAAACTATTGACCAGCTTCCTTAACTATGATATAGTCTTTGGTGAAAAATATACATTTAAGGAGGATGTTTTTATGAAAGAGACATTCAATCGTTGGAGGATTTTAGTCGCGTCTACAGCCATTCTTCTTTGCACAGGTGCCGTCTATTCCTTTTCTGTTTTTGCCGGACCACTTAGCAGTTCAACAGGCTGGTCCATGTCTGATATTATGTTAGCATTTGCTATCAACTCTGCAATAGGCCCTATCCCCATGATTCTCGGAGGTTATTTAGTTGACAAAGGTTATGTAAAATGGACCATCGCCCTCGGCGCTCTTCTATTTGCTAGCGGATTTTACTTAACCGGCTATGCCAATTCACCAGCCATGCTTTATTTGACTTATGGATTAATGGCCGGGCTTGGTCAAGGTTTTGCCTATTCAGGTGCCCTCTCCAATTCACTTCGCCTCTTCCCTGATAAACGTGGCTTAGCCTCTGGAATTCTGACAGGTGGCATGGGATTTGCCGCAGTCATCGCTTCTCCAGTCGCGAGCAATCTCATTCAAAAACAAGATGCCTTCTTTGCTTTTCGTACAATTGGGCTAGTCTATATTGTTGTTATCATCTGTGCAATTTTCTTTATCAAGGCAGCTCCAAGCGGCTACCAACCAGCAGGCTGGAAAGCTCCTATCCCAAACAAACAAGGACCTACTAATAAAAACTGGAAACAAATGCTACAAAGTCCTCTGTTTTACATTATCATTAGCATGTTCTTTGTTGGCGCCTTTTCTGGTTTGATGATTGCCTCTCAAGCATCACCAATCGGTCAATCAATGTTTGGACTCTCTGCAGGCACTGCAGCTCTCTATGTCTCTCTTTATTCAATCGCAAACTCTAGTGGTCGTTTTATCTGGGGATCACTTTCTGATAAAATCGGCCGTTCAAAGACCTTATTGATTATCTATTCTGTCATTGTCCTAGCTTTATTCTCCCTAACTATCGTCCCTGGTCAACTCGGGTTTACCTTAGGAATTATTGGGCTTGGTATCTGCTTTGGTGGTGTTATGGGGGTCTTCCCATCTATCGTCATGGAAAATTACGGTCCTGCAAATCAAGGGGTCAACTACGGTATCGTCTTCACTGGATATTCTTTAGCAGCATTTTTCGCTCCCAAAGTCGCTGTTCAAATGGCAATGGCTAATAATGGAAATTATAGTGTAGCTTTTTATGTTGCTATTGCTTTGGCCTTCATTGGACTTATGCTTACTATTTTTTATATGAAAAAGAAAGCTTAAAACTCGAAAACTTCCTAGATAAGGAAGTTTTTTTGGTATAATAAAAGTAGTAATAGAATATTGGGAGGATTTACCATGGCAGACCGTTCACGTTTCTTACGAGATAACCCATCTGACTTCCCATATGATTTTGAAAAACAAATCTTATCCAAAACAATCTCCTGATACAATCTATCATTGTCATCCTGAGCTAGAGATTATTTATGTTACAAAGGGTTCTGCCATCGTTCATATCAACTCAGAACGCTTTGAAAGTCGTGAAGGAGATATTTTTCTTATCCAACCGACCTCTCTCCATGCTATCTATTCTCACAAAGATCAAGAACTATTTTCTACTAGCTTTCGAATTCATCTAGATTATCTTGGGAGAAGTCAGATTGACAGTTTTAGCCAACGCTATATCCAACCCCTCCACTCTGGTCACTTTTGCCTAACTCCTCAAATATCACCAGGAGATAAGGCCTATGATCAAATTCAATCCTGCCTTCTTTCACTCTTTTCTATCCTTGAAGAAAAAGGCATATACTACGACCTACTCATAAAATCTAAACTATACGAATTGCTTCATCTTCTCTTTAAGTATAGATACGTCAATCGACACTATACAGATGATACCTACCAAAAATACCAAAAACTAAAAGAAGTGATTTGCTACCTTGAACAGCACTACTCAGAACCCATTCATATTGAGCAACTGGCTGCAACATTTGGATATAGTAAAAATCACTTTATGAGTATTTTCAAGCAACATACTGGAGCCAGTTGTATGGACTACCTGCTCCAGTTACGTCTTGAGAAATCCTGTGAAAAACTCGTCCAAACCAACCTCAACATTCAAGAAATTGCAAGCCAGGTCGGTTTCACCAACATTTCAAACTTCAACCGTCAATTTAAGCAGCACTATCACTTAACACCTAGACAGTATCGAAACCAACAACTTAAAAAGAAAACATGATTCTTTCTCCTTAGTCTTTCTAAGGAGTTTTTTCAAACAAAAAAGCCACCTGATTGGGTGGCTTCTTTAGGAGATTATGATGAAAAAGAAAAGTT
>BNJS01002153.1_pt1 | contig 18068 bp, 22 predicted proteins | sample 8540461 | NCBI WGS metagenome assembly BNJS01 (sample SAMD00202454, study PRJDB9452) | human saliva metagenome | isolation source: human saliva | place: Japan | reverse complement strand
AGAGTTAAGAGATCATGGCTACGAAAGATCGTTTTCGCCCCGGTGCTACACGAGGAGCCAGCGTCAGAATTAAGAAAGACATCATATGGTAAGAACTAATACCGGTAAGCGATAAAGGTAAAGAGGAGGTTTTAACTCATCCGAACACCAACAAGGTAGTGGTGAAGGTTGCAACATAAAACCAATGCACCAGAGCCGAGCCAACTGCAGGAGGTTCTAAAGAAGGAAGCCGCTTTAGATGCATCCAATGTACGTTTGTTGTATACTTTAACAGCAACCAGAGTCGATTAAGGTAGAGTACGCGCAAGAAGCGAAGAAGACCGGTAAAGGTTATTGACTAAGAGAAAGGAGAATGAAAGATGGCTAGATTAAAGGAAATTACAATAAGGAAATTAAGAAGCTATGCAGACAGAAATCTAATAAGAATGTTAACGAAATTCGAAGCTGAAAACGTCATCAACATGGGTACAGGAAGAAAAAGAAAATCCAAGGCCTCGACAGTACGTGATTTGAGACCATCACTTGACAGCATGCAGTAACCACCAAGGCCAGAAAGTCTGCTCAAACTCAAGATCGAGAGGACAGGCTATTGGTTGTAAGGTTACTCCGTGGAGAAGACATGAGTTCGCTGATCGTTTCGATCAACTTAGCTCTCCTGAGTAAGAGACTGTAGAACCCGAATGCTCGATGGCAGAGAAACCATGCCCTGAATCAAAAGAGCAGATCATTTCCCGAAACGAGTTCGATAAGGCAGGCAGGTTAAGAGTCAATATCATTCGTAACAACTGAAGACCGACGAAGAGTCCAGAGCTTACCCTGTTCAATATGCCTTTATAAAAATAATCAGGAGGAAAATATGGCAAAATTATCAATGAAATTAAAGCAGCAAAGCACCTGCAAAGCTCTCCACAAGAGAATAACAAGATGTAAGATCGCGGACGTCCGCACTTGTACTGTACGCGAATCTGCCGTGTACAAGCCCGTGAGTTACACATAAAGAAAAACCCTATGTTCGTAAGGCATTAAAAAAAATGATTGTCCAATATCCCGCATGCACAAGATACTGTTTAAAGATAGAGATAGTAGCGCATCCCAACAGATAAAAAGAAAGGATATCCCAAACATGAGATATGAGTGATCCACAATATAGCTCACAAGAATGTAATGCAAACACTGCAAAACATGATTCAGTATTGATTCCGGCATCGAAGATGAAGAAGCGCTATTAAGCGAAATTTTCAAAGAAGGATACACAAAAGCGAAATCGTAGAGAACGGAAAGTTCGCACATTAAGATCGGCTAGCATGGATTCAACAAAGAAACAAGAATATTCCGAATTCAAGACGCCGGGTCCGAGCATATGCCGGCAAAGAGAACATGCCGAGAGTCCCTAACGGTTTAGGACCGCAATCATTTCACAAACCAGCACACCGACAAGAAGCAACATGTGGTGGAGAAGTCCCTTTCTTTGTATGGCAACTGTCGGAACATATTTTCTGAAACAGCATTTACCAAGAATTTAAGAGAGGAGTACACTATGTCACTTATCGAAAGTTACCGGTCGCGACCCGGCAGGTGTCACTAAAAGAGATTAAGCACAACGTAGTAAAGGCATAAAGGGACCAAAAGGAACCTAGAGAACCTTGCAAAAGAATCACATTGGCAAAGAGATGGCCACTTGGTGGTTACCGCCCGAATGACAATAAAAAAGAAGTTCTTCACGGACTGAGCAGAGCTTGCTTTTCAATATGGTTAAGAAAAGGCCCATACGAGAAGAAACCAAAGTTAACGGTGAGATACAGAGCAGCAACAGGAAGATTCCACTTTGACTTCGGGTATTCTCATCCGTAACGATGAAGATCCGAAGGTAAGACAGTACAAGCGAACCAACAAATTATCGCAAGAGAATCGATATGAAAAGGTTGACAGCATGCCGCAGAGACCGCGAGCTCGAACCCACAAGGCAAAGGAATCAAATACTCTGTTATCCGTCGTAAAGTCGGTAAGACAGGTAAGAAACAATAGAGGAAAGCAGAATGATAAGCAAGAAAACAAAGCCGAGCTCGTCAAAAGCACAACGCAAGAATCAGAAACTGCCTGTCCGAACTCGAAAGACCGTCTTGCAGTTTTCGTTCCAACACAACACATGTACGCACAAGCTATTGATGATATTGCAGAAACACTTTCATGCAGCTTACCTGATAAGAATGCAGGTCCGCAGTACCGATACCGTGGAAGCAGCGCAGTTTGTCGGCAGTCCATTGCCAGAAGGCTATCGCAAAGGAATCAAGAAGTCAGCCTAAAGAGCAGGTTTCTATCACAGTAGAAACGTGCCTCAAGATGCTGCAAGAGAAGCTGACTTGTATTCCAATGAGAGAGAAATCACCAAGATGAAGGCGAAAAAACACAAACCAGTTAGAACCGAACGACCAGTAACAGCCATCAAGCGTAAGCGAAGACCAAACGGGTGGTCGCACCACGAGATTCCGCCTTGCAGAGATGTAATATGGTAAGGCAAACCGTGGCACCGAGGCTCCGAAGCAACCAAAGGCAAAGAGGCTGCAGCAAGAAACATGGTCACTGCACCGTAAATGAGATAAGTCCGTACCGCACGATTATCGGAGTTCAAAGCCTTTCTTCTTTTGAAGAAGGCCCGAAGGAACCCCGAAATCATCGCCGCGGTCCGCACCCAAGAAAGCTCGCAGAATCAAAACATCCGCACAAAATCCTAGACCAAACAATAAGACAAATGTGGCTATGCGCAAATACAGGGTCTTACCCATGAAGACACCGGAGCACAGCTCGCTAATTCTTCGTGAAAACACCGTAGCAGAGATTACAGTAAAATGAGTGGTACATGGCAGATACACAAATTAAGAATTACTTAGTCCAATCGGTGCCATCCCTACGCAACTGTGCAGTCTGATTAAAAGAAGATCATCAACCGTTGACAACAACGCGCGCTACCATGAATGACTCAGGAAAGAATCACTGTTAAAGTGGAGAAATCATAAGAAAGCGAAATATGAGTTAGCAAAGTTATCACCCGCAGAGGCTCACACCCCAGAATTCCGTCGCGCAGAGGCCACGGTTCAGGAAATGGTAAGCACCGGCGCTAATACAAAGCGACGAATGCTCGTTCCGTGCACCAATACCTGCTCGAAGGTACAGATGTCACCAAAGAGTATTTACGCCATCCCAAATCCTATAAATACCGGAATCAACGTTTCCGTATTGGAAATATCGCTTCAACGCCGGACTGGAGAAAGCTTACTGGAGAAACGAATTGTTCGTAAAACGACGGTGTTAAACAGGAGAGTTGACAGAAGCCAACGTTAAGGTAAATGCATTTCTCAGAGTGCAAAGAAAGATTGAGGCTTGTGGCGGAACCTGTGAGGTGATTAATGCTTCAAAATCCACTGGAATGCATTTCAGTGAAGGATTTACGAACCGTCCGATTGTACCTGATGCTTGTAGTAATCATTTAATAAATCTTCCTATCCGGTGTAAATCCGACATATTTGGAGATTATTAACAGCAGGCCGAAACATGCCGGATGGTTTAACATCGGAGGCCTCGAGCATACCAGCATATTCATTATCCATTCACATCACTTCTTCCATTATTATTCGCTTCCAACCGTATACCGCTCTGAAGAGATGCAGAAGGATGGAAAGAGGGAAGAAGAAAGCTCACGGAATATACCAGATACGCAACACGGCTCCGCCCTTGAGTCGACAGCGATGGCGGTAGGCTTTTAAGGTTCCGACCTTGATTGACATGCTGAGGAAGAAATTTCAACGCAAAATATGGTGGCAGGATTTGGCGTCGTATTACGACTGCAGGGTCGGCAATTCATGGATTGCGAGAGAACGACGACAAGGAGCAGGAAACGGTATTTCCTTAGTGCCTTGTTCATCCTTTCTTCCATTCCGCAGACTTATTACCTATATGAACGCTTCCAATATGTCCACAATGAAGACCATGGTTGCCAGGCAATCACCATAGCAACGGCTATTCTCGTGCTATTGAGTTTTTACAGTAATATTGCAAGAGGAAAAGAATTCCGCACAGTACAGCAGATTAAAGAAGAAGGTAAGGAGGCCAGCATCATTCTCATATTTACAAAAACGCGCAACGATGCTGATTTTATCCTCCGACGATGCCGTAGTGCTCGGGCAGACTTTCACGTCAATAACGGAACAATCATCGGGAAGATTATTATGGCGTTGAATTCCGGTTCTTGGATGAACCGGAAGGCGTCTCCGATTTATTCTATAGGTCTCGGTGCTTATATATCCAGTGCTGTATTTCTTCGCTTATTTTCTACCTTCCATTTCATTTCAATCCATTGGAAGTAGCGAATAATATGAGCGCCAGAAGCAGGCGGATTTATTCCGGGCATTCGTCCGGGTAAGCCGACCAGCGATTACTAAAATGGAATTCTCCATTATACTATCTTTATCGAGACAACAGGACTTGCCATTTGTGGCACCGTGGTACTATCATAGGGATCTCTCGAGCTTTTCACGTGAGTCGTATTTCGCGCAGACATCTCTCATCATTATTGTGGAGTGTGGTTCTGGAGACCCTAAAAAGCAATAGACTCACAGATGGTAATTCGCAATCATAAAGGGATTCTTAGACTAACTACTATAAGTCTCCTTAGCTTCAGATTTTTATAGAATATCTCGTAGGATTAAGAGCTCATAGTGATTTCAACACCCCAGAAGAGGCCGAAAAATGAAAATTATGTATATTAGCGCGGCGCAGGCAAGTGGAAGCCGGGCTGAATCGCATTGCAAATGAATACTCATTGCCACACATCAACAAGGTGACATTTGGTCAGCGCAACTAAAGGAAGAAACGGAGCTTGGAGAAACAAGCAGAGGCTTCATATGGACAGGAGAGCTCGTGCCCGATGATACTACCATTGCGATGCTCCTTGATCGAATTCACAAAACGAGGATTGTAAGAACGGCTATGATGTTTGGACGGTTTTTCCGCTGAGAACACCACAGGCAGAGGCACCGAAAGAAGCTTTGTAGCAAAAGCAGGGAGAGAAAATAGATCTCAAGCTTTGGATGTGGAAGCCCGGACGACCTCATTATTAAAAGAATGGGCTGGTGAGAAGAACTGTCTCAAACTGAAAGCGCAATCTACCATACAGAAACGCTGAAAACCAAAAAGAGGGATGAGACTTGTGTGGAGCAAGAACTGGTTCAAACGTAAGGATGACTAATGAGAGAGACAGTGAAAAACCGTTTAGATTTCACGTGAGAATGACGGAGCCGCTTTATTTTCTGTAATTATAAGAAGGAAAATATCCTCTGAAGAAGCAGACGGAATGGAAAAAGCTGGATGCAGTTCTTTGGAGAAGTAAAGGAAATAGAAGAACAAAAGAAGCTGAAGTAGAGAAGCTGAAGTAAGAGAATCTAAAGAAGAAGAAAAGGTTTAAGCTACGATTGAAGAAGTCTAGAAATTGAACTGATGCGGGATGCCGGAAAGGACTCTGCCGAGGTTCATGAAAAGGTCGGAGAAGCAGCTGCTCCCGGAAAGTACTTTAGGAGTTAAACGATTATGCAGAAAGTCTCATCCAGCGAAAGGCCGGATGCACACCAAAGCTTTTACACCCATGTGACTTTCCGGCAGCTTGCTGTGTTTCCGTAAATGAAGAGACTTATTCACGGGACACCGACGAGAGATAGAATCTTAAAAGAGGGAGATATCGTTTCCTTCGATATTGGCACCAACTATAAGTGGCTATCACTCGGATGCGGCACGGACTTGGGCAGTGGGAAAGATATCCTTGGAGGCAGAAAAGGAAGCATGTGATACAGCAAAGGAGGCCTTCTTTAAAGGAATTGAACAGGCGGATACCCGGAAAATCACCTTAAATGATATTTGCGGAAGCATATGGGTGATTTTTGTGAGTCGAGAGATTACGGTGTGGTTCGGGAATATGTGGGACATAGCATAGCATCAGGTGCACACATGGATCCGGAGGTGCCAAACTTTAGAGATGAGACCGAAAAGGACCGAAGCTAGCAGGCCGGGATGACGTCAAGATTGAACCATGACGAGGAGGATCCTGCAGAGCTCGTTTCCAATGATGGACGGGTTCTGTTTGACGGAAAGCTGACCGCAACATTGCGAAAAGCACAATATTGATCACAGACAACGGACGGAAATCCTGAGTCTATGAAAGGACAAACAGAGTATATCGAAATCCAGATGTAACGAAATTACAGGAAAAGTACTGGAGAAGTTACCGAACGCTATGTTTTCAGTGGAATTGGAAAATGGACACCGCGTACTTGCTCACATCTCGGAAAACTTCGTATGAATTATATTCGTATCTACCCGGAGACAAAGTAACGATCAGAGCTTTCTCCTATGACCTTTCCAAGGAAGAATAATCTGGAGAGTATAAAGGTTTCAACTTTATTTATAGACTGTTTTGCTAGAATTATACGGCAACCTGTTCAAATTCGTAGAAGGAAAAGCAAATTTTACTTACTGAAAGCAAGATCATCAGTAAACCGATCTGCGAAAAATGCAAAAGTAATCACGAAAAGGGTTCATCAGAATTATTCAGCAAAAACCCCAAGCATAAGCAGAGACAAGGTTAATTAACAGGAGGAAACAAAGATGGCTCGTATTGCAGGTGTGGATTTACTTAGAGAAAAGCGAATCGAAATCGGTTTGACTTACATCTATGGGAATCGGAACATCATCCGCTGATAAGATTCTTCAGCTACCGGCGTAAATCCGAGATACCAGAGTGAAGGACTTGGACAGACGATGAGGTGAAGGATCTTGCCAACTATATCGCAGAGAACCAGATGGTAGAGGGTGACCTTCGTAGAGATCGCTCTGAACATCAAGCGTTTACAGGAGATTGACGTTACAGAGGAATCATGTCATAGAAAGGGACTTCCGGTAAGAGGTCAGAAGACCAAGACCAATGCAAGAACCCGTAAGGGACCAAGAAAGACCGTTGCTAACAAGAAGAAGTAAGGTCTAAAAAGTAACTAAGAGGATCTTCATGTTTTAATTACAGGAAGAAATGAAAAAGGAAAGTAGGTTAGTTTAACTATGGCTAAGTCAACTGGTAAGAGAGTGACAAAAAAGCGCGTAAAGAAAAACGTTGAACGCGGACAGAGCACATATCCAATCATCTTTCAATAACACAATCGTTACTTTGACAGATGCACAGGGAAATGCTCTTTCTTGGGCAAGTGCCGGCGGTCTGGGATTTAGAGGTTCAAGAAAATCTACTCCATATGCAGCTCAGATGGCTGCTGAAACTGCTGTAAAGGCAGCTTTGGTACATGGCTGTAAAGTATGTGGATGTAATGGTTAAAGGACCGGGTTCCGGAAGAGAAGCAGCGATTCGTGCCTTACAGGCAAACGGACTCGAAGTAACTTCCATTAAGGACGTTACACCGGTTCCCCACAACGGATGCCGCCCGCCGAAGCGCAGAAGAGTATAATTGTTTTGCTTTATCATTCTATAAATGGCATATTTATAAGAAGAGAATCTGCTATATAAGAGATAATCTGCTATAGCGGAGTAAGCATTATACGTAAACAGTATGACCGTTTGGTCAGCCTCGAAGAAGCCGATGGTGTAAAGGGCGTATCAAATTTTGGAGATGTTACTATTAAAGTAACAGAACTTGATATTTAGGAGGATAATATGGCAGTAGATAAGGTTCCTGTGCTTAAAAGATGCAGGTCACTTGGACTTGACCCTGTATTCTTGGGAGTCGATAAGAAATCAAACAGACAGGCTAGAAATGCCAGAAGAAAGATGAGTGAGTACGGTCTTCAGCTTCGTGAAAAGCAGAAGGCAAAAGTTCATCTACGGTGTTTTTAGAGAAGCTCTTTCCGTAACTACTATGCAAAGGCAGAGAGACTTCCCGGACAGACCGGTGAGAACTTAATGGTTCTTTTGGAGAGTAGACTTGACAATGTCATTTTCCGTATGGGGATGGCGAGAACAAGACGTGAGGCAAGACAGGTAGTAGGGCACCGTCACGTTACCGTAAACGGTAAGATTATAAACATTCCTTCTTACCTTGTATCTGCAGGAGACAGTTGTGGCTATTAAAGAGTCCATGAAGACTAGCTCAAAGATATAAGGACATCACGGAAGTAACCGGCGGCAGAATGGTACCCGCTTGGTTGGAAGTGGATGAAGAGAAACTGAGCGCAACCATTGAGAATTTACCGCACAGAGAAGATATCGATGTTCCGGTAAACGAGATGTTAATCGTCGAGTTGTACTCTAAGTAATACTGCATAGCAAGAATCACACATGAAAAAGTGTGCATTCTTATTTTCACGACTAAAGCTGTGCCATGCACAGAGAAGGTCGTTTGGCCTAAAAAGAGGGAGCGGCATGTTTGATTTGAAAAACCAAACATTGAAATTTCTGATTTCAGAAGGATAAGCGCTTCGTCGTTTGTTTGTTTGTGAACCTTGGAAAGAGGATACGGCGCGACCTTAGGGAATTCTCTTACGGAGAATGATGCTGTCCTCTCGCCCGGGGCTGCGGTTTCTGCAATTAAGATTCAAGGACTTTCAGGGATAAAATTCCCGGTGTAAAGGAAAGCTACGACGAGGTTTTAACCAATTTAAAATCTCGTGGTCTCCATTCCGGAGGATGTAGAACAGCTGGAGGCACATCTGGAGGTCAGTGATAAAGAGGAAGCGAAGCTCCGGATTTTAAAGCAGAGTCGGAACTTGTCATCGTTAATCCGACTTGCGTATCGCAAGTCTTGAGAACGGTGCGAAGCTCTCTATTGGAGTAGTAATTACTAAGGGACAAGGATATGTAGGGACAGTAAAGGAGAAGGCATCACAGTATCCGAAGGGCTATACTCTTTTTGGATGCGCTGTATACCCTGTCGAGCAGGGTCAATATGACTGTGGAGAATACCCGTGTGGGTAATATGACAGACTATGACAAGTTGACTCCTGGATGTGTATACGGATGGCGGTATGCTTCCTCAAGACGCAGTTTCTGCTGCGGCAAAGATGCTGTTCCAGCATTTGGATCTCTTTGTAACCCTTTCCTCTGAAGGAGCCGAAACACAGCTCATGGTAGAAAAAGCAGAGGATGATAAGGACAAAGTTTTAGAAATGAACATTGATGAACTGGAGCTCAGTGTCCGCTCTTATAATTGTTTAAAGAGAGCAGGGATTAACACGGTATCGGAATTAACTTCCAAGACACCGGAGGACATGATGAAGGTTCGTAACCTGGGAAGAAAGTCCCTCGAAGAGGTACTTGCGAAATTACGCGAGTTAAACTTAGGACTCTCCATGCCGGAGGAATAACCCGGACTCAGGATTTTACCCGATAAGACTAAAAAGCACGGATAAGGAGAAATTAAAATGGCAATGTATAGAAAATTAGGAAAAGCTACAGCACCGAGAAAGGCTATGCTTAGATCCTTAACTACAGATGTTCTTCGCTATGGCAAGGTTTTCACCACTGAAGCAAGAGCAAAGGAAGTTCATAAGCAGGTTGAGAAGCTTATCGCTCTTTCCGTAGAGAGAAGGATAACTATGAGATGGTTGCCGTGAAGGCAAAGGTAGCCAAGAAGGACGCTGACGGAAGAGAGATGAAGGAAGTAGTAGACGGTAAGAAAGTAACTGCTTTACGAGGAAGTGGAGAAGTCCATTCAGAAGGATAAGCCTCTCGTCTTCAGGCTCGTCGTCAGATTTTAGCCGCAACTTATGTTCCGACAGAAAGACCGGGCACTGTAGCCGGTAGAAAGAAGAACACCAAGAAGGTAGACATCGCTAAGAAGTTTCGATGAGATTGCACCGAAGTATGTTGACCGAAAGGGTGGATATACAAGAATTGTTAAAGTGGGTCTTCGTAAGGGAGACGCTGCTATGGAAGTTCTTTTTAGAGTTAGTATAAAGAATTTCGACAAGTACATTAACGAAATAGTACTTGTAAAAACGAATGAACAGATTGCAAAAAGAGGCTGTGGTTTTTCCACAGTCTCTTTATTCTTAACGACAGTCATTATCTTGTAAGAGAAAAGCAAGTTGATTCTGAACTTAAAAATGCTTTATACTAGGCAAGGAATAAAGAAATGGAGGGAGCATATGTTTAGAAAAAGAATGGGATTCCTTTTATCCCTTTTATGCATGGTTCTTTTTGCAATTCCCGCACTGGTAAAGGACAGTACCAGTACGATTACCAATATCGAGTATCAAGGTGGATCGGAATCTTAGTAAAGTTAGAGGCCGGATCATCTCTTGGAAACATCAGTGAATCGGACTTTAGCACGGGAAATACTGACAGATATCACGTGGATGCGGTACAGTGGGTGGAAAGCGGCAATTCCGATGCTCTTCGAGTAGGAAGTGAGCCTAAGGTACTTTTGTATCTTGTAGCTGACAGCAAAGAAAAGAATACTGGAGATGTTATTAATTACCAATTTGCGGGAGCATACAGCAGTAATAACGTAAGAGTAAGTAACGGAAGTTTTGTCGGTGCAAAGCGTGTCAGCGGTACGGAGCTGGAGATTGTGATTCAACTTAAGCCGATTTCCGGAAGCTTTGATGCGCGGAGAATCTTGCCTCGGTCCGCTTCAAGTCTGGGACGAGCTACTCGGTCTCAAGCTGAGAACAGCTCAGGATATTATGAAGTAAAGCTTTATAGAGAAGGAAGACAGCTTGCAAAGATTACTACGGATGCATTAAGCCTGAATTTTTTTATCCATGGATGACGGAAGAAGGAAATTACAGCTTTAATGTAAAGAGTATTCCATATACAGATTCGCAGAAGAAAGGTGGAAAGGCATCGGAAGATGCGGAATCCGATACCTTATACATTGCTGCAAACAATCGCTCTAACGGAGATGGAAAGTACAGCGAAACACAGATTTTCGGACAGAATAAAGCACAGAATAATACACCGGGCAATGCTAACATTCCCTCAACTATCGGCTGGAGCTTGATTAACGGAAAGTGGTATTTCCGTTATCCAAACGGTCAGCCTGCAATTAACAGTTGGGTGGACTGGAACGGACGTTGGTACCATTTTAATGGACAGGGAGAAATGGAAACCGGTTGGTTTAAAAATGCATACGGCAATTGGTTCTATTTGGAGCCGAGTAACGGTGATGCAAAAACCGGCTGGAAGCTGATCAACAATATATGGTATTATTTTATACCGGATGCCGGTGATCGCCAGTGCATGATGGTCTCAAGCGGGATATTCCAAATCGGACAGGAAAGCTATTACTTTGATGCAAGCGGTGCAATGCGTACAGGCTGGATTGCTATCAATGTAAACGGAAAACAGATATACTATTACTTTAAAGATAATGGTGCTATGGCGAAAAATACAACAATTAACGGTTTCCGGGTAAATGAACGCGGAGAGTGGGTACAATAGCTTTTCTTGTCTCCTGCTTCCGGCTGTGATAGAATACCTCGGAAGGAGGAGTTCATGAACGATTTTAGAGAAAAGAAAAATGCCCGTCTTATGATGGCCATCAATGGCATGAAAAATGAAGGCGGTAGAGATTGGGAAGATAAATTAGTAGATGCCTTGATTCATCATGCCGAGTTTTATGTGCCTATGCGTACAATGGGAGAAGGCGAAGATAGAAAGCCTGCCTTTGCTGTTGTGGAAGATAAGGATCACAATCATTTTTATGTACTCTTTACTTCGCAGGAAAAAAAGCCAAAGCAATGGAAACACGAGAAAGAGACCACGGCGATTCTGAGTTTTCATCAGGCAGCTTTAATGGCACTTGGAGATCCCAGAATTTCCGGCTTTGTTATTAACATGAATAGCGATAACTTTATCCTTTGGAGAAAGTTTATTGTGGATTGCATTCATGTGGAGCAGGCTGAACTTATGGGAGAAGTTCCGGTAAGACCGGATGAGAACATGGAGTTTACGGAGCCTCTGGGAGACAGTAAGGAGTTGGAAGAAGCACTTGCGGAGTATATGCGTGATGACCGCAATGTTACGGCAGCCTATCTCCTTGGCGCAAAGCAAAACGGAAAGAGCTTTAATCTTTGTATTGTCAGTCATGTAGGAAGCATACAGCCGAGTTTTGCAAACATTACTACGGTAGGAAATGATTTTTCGGAGGGAATTCCCTTTGCGGTAATGTCGTATAGGGCCGATATAGCGGAAAAGGCAGTAAAAGACAGGATGCCTTTCTATAGAAGACCCTTTGTTGTGTAGTAAAATATAGAAAAAAGAAGAAAGCTGTGCTAAAGAATCAAAAGAGCTTCTTTAGTACAGCTTTTTTAATGCAATTTTATAGAACATATATTCGAAAATATCTTTACAAAACGAATGTTCTGTGTTATTCTTGTGAAACAATAAAAACAAACTGGCGTTTAGATAAAGGAGTAAAACATGAGAATAAATTTGAGAACATTCGAAATTTTTATTACATCCCTACTGCTGTTTTTCATTATTTGGAATCTTGTCCATCCTTCCGGAGATTCGTGCCATAAGCTGTGGACTTACTTTGACTTCCTTTATTCTTCTTATATGAGATTGAAAGGGAGTGGCAGAGAAGAAAGAAAAAGGCAGTATTTTTATAAAAATAGAGAGAATTATAGCGAGAAGACTTAGCGGAGAATAAGCCGATAGCCGAAAGAAGGATATTGTGGCTCATAGAGTAAAAACTAATGTTGAATGTTGTTCTATGCTTAGGACTTAGGCATAAACGCATTTTGATCTATAACTCCATAACTCTCTATATGCCTCTTATAAGCCTAAAAAGAAAAGAGCTGTCCATCCGGACAGCTCTTTTAAACTATACTCTGCTTATGATAATTATTCAGCAGCAATAGCACCTGTTGGGCAAGGCTCTTCACAAGCGCCGCAATCGATGCAAGTATCCGGATCTACAACATACTTTGTTGGACCCTCGGAAATAGCTTCTACAGGACATACTGCTGCGCAAGCACCACAGCTTACGCACTCATCACTAACTACGTGTGCCATATTCGTTCCTCCTTATATAAATAGACCAAATACTTTACTCCCGGTAAAGTTCTATCCATTCTAATGCATTTCGGAAATATTGACAAGAATTTCTCGAATTTCTCATGTTCAAAATAAGAAGCAGAATCGAACTGATCTATGTGGAGAGCTCATCGGGAAGGGGCAGAATAGGAAGATTATATTTAGCTTTTATTCCTTGGCTGATTGTATAAACTGAAAGTAGATATACTAAAGCAAGCTCTAAAGCGAAAACATCGGGAAAAAGGATAGCCGAATATGCAGGAATCCAGTATACTAAGTCCTATGATTTTAAATGTATCCATGCTAAGTAAAGCATATGTAGGAAAAACTGTGCTGAAAGATGTATCGTTTCATCTGGAAGATAAGGAAAAAGCGGCCATTGTCGGAATCAACGGTTCAGGCAAAACAACTTTGCTCCGATGTATTCTGGGAATTGAGGAGGCAGATGAGGGGAGCATCGCATTTTCCAAAGAGAAGAAAATGGACTACCTGGCACAGCAACATGCCGATATAGAAACGGAGAATGAAGACTACGACACTCTTTCCGGAGGCCAGAAGACGAGGAAGCGCCTCGAGGAAATCTTACAGGAGAAGCCCGATCTTCTGATTTTGGATGAGCCGACAAACCACTTGGATATCGGCTCTATTCAGTGGTTGGAAAAGGTCTTAAAGCGTTATGACGGGGCTGTGCTTCTTGTTTCCCATGACCGTTATTTTTTAGACAGAATTGTGACGAAGGTAATTGACTTGGAGCGGGGAAAGGTCAGAATGTACCAGGGAAATTACAGCGCTTATGCGGAAAAAAAAGAGACAGCTTCGAGAAGCCGAGTGGAAGGCCTTTCAAAACCAGCAGGCGGAGATTAAGCATCAGGAGGCCGTGATTGAGAAGCTGAAGCAATTTAACCGGGAGAAGAGCATTAAGCGCGCGGAATCCCGGGAGAAAATGCTTTTGAAGGTGGAAAGGCTGGAGAAGCCGGAGGAACTCGAGAATGAGATGAAGCTTCTCTTTTCCCCGAGGGAAAGCTCCGGAAACGATGTCTTAATGGCGAAAGAGCTCGGAAAAAGCTATGACGGAAAGCGTCTATTTTCCCATGGGACTTTTTCTCTGAAAAAAGGAGAGCATGTAGCGCTTATCGGAGATAACGGAACCGGAAAGACGACTTTACTGAAGATTCTAAACGGCCTTGTACAGGCGGATGAGGGAGAGTTCCGACTGGGTTCGAAGGTAAAGATTGCCTACTATGACCAGGAGCACGCTGTGCTCGACATGGAAAAAACTCTCTTTGATGAAATTCAGGATAGCTATCCGGATATGAACAACACGAAGGTCCGAAATGTCCTTGCCGCTTTTCTCTTTACCGGAGACGATGTGTATAAGCGGATTCAGGATCTTTCCGGAGGAGAACAAGGCAGGGTGAGTCTTGCAAAGCTTATGCTTTCCGATGCGAATTTCCTTATCTTGGACGAGCCGACGAACCACTTGGATATTCAGGGGAAGGAAGTTTTAGAGGAAGCGATTCGAAACTATGAGGGAACCGTCCTCTATGTTTCCCATGACCGTTATTTTATCAATAAAACGGCAACGAGAATTATAGAGCTCTTTTCTAACCGTTTTGATAATTACATCGGAAATTACGATTATTATATCGAAAAGAAGGAAGATGTTCGTGCCTACGGAGATTCACTACAAAAGGATAAGATGCCTTTAGAAGCGATAGATCCGGAAGAAGCACAAAGATTGGAAGAAAAGGAGAGCAAGAGACTCGACTGGGAAAACCAGAAGGAGCTCTCCGCAAAGAGAAGAAAGTGGCAGAATGCCCTGCAAAAGGCGGAGGAAAAAATTGCCAAGCTGGAAGAGCGAAAAGAAGAGCTCACTGCCTCCATGGAAGAAGTTGGATCCGATGTCGGGCGGCTCATGGAAATCCATAGAGAGCAGGAAGCAATAGAAAAAGAGCTGGAAGAGCAATACGCCATCTGGGAGGAAAGCTCGTTGGAGCTCGAGAATTTAGGGTAAAAATAAAGCATATTAAAAGGATATTGGAACAGGGGCACGCTCTCGCTAACCTTGCCTGACTGAGCATGGGCTCGGTAGCCCATTGCTCACTTTGCTTCGCAAAGCAACTTCCTTCAGAAGTTGGTCTTGTACAGGACAACTTTTCTGATGAAAAGTTTGTCCTTTCGTATCAGTACTAAGCCTCAAGCATCACTTCGCTCGCTTTTGGCAAGTACTGACGGGCTCAGATTACCCCCCTTTCAGGCCTATACTGCATCAAAATTCTATATCATTTTAATTACTTTACAGCTGCTTTTACCTCTATCCTCCTACTCTACATCTTTCATACTTAAGGAAATCTTCTTCCTCTCCGTATCCACGGAGAGGATTTTTACTTTCACGATATCCCCAAGCTTTACAACATCGAGAGGGTGCTTTACGAACTTTTTGGAAAGGGCGGAGATGTGAACCAAGCCGTCCTGGTGCACGCCGATATCGACAAAGGCTCCGAAGTCCAGGACATTTCGAACTGTACCCTCGAGAATCATCCCCTCTTTTAAGTCGGAAAGCTCTAATACGTCACTCCGCAAAATGGGTGCGGGCACATCTTCACGAGGATCTCTTCCCGGCTTTGCAAGAGCCTCCACAATATCCTTTAAGGTAAAGCTTCCGATAGCAAGCTTTTCTTCCAAAGCTTTCATTCCGCCGGGAAGGGCGGAAATCATCTTTGCAATATCCTTTCCCTTTCCTTCGGCAATGTCTTTTTCATTTAAGTTTAGAAGGGAGAGGAGTTCCTTTGTTTTCTGATAGGACTCGGGGTGCACGGAGGTTCTGTCCAGCACTTCCCTTCCCTCTCGGATACGGAGGAAGCCGGCGCTTTGCTCAAAGGCTTTTGGACCGAGCTTAGCGACCTTTAACAGTTCTTTTCTACTCTTAAAAGCGCCGTTTTCTTCTCTATACACTACGATATTTTTCGCGAGTGTCTTGTTGATACCGGAAATATAGGAAAGGAGGGCTGCGGACGCGGTATTCAAGTCCACACCGACGTGGTTTACGCAGTCTTCCACGGTATTGTTCAGCTGTTCCTCCAGCTTGTTTCTGATTCATGTCGTGCTGGTACTGCCCGACACCGATGGCCTTAGGCTCAATCTTTACCAGCTCGGCAAGCGGATCCCGAAGTCGTCTTGCCATGGAGGTTGAGCTTCTTTCTCCCGTATCAAAAGTTCGGGAACTCCTCTGTTGCAAGCTTACTTGCGGAGTAGACGGAGGCGCCGGCCTCATTGACAATCACATACTGTACCTTGCTCCTTGTTTCGTGAATATAGTCGCTGATGACCTTTTCCGATTCACGGGAGGCTGTACCGTTTCAAGGGCAATGATATCTACCTTATGCTTTTCAATCAGCTTATGAATGACCGTCATGGCTTCTTTTCACCCTGATTTTTAGGCGGAGTAGGGTAAATGACCGTCGTGTCAGTACCTTTCGGTCGGATCGACCACGGCAATTTTACAGCCGATACGGAAGCCCGGATCCCAGCCGAGCACGACCTTCCCGACAATGGGCGCCTGCATGAGGAGCTGCTTTAAATTGTCCGCGAAAATGGCAATGGCACCGTCCTCCGCCTTTTTCGGTTAAGATATTTCGAATTTCGGTTTCGATAGAAGGGGAAATAAGTCTCTTAAAGCTGTCCAGCACAGCTTCTTGCAAAAGACGAAGATTCTCTCCCTGTAAAGCTTTTCCGGCCTGCTTTTCCAGATAAGCGAGAATCTCCTCCTGTGGGAAATTCAGCTTTACACTGAGAACCTTTTCTTTCTCTCCGCGATTTATGGCAAGCGTACGATAGCCGGGAATGGTTTTTACCTTTTCCTCATAATCAAAATACATCTCATAGGTCTTTGCATCGGGATTTTCCCCTGTTTCCTTTTTGGAGGAGGAAATACTGCCAAGTTCCATGGTCTTATTGCGGATCCATTCCCTATAGGAGGCATTTTCGGAGAATTCTTCTGCAAGAATATCCTTAGCGTAATTCAAGGCCTCTTCCACGCTGCAGACTTCCTTTTCTTCGGAAAGATACTTTTCCGCTTCCTTTACAGGATTTACACCGGGGGTGAGAATGGCCTTCGCGAGCCCCTCTAAGCCCTTTTCTCTTGCAATCATACCTCTTGTTCTTCTCTTTTTCTTATAGGGAAGGTAGAGGTCTTCCAGACGCACTGCGGTGTCGGCCGCTTCAATCTGAGCCTTTAATTCCTCCGTGAGTTTCCCCTGCTCGGCAATGCTGTTTAAGATACTTTCTCTTCGCTCCTCCAGATTCCGAAGATATTGCAAGCGCTCTTCGAGACTGCGAAGCTCCTCATCATTTAAACCGTGGGTAGCCTCCTTACGATAACGTGCAATAAAGGGAACGGTATTTCCTTCGTCTAAAAGCTGTACCGCCGCTTCCACCTGCATTTTTTTAAGAGATAAGTCCTCGGCTATTTTTTGGATTATGTTCATCTTGCTCCTTTAGTTCGTAATGAGTAACGCTCATAATGTCGCTATCTTTTATCAATAAAAATATATTTGTTGGAAGGCCGAAATTGCCGTTTGCAAAAAGCCTATGGATGCTAAAAAAGCACTACGCTAACAGTATACTATAAAAAATCGCGGTAGGGCAGGAAAATGAGAGAGAAGAAAACGGGAAAACTTAGCGGAGAAGAGGATAAAGAAAAACACTCATGCAAATGTAGGAGGTATTCTCCGTTCCAAAAAAATATTGACAAAAAGAGAGGGATTCAGTATCATAATTCTGTTGCATTGAAAGCGACGCAGTTGAGATTTCATCTTAACTTGCCGGCGTGGCGGAATAGGTAGACGCACAGGACTTAAAATCCTGCGAGACACAAATCTCATACCGGTTCGACCCCGGTCGCCGGCAGCAAAGGGGAATAATCGGTGAGTTATCTCGCCGGTTTTTTTATACCTTTTGTATTGCCTTTATAAGGAGATGTACCCAAGTGGTTGAAGGGTCCGCACTCGAAATGCGGTAGGTCGGGCAACCGGCGCATGGG
>BNJS01002319.1_pt1 | contig 18098 bp, 16 predicted proteins | sample 8540461 | NCBI WGS metagenome assembly BNJS01 (sample SAMD00202454, study PRJDB9452) | human saliva metagenome | isolation source: human saliva | place: Japan | reverse complement strand
TCTATCCCAACATCCTTTTGCGGTTCTGATAATCGCAAATTTCCGCATAAAAAAGTAATGGGGGTGAATGTAATCGACTGATTACTAATAAAAAAAGCAGAATATATAATCTGATAAGGTGAACGACTAAGAAACGAGCGAGTTTCTTTCCCTTTCTTTATTCTGCAAAGTCTCAAAGAACTCTCTGTTTGATGTTGCAAAGATAGCGATATAATTCATATAAGCAAAGTATTTACGTTGTTTTTTTCAATGAAAAATCAACCTTAGACATTTCTAATTCTATAAAAATCGCCATTTTAAGGTATTGCATATATCTATGAACAATGGTAATTTTGCAAAATGATAATCAAAAGAATTCTTTTAATCTTCATCATTCTACTTCTGCTGTTTCCCACTGCTAATGCTACTATTTTGAATTTAGTTGTGGGTGATACTATATACCCTACTCGAAAACATGTTTCTTCATTACATAAAACGATAGAACTCGATGAAGTTCAAGTTATTGGACAGCGGAAATTGTTTTCCATAAGAAAAGACACCACGTTTATCAATACTGATTGCCTTCGAGTAAGGAAAGGTGCTAACTTGGAAGACTTAATCAGGAATATTCCGGGCATGGAATACGACAAGGCGAACAGGCAACTATCATTCAAAGGAAAGCCATTGAACGGCGTAAACATCAATGGCGAGACCTTTATGGGCAACGACATTATCGCAGCGTTGGAGAATATGCCAACCGATGCAGTGGAACTACTGAAACTGTATGACATGCTCAGCGCATTGGAGAAAAATGACGGGAGTAGATGATGGTGCCGACAATTATGTGCTGGACATCAAGACCAAATCTACCTACAATGGCAGCCTGACAGGAACACTAACGGCTGAACACGGCAATCGCGACAGACGCAGGGATGAGGTACAGGGCAATCTATTCAATGCCGATGGCGAAAAACACCTCGCTGACTTTGCGCTCTGACAATCTTAGTAATATGAACATTGGGAAACAATTTCCAAAACATATTGTCGGGCAATATCGTGAAGAAATTTGGTAAGAAAAATTACGCTCAATGCAAGCCTCTCACTCAATGCCTTCCACAATGGAAGCGAGAATCATGACTATGATGAGCAATATCTTTCATCGGGAACAAAAATATCGGGAATCAATGCTGCTTTCCTTGAGCAAGAATCACAGTAATGCCGCAAACATAAATCTGCAGTATAACATAGACAAAAAAAGACTTTTGCTGAATATAAGTGCAAATGGAAACTTCGGACGGTCAGACAACCTGACTGACAACACAACATACCTATATGAGCGCAATACGGCTGCGGACACGCTGACCTCGGGAACGCTGCGAAATAACACAAAAAAAGCAATGGAAAGAATTACCATGTATCTGCCGACCTCACACGGCGGATTGGCAAGGCTGGGGCATCATTTACCGTGAAGGCGACACTTGGCGGTAACTCGAATGAAACTAATAATACCAGCCTTTCACTGACGAAATTCCACCACCTGCGCAACGCTGTGGGCGGAGATTCACTACTGTTGCGCAATCTTTGCCAACAACTGCCCACCCTGCGCAACGAAAGCAGAATATCATTGCAATATACCCATCCTTTTTGGCAAACAGTTGAAATTGCAGACAGGGGTACGGACTGCATCACGAAGAGGATAGAAACACAAGCAACACTTACGACTATACTATACCGAATAGACCATACATAGATAGCCTAAGTTATGAGAACACACTATCTATATGTGGGCAGGGAACTCACCCTGAGAATGGATTATAAGGGTAAGCAATGGAAGATAAACAGTGGCATTGATGTAGACCACCCGACTTTGAACTACGAAGGATGAAATTTTTTTCAGGGACAACTTCCAGCATTTCCAAAAAAACAGTTTAACCATTGACTTGGAGACAAACAAACAATTTGAGCATTAAGGTTTAAAACCGAATTTTTTTCCGAAATTGACCTGACCTGACTTTTTCCTGAAAAATCGACTTTAAAGCTGTTTTTACAGATAAATCAGGTTTCTCTAACAGACAGGAAATAAATGCTAAGTATTTGGCTTTTAAACTTAAAAATCAAAAAAATAAGTGTTTTCTTTTAATGTTTAACAGGGCTGATTTGACAGTTGGCGGTGGCAAGAAACTTTCAGGACCTACCTCATAGACAAGTTTCAAATCAAAAAAAGTATGATAGAAAAACGGTATATGGATTGTAAAGCTTCCTCGAAAAATAACTTTTGTGTAGGTTCTAATTGAAGGATAATGGAACCTCCCAGAAAAATTTCCAAGACTCTCAAACATCAGGATTTTGAAAAATATCGGAAGTAATGCCATAAGGAATATTTGACACCACTTTGAAAGGAAATTTCGGAACTGCAAAATTCCTAAAATCACAACCGACAACTTGAACATTTCGGGCATCAGAAAAATAATTTTTCGTAAATGTTCAACCAAAGCTGTGTCGTTTTCAATAGCAACAACATTGTTGGCGATTTTTTTAATAAATGAACAGTAAGAAACCCCTTGCCTGCCCCAATATCTAAAAACCGTATCCTGATTACTTATATTTGCTTGTCTTATTGCATCTTTTTATTAGCACTTTATCAATAGTAAAGTGCTGACCCGTAAAAACGAACGGGCAATTTCTTTTTTTGTCATTAGTAACTTCTTACAGGTGAATACTTCTTGAGTTCAACTTATAAATGCAACTTTTTGGGTGCGGATAATAAGCAATAAAAACATTTATTTTTCAGAGAGGAAAGAGAGACAATGTCCCCCTTTCTCTCACTCTGAATGGATAAAGTTTGCTATCTTTGCTTTAATTGTCCGTCCAAAGAAAAAAAAGTTGCAGATGAGCAAACATATAACCGAGGAACAAAGGTATGCAATTTTCTATGATGTTGCAAATACCGATGAGCAAAAAAGCAATAGCGGAAGCTATCGGAGTAGATAAAAGCACTGTTTACAGGGAGATAAAGCGCAATTGCGACGCCCGAAGTGGTAGCTATAGCATGGAGCTTGCCCAGCGAAAAGCAGACAGGCGCAAGCAGCAAAAACATCGCAAGGAAGTGCTTACACCGGCAATGAGAAAACGGATAATAAAGCTGTTGAAGAAAGGATTCAGCCCGGAGCAGATTGTCGGCAGGAGCCGCTTGGAGGGAATTGCGATGGTATCTCACGAAACGATATATCGCTGGATTTGGGAGGATAAGCGGCGGGGTGGCAAACTGCACAAATATCTTCGCAGACAAGGTCGCAGGTATGCCAAACGTGGTTCTAAAAATGCAGGGCGAGGATTTATCCCAGGCAGGGTGGATATTGATGAGCGTCCCGAGATAGTGGAACTGAAGGAGAGATTTGGTGATTTAGAGATAGATACAATTATTGGTAAGAACCACAAAGGTGCCATTCTTACCATTAACGACAGAGCAACAAGCAGGGTCTGGATACGCAAGTTGTCGGGAAAAGAAGCCATCCCGGTAGCTAAGATTGCAGTATGGGCACTGCGGAAAGTGAAAAACTTAATACACACAATTACGGCTGACAATGGAAAGGAGTTTGCAAAGCACGAGGAAATTGCGCAAAAATTGGAAATAAAATTCTATTTTTGCAAACCATACCACTCATGGGAACGTGGTGCCAATGAAAACACCAACGGGCTTATCAGGCAGTATATCCCAAAGGGTAAGGACTTTAGTGAAGTAACCAACAAACAGATTAAGTGGATTGAAAATAAACTCAATAATCGACCTCGTAAAAGACTTGGATACCTCACGCCAAACGAAATTTAAACAAATTATTAATCAGAATTCTGTTGCATTTGCAAGTTGAATTCAGCTTATAATAAGAAAGGAGATGAAGAATTTACTTCCCAACAGGACATTTTATTCCCTAAAGTGTTTGATGTTGATGGCATGCGAGTTTTTATTTATTGGAAACTTCCACATCCTGTGGAAAAGCTCTATCCATATGTTGATTACAAAATACGGAAAATTTCAAAAGATACGTTAGTTATAGGGGATTATACAGACTTTGTGTTTGTTAATGGTCATGGTAATGCCCCAAATCGGGAATTGTCAAAATAAAAAAATAATAAATGTGGGGTAATACTCCAAATCGGGAGTTATTGAAATAATTATCTGATTATCAATGTACTTTCCAAAAGATAAAGTATTAGGGCAGAGTGGAAAAATCGTTGAAACTGGTCCTATGTAATCGTTCAAAGTGACCCTTTTGTATCATCCAAAGAGGGATTGGACATTCGCGGTACGATACGAGTATGGGTGTTATGATTTATCAGCATTCATTCTTCTCTACTCCCAAAGGATTTTGTCAGTTGTACTGCTTGCTGTTGTAGTCTGATGAGAATTTGGGAATAGGTTTCGAGTTTGCCGAGCAGTTGTTGAGCAGTGGCAACAGAATGATAAGTATTGAGGACTTTCACGACTTCGTTGTACAGAACTCCTATCTTATGAGCCAAGGCAACGATTTCTGAGAGTTTCTCCAAGTAAGGTTCTTTTGCAGGGTCTTGGGTGATGACCTTAAAAGATTCACCAAGAAGCCTTGCTCGGACAAAGTCGCTCTTGTCTTTGCTCCCGACTTGCGATAGAGTCTGATAAGTTTCTGCTGGTCTTCGGAATTAGGTATTCTGATGTGCCATCTGTCCCATCGTGGGCAGGTGGCACATCTGCCGTCTGGCTTCTTTTGTTTTTGCTTCTTCATTGCTTTCTAATCACGACTTTGGAGTGATTTAATCCCCTTTCGGGGCAAGGGTCTTTGTGGTACAAATGGCAATTTGTGGTACAAAGACACACCTTGCTGATGTAGAAAATGGGATTATAAGCCCCTGCTGTGTTACTGCATTCATTGAATACAGTAACTCGGCGTAGGCTTGCATTCGAGGAATGCAGTAATTCAGAGTTTCCTCCATCTTTCCACATCTTCCTTGTATTGGTCGAGGTGTTCCCGCAGTACCTGTTCGACATATCCCGAAACGCTCGCTCCATGCTCACCGATTCTCCGCACCACGAAGTCTAACTTTCGTTGGGTTTCCTCTGATACATACACGGCTTTGCGGTGGCTGTTGCGAAAGGGCTGGAGATATTTCCCCTGAAACTCGGATAATTGCTTTCTGTCCTTTGTTTTTCCCATTCTTTGATGAAATTCTTCGGTAGAAGTAGCCCTTTCTGTTGGCGACAACGCTGTTTCTTGATAGGACGGTTGAGAAAAATCCTTGTTACTCTCCTTGTCATTTTGTTCCTCAACTTTATCAACAGGCTCAAACCTTCTCTTTTCCTCTTCATAATCGAAGGGCTGGTCAAAATCGGGTAACTCTTCGGGCTTGCGGAGCTTAACGCCATAATTTCCCATATCTCTAATGGCTTGTTCCAAGCGTTGTTTCCTTTTTTCATCTATTCTTGCCATAATTTCTTGGGTATCGGGTTATAGTGTTTTTTTCAAGCATGGCTTGTATGTCGCTCTGCTTGTAGAGTATCTTCCCTCCGATTTTTGTAGAAAGGAAGCGTTCCTGAGTTTCTGTACTCTTGGAGCGTGCGTGTGCTGAGCCGTAATTGGCTGCAAACCTCCTCACCCGAAAGGTAAACCTCACCATTCAGCATCGGACGGGCGGTAGAGCAATACCGCTCCAACTTCTTCAAAGTGCCTTCCATCAGTTGTGAAAAACAACTGCATCTGAGGGTCTTCCCGCGTAATGATTTCATTCTCTGCCATAATTCATTCATTCTTTGATTTCAATCCTTGACTGCATTCAGCATTTCACAGATGTCGGTCTGTTTGTAATAACACTTATGTCCAATCATGGAGAAAGGGATTTTGCCCGTATCTCGGTATGATTGTAGGGTACGCTTGCTGATGCCTAAACGCTTGCACACGGCTTCGTTGTCGAGCCATTGCTCGGTCTTGGGAGGATTACCGATGAGTTTTTCCACACGATGGATAAAGTCTGCAAATTCGAGCGATGTCGCTCCCACGCTTTGCGGTCGATGATAATGAGTTTCATTGCCTTAATTTTGTTTTGATTACTTTATTGTTACTCAGCAAACAAACTGTTATGCAGTCCATTGCCGTACTTCTCGGGTGCAAAAGTAACCCCTCGGAAGCACCACTGCAAGAAATGAGGATAAGCAGGGAAATAGAGAGAAAGCAATAGAAAAACAAAGGAAATCCGTCTGTGTTATTGCGGTAATGAGATGAGGTGCCGGCTCGTTCCTTTTATTATCTTGTTGTTTTATCGATAATTCGATAGTTCGACAAATCGAGATGTCGAAGTGTCGATAGATAGTTTTATCGATAGATTATTTTGACGATATATAGTTTTGACAACAGATAGTCATGACAACAAATTGTACAAACAATAGATTGTCCGTATTATCGTCAGTCCTATCTGTTGTTAGTTGTTACGCCTTGCGTCCAAAGAGCCTGAGTATGCCGTATTCTTGTCGTGCCTATACTCTCTACGGCAGCCCAGCCCTGCAAGGTTGGGAGAGATGAATACGACCGCATGGATATAGAAAATGGCAATACCACCTTGAAACAGAGAAATCCTGCGGTGGAGATTCTTCTCTCCATCCGCAGGACTCGACCTTGTCAGGGCAGACAGGCTGCCGTTGTACCTTTGCACGATAAGAAACGGCATCAGGAACTTTGCGTGCGCCGCCTTTGCCTACAACGCCTTCAGGCTTGCTTCCTCCGTCAGTCTGACCGTTGGCAGATTGTTGCTCTCGATGAGCAGCACTATCGTGCCTGTCAGTTCGGTGTAAAGACGGCCGTATTGCTCGTCAGAAGCCAATGTGTCCGTCAAACCGAACTTGTCGAATGTGGCTTGAACAGCCTTGTTCGACAACAGTATAGGTACGAGTTTCTCTGGGAGCGGTGCAGGAAGTTCCCTTTCAAACTCGTTTTCCAACACGGATATAAGCGTATCGTACTTGGAAAAGTGCAAGCCTTGATACAATGCCTCGCTTGCCATGCTCTCCGCTTCAATGTGTGTAAAGCCTTGTGCTACAGCATCGCAGTAAACTGTGAGAGCCATATCTGCCCGTGCAGTGATAAACTCCGTATCTTGCAACTTTTCGGGGTGATGCTCACTCATGTAACTTCTTAACTTCAATCGGAAGTAGGAAAGTTCCTTTTTGTTCTTCTGTTTCATTGTTTTTCTTGTTAAAAAGTTGGACTTCTTTTTTTTGAATCATTCATTACGGCTGTTACATCCCAATTATGGGACTTGACTTTTTCGGTGTTCTTGACGGACACAGCCGTAAGGCTTTACGCAGTACCCTTGTATGCTCACTACCCATCAGGGGTTGCATTTCCTTGGCAATCTTGCTCTTGGTCACCCGTGCATAAATCTCGGTCGTGGAGATGAAGCGATGCCCCAGCATCTTGCTCACCGTCTCTATCGGAAGTCCGTTCTCCAGACAGATGGTCGTGGCAAAGGTGTGCCGTGCGGTGTGCGAGGTCGCTTGAGTATGCGGTGGCAGTCCTGCCTTAATACATATCTCCTGAATAGTTCTATTGAAATTACTGTTGCTGGGAAACTCTCGAAAGAAAAGCCCCTCCCTTCGTCCGTGGCTCACAATGGCGAGTATTTTCTCGGCAACGGGCAGCAACGGGACAATACTTCTGTTCTGTGTCTTTGTTCGACAGAGCGATATGTACCTACGCCCATCCCCGAATGTATAAACATCGTCCATTCGGAGTTTCTTTAAGTCTGAGAATGCCAGCCCCGTGAAACATCCCAAGAGGAAAATAAGTCTGCAATGGTTATCTGTCGAGCGGTGCGGACGGTAAGCCAAGAGTTTTTGCAGGTCGTCCGCCGTAAGTGCATTGCGCTCGTAGGTAGGCGTTTCTATGTCTATGAGTTCAAAAGGGTCTTCACGAACGTATCGCTCCTGCAATGCCTTGCGAATGACCTGATGCAAGTGGCGTAGGCGGTTGCCGACACTGCTTTCCTTGTTTCCCAAGTCCCGAAGCATAAAAAGGCGATAGTCCTCAAGCAAAGTCTTGTCCACCTCTGTGGGCATACAGTCTGCCCTGTCCCTTACTTGCAGGAAATGAACAAAACTCTTGTAGCTGTCCTTAAAGCCCTGACAGTTGCCTTGCTTAATGTTCTGCCCTGCAATTCCTCCTTGTATTCACAAACGGATTGATATAGCTCCGTAAGTGTTGGCATGGGGCGACTTTGCTGCATATAACGCTCCTTGAGGTATTCCGCCGTGATATAGTTTTCTTCCCTTAATGTACGTTCATAGAGTGAATGCAAGCACTCTTCTATTGAGTTCAGTTGCAGATTGATGCCGCTTGAATTACCTGTTGTCGCCTTGATGCACCCTTTTCGGGCAAGCCACTCGTCGGGGGAAGTTTGCAACTGCGTGGAAAACGATGAGGACGTTCCATTACAGGTGATACGGCAACGGATTACGCATAGTCCGTCTTCATTGGTCTTGCTTCTATCTATGTAGAATAGTATGGCAAATGTACTTTTCATTGTTCTGCGGTTTTAGTTGGTCAGTTGATAATGTGCGAGTTGTGGAAGTATTTTCTCTATGTCCAGAAAGACACGCTCGGGAGATGTCTCCGCATACACTTGCGTGGTTTTGATTTGACTGTGTCCGAGCATTTTGGAAACGCTCTCAATGGACACGCCCTCCGACAGTGTCATCTGAGATGCGAAGGTATGCCGTGCCATGTGATAGGTCAGCGTTTTCTGAATACCGCAAAGCCGTGCTATCTTTTTGAGGTGTATGTTTACCGTGTCGCATCCGGGTATGGGCAGCAGATACCCCTTGGGCGGTTCGTGTCGGAAAGCCCTCGTGTGAATGCCCCTGATAACGCTCGATAATGGCAGTGGCTTCGGGAAGTAGGGGGATGTGGCACACGTTGCCCGTCTTTATTCTCGGCTTGCGTATCCAAGTCATTCCCGCTTCGTGAAAGACGTGCTGCTCCGTCAAGTGATACACGTCGGTATAGGAAAGCCCCGTCAGGCAGGAGAAAAAGGAACATATCCCTCGACACTTTTTTTCATAGCCTTGCAATTTATCTTCTCCCAAGGCTGCGATAAGACCTACCTCCTCCCTTGTGATGTAACGTGGAGTACCCACTTCCCAACGAATGGAATGGTTGATGAAGGGATAGGTGTCAATGATGTGCCGTTTATGCAGGTCTTTGAGCAAGGAAGCCAGCATGGAGAGATAGCCAGCCGAAGTGTTGAGCTTGAATCCCTTTTTCTTTGGCGAAGTAGTCCTCCAAGTCTTTGATAAAGGCGATGTCGGCTTTCTGCACGGGAATATCCTCCACACGGTAGCGATACCTGACGAAGTTTGCCAGATGCTTGTGAAAGAGCAACAGGCATTTTTAGTCTGCGTTCGCTGCGGTCTATGCCCACACGCTCACGGAAGCGGTCGATATACTCGTCTGTATGATGCAGCAGTCCTTGTGACTCACTGTTCAGTCCGAATACAAGCTCCCGTACTCGCTCTGCCGTGATGGGAGCATCGGATTTACCCGAAAGAGACTCATAAACCTTGTGTATGCTCACCTGAAGGCGGTCAAGTTCCTTGTTTACCGATACGGCTTCGGCACTCTTGCCCAGCAGTCGGTTTTTGCGACTGTCCCACAAACGAGGAGTACACGAGCATTTGCAACTGAACTGTACCATAGAGCGTCCTGCGCTGATGCGTCCCATGATGGGACTTTTTTTCCGTTTTTGTCCTGCGTACCTCTCTTGAGGTAGAAAAAGCAGCTTGAATTTTTTTCTTTTTTTCCATTGTTTTTTACTTGCAAAATTACACTTCTTTGAGGAACTTTGAACGATGCAAAACATTGATAATGAAAGAGAAAACTCCGTTTTAGTTACCACTTTCAGCCGTCCTTTTCCTTTCATCGTTTTTCGAACGATTTGGTAACTGAACTCCCTCCTTTTCGCTCCCTTTTCTGCCTGTTTCCTATGATGCAACCCTAAGAAGAAACAAGCAATATCCGCTGTATTTCAGTCAGATATGAGTTTTATGCCATTTTCTGCTTTCTACTCCCATACTTCCGCATAGAAACTCGCAAGCTCAGGCACTTTAATGAAGGTGCGGAAGCGTTCTTTTTGAATGATTTCGTTAGTGATGGAGAACTCATAGTCCGTACTTTTCTTGGCAAAGACGGCTGCCCACGCATCAAAGCTGTTGATGCCTTGCTTCTCGAGAGCTTGTGGACGTAAGTATTTGAAGAGGAGGTATAGCTCCGTTAGTGAGTTGCTAATTGTCGTTCCACTGAGAAATGTTGCCCCCAAATCCTTACCTGAGCGTTCTTGAATGGTACGAATGGCAAAGAGCATATTAAGTGCTCGTTGCGAACCATCGGGATTGCCAAGTCCCGAAACGCGGTCGTGGCGAGTATTGAACATTAAGTTTTTGAACTGGTGACTTTCGTCTACAAAGAGATGGTCGATGCCCATCATCTTAAAATCCACCGCATCATCCTTGCGTTCGGCGATACTGTCTTGTATCTCGTGTAGTTTCACTTCGAGCGTTTGTTTGCGTTTCTCCAAACCTTTGAGCATGGCTTTGGAAATGTCCTTACCTTCTCTGCGCAAAACCTCTAAGTTCTCCTCTATGGAGTCTTTCCTTTTGGAAAATGGCTTCTTGCACCTCTAAAGCCTGCGGAATCATTCCAAATTGTTCGTGGGTCAAGATGATGCAGTCCCAATCATTGTTCTTGATGTCGGCAAAGATGCGCTGTCTATTTTGTTTGGTAAAATCGTCTTTACCTGGATAGAGTATGCGCGCATTGGGATATGCCTTTCTGAAAGTATCGGCAATATCAAAGACATTGGCTTTGAGTCCTATAATCATGGGCTTGTTGGCTATCCCTAATCGCTTCATTTCATAGGCTGCTGTACACATAATGAGGGTCTTTCCTGCTCCTACCTCATGGTCGCAGATACCCCCGCCATTGGTTTTAAGCATCCATACAGCATCTTTTTGACTCTTATATAAGTCTGGAATACCTAATCGTTTGAGATCTAAGTTAGGGAAGCTCTGATGTCCTCCGTCAAAGTTTGGACGAACAAAGCAATTAAAGAGTTCGTTGTAACGATGAGCCAGCTGTTCTTTGAAACTATCGGGACGTCTGCCTAACCAATCCACAAATCCTTGTCTGATTTCCTCAATCTTGCTATTGGCTTGTTGGATTTTCTCTCCATCACGCACTTTGATGGTGCGTTCTTCTCCGGTGATGGGGTCGATGACTTCTTTGCTCTTGCTGATGTCAGGAATGGTGTTGTGCAAGGCGTGTTTAAGAAGATGCAACCCATCGTATTTGCGAAACTCTCCCTGCACGGCATATTTGTGTAAGATATTGCCGTTCTTGTGGTCGCAACCGATGGTATACTCGTCCATATTGGGATGATAGCCTACCCTTAGGTCTGTATCGAAAAACTCTGTGGCAAATTGTCCATAAACGCCTGCGGGTATCCAGCGTTCACCAAGGTTGAAGTCCAATTCTGCAAAGGGAATGGGAGTGGGTTTGGCGGCTATGAGGGCTGCTAAACTTTGTTGGGCTTCTTCGTGGTCGGGATGGTCTAAGAGCCAAGAACTGATGCGCTCTGCTTTTTCTACGACATTGCCTGAGATGAACTTGTCTGCAACTTCGTAACCTTCGATTGCTGGGTTATAATAGATGCGTCCTTCTAGAGCGGAGATGATATCGCCTTCTTCCATTTCAGGTAGAAGCGAAGACATATAACCGAGTTCTACACTGCCATATTTGTTGAGGGAAGCACCAAGTGCTTCCAAAGGGTCGGAAGCAATGGTGAGTTCTGAGGTCGAAAAGGCTGTGGGATGGTCGAAGATGTCGGCTTTGGTATACTTTCCTTGTTCGGATCGCTCCAGAAATAGCATTTCTACTCCCGTGGCATCCATCTTGATGAGGTCGGTATTGGCTTTTTTGTTGAGTGCTCCCCAGCGTGCTACGAAGTTATCGTACAAGCGATTGAGTTTCTCACGCTCTTCTTTATCTTCTGCGTGGTTGGTGGCTTCATAATCATAGAGACGGTGGTAGCACTCACGAATTTCCACATAGGCTTTCAGACGTGTGATTTGCGTGAGGGGCAAATCCATCGGATGAAAGGTGGGTTGTTGCTTGAGGTCAGAGAGATAGCCCACTTGTCCTTTCTGCACCACAATTGAGCCATCACGCAGATGACTGTCGGGGGCAGAAAGAAATGGTCGGGGATTGGCATCAAAGATTTGTTTCACCTCCGCTATGGGCTGTGGTTTTAGCGTGGTGTCTTCATTGACAAAGTCAAAAAGCGAAGGCTCGGAAGTTGTGCTTTGCGTGGCTTTCCTAGACTTTGCGGTTGTCTGTGGTCTTGTCTTTGACTTTGTTTGCGTCTTAGCGGTTGCCTTCTTGGGGGTATTGGCTTTTAGTTCTGCACTGACACGTTCTACTTCTTGTGTCCACAGCGTGTATTCCTCGGGAGCAAAGAGCAGATACTCCTGATCATTGTTGCTTTCAACAATGGGATGGTGGTCGTCATCGAAATAAACAGTTTGTCCATTCATCTCGCGTGGGGCTTCCACGTCTGGTCGCTTCTCTGCTTTCTCTTCATATTGATGGAATAGAGTTAATGTCGGTACACCTTCGGGAGCGGATTCTTCGGATATGGATGTTTCTCGTATGTTTGTAGAAACTTCTTCCTGCTCCTTTGTATCTTCCTTAATCTCTTCTTTTATTTCCTCCTTTATTTCCTCCGCAATAGCTTCTTCTATCTGTACTTTTTCCTTGGTGAATTGCCCTTGCACCAAGTCTTCTAGTTCTTCTATTTCGTGGAGTTTGCAGGGCGTGAAATACAAATCGCGTTCTATACCCAAGCCGTGTACCTTCACTTCTTGCATTTCATCGAGCGACATATTTCCAAGTTCCCAACCATAACCCATCGTTACGGCTCCAAAACCTATTCGGGTCTTGGGTCGTATTCTAATAGGTAGGCGGTGTAAGCACCCATCGGAAAGAAATAGCGTGCATACGCTGTTTTATCACCAACCAGTTCTTTTTGTGTGGAATAGAGTTTGGGCAATTGCTTTTGAATGGCCTTGGGCATCAAGTTGTAAGCATCGTTTGCTTCCTTTTCTTCTTGTGGAGTTGATTGTTCCTTCTTTTCTTTCTGCCCTGATAATCCTGCGGTCACACCGAGTTTTCGCAGTTTCTTTTCGGCTTCGACTTGGCGTTCTTCTTCACTCATCGCAACGCCTGTATGATAGAGTTTGCGGTCAAATCGTTCTTCGACATCGTGTGATAGTTGTTCACGCAAACTGTCAGCCATTTCTTGAATTCCGTCCTCAAATTGATACTCCCACGTGGGTTTGCCATAAGGGTCTGTTCCCATTACTCGAGTGGTGGCGATGGTATGCGATTGGATGTCTTCCCAATTGCCTTCAAAAAGGGCACTGTGTGTGAATGCCATTGAGAAGCCATCGCCTTTGGGAACTGCAATGGTCTGCACAAACTTTTCTTCATCCGATGTTGCAATGCCTTTTCCACTTTGTTTTTGCAAGACAATGAGGTCGCTCCCTACCTCTGTTCCTGCATTTTCACTGAACATTCCTCCGGGCAGGCGAATCGCTGAGATGAGTTTACTATTCTCCATCAAATAACGTCGGAAGGCTTCATTGCGTGGAGCATCTAATAAGCCTTGTGAGGTGATGAAAGCGAGCACTCCTCCTTCGCGAATGCTGTCGAGTCCTTTGATGAAAAAGTAATTGTGTATGGCGCGTGTGGATTCTTTCTTGATGACGTCTTGTCCTTTGTTGTAAGCTCTATCGTAGACCATAAAGTCACCAAAGGGGATGTTGCTGGCGATAAGGTCATACTTGTCGGCTTCTGCGCGTTCTTCTATACTTTCAAAGGGGGCTTGTTGCACAAAGATGGTGCTTTGCCCTAGGGGATGTAGACTTTGAGCTATGCGTGCGGTGAGCAAATCTTTTTCAAAGGCGTCTACCCGACCTACGTGTGGGGCGAGGGTTTCGGCAAATGCACCCATTCCTAAGGAAGGGTCTAGGCAAGTGCGAAAGGTTACGTCTGTTTTCTCTAAAGAATCGGCAATGGCATTGACGATGCGTGTGTCGGTGTAAAAGGAGGTGAGGACGCTTGCCTTGATGCTCTCCCAATAGCGTTTAGCCATATCGGCACTGGGGGCTTCTCGATAGATGAGTTGTTTGAGTGCGCAAGTGGGGGCAAAGAGGTCTTGTTCGGACTTTGCCCAATAGCGGATGTCTTCGGGGTGATCGGTTCGGTTTAAGATGCACTTCAATCCGCCAAAACCTTGATAGGAGCGCAGTACTTTTTGTTCTTCCTCTGTGGCGGTGCGTTGTTCTTTCTCCAAACGAAGGAGAAGACCTATGGCTGCTGTGTTGGCTGCTAATACAGCTTTTTTGTTGTAAGACATAGTAAAGAAATGAGAGAATTGAATAGAGGGTAAAGGATATGGGAGGGGGCGCAGAAAATGTGGCTTGTTTTCAAGAAAACGTGGGAGATTTTCTAAAAAAGCTCGGACTTTTTTGATGAAATCTCCCACGTTTTTATGGCTTACTTCCGACCTTTGGGTTTAGAGGTGGTGTTGTCAAATTCAAATGCGGTGGAACCATCGCCACGAAGCACGAGATGGGCATTGAATTTCTTGCCTGCTTTGCTCTGAAACCTTTGATGAGAGTTGTGCGCTTGGTCGTCAGGAGGTCTTTCGTCTGAGCTTCGGTGAGGGTGACGCCGCATATCTCGCGAAAGACGTGGAAATCGCAACCTTCACTCTTGCATTTCGCCACCTTGGGGAAGATGCCCACGGTGTCCTTACCGCACATCGGACAACGATAAGTGGGATATTGGGGCTGCACTATTTGTAAAGCAAGGAGTTCACGACAGATTTCTGCGGTATAGTCCTTGATGCGTGTAGAGAAGTCCTCGGCTGATGCTTTGCCTGCTTCGATGGCAGAGAGGGCGAGTTCCCAATTACCCGTCATTTCTGCATTGGCGATGCGTTGGTCTTTGACGATGCCATAAACGGATAAGCCTTTTTCCGTGGGGAGGAGTGTTTTCTTTTCTCTGCGGATAAAGTCACGAAGTAGGAGGGTTTCGATGATACTGGCGCGTGTGGCTGGTGTACCGATGCCACAGTCGCTAATGGCTTTTCGACTGTCGGTGTCTGCTATCTCTCTACCTGCATTTTCCATCGCAGAGAGCAATGTAGCTTCTGTAAACAAGGGCTTGGGTTTGGTCTTATGTTGCGTAATCGCTCCGTGGTCAAGTGGGAGGTTCTCTCCTTCTTGAACATTGGGAAGCTCAGCGAGGAGTTCTTCCTTGGTTTCTTCGCTTTCATCGGATTGTGTTTTCTCTCCTTGGGAAGTATAGGCTTTCCATCCTTGCGACAAAATTTGTTTACCGCGCCAGACAAAGCGATGAGTGCCATCAGTTAGTTCTATCTGCATACGCTCTTCTTGGGCATTGGGGGCGAAGGCTGCCACAAAGCGTGCGCATATCATTTGATAGATGGCTACTTCATCGGATGACAATGTCTGGGTATTTCCCTCTCCTGTGGGCAAGAGGGCGTGGTGGTCGGTCACCTTGCTGTCGTCTACGGAGTGAGGATTGAGTGGATGCGGTAGTGATGTGCCGAGTTTCTGCAGCAAACTATCGACTTCTTCAAAGACATCTTGGCTAATGTAACGACTGCCCGTACGGGGATAGGTCGTTACTTTCTTTTCATAGAGGGACTGTGCCAGAGAAAGGGTCTTGTCTGCTGAAAATCCTAGTTGGCGATTGGCTTCTTTCTGAAGGGTTGTCAAATCATAGAGCAAAGGTGGGGGCATTGCTGCAACCTTGCGACTGACAGAGGTGGCTACCAAGGAGGACTGACGGCTTAGCGTAGCAAAAGCGGTCTGTGCTTCTCCCTCGGTAGCGAAATCCTCTGTACAAGTGGATTGAAGAAGGACACCGTCTTTCTGTACAAAGGCTTGTAATCGCCAAAAAGGGACGGACGAGAATCCTTGATGTTCTAAATACCTACGGCAGATCATGGCTAGTGTGGGTGTTTGCACACGACCTAGTGAATAGGCTCCGCGTCGAGCGATGGACAAGGCTCGACTGGCATTGATGCCGACTAACCAATCGGCTTCACTGCGTGCTTTGCCTGCAAGATAAAGGGCATCATACGCGCTTCCAGCTTTGAGATGGGCGAGTCCCTCTCGGATAGCTTTATCGGTGAGGGACGAAATCCAAAGTCGCTGGAAGGGCTTTTGGCACCCTAGATAGCCATAGATATAGCGGAAGATGAGTTCTCCTTCTCGTCCGGCATCGGTGGCTACGATGATTTGGTCGCTTTTTTCAAAACAGGAACGGATGATTTTGAGTTGCTTAAGAGCGGTTGGGTCGTCTTCAAAGTCTTTGCCTTTGCGGATTTGGCGCACCATGAGCTGGAAAGGCTGTGGAACGATGGGGAGTTCCTCTGCTTTATAAGCTCCATAGCCATATTGTTCGGGCATTGACAAGGTGATGAGATGACCGAATGCCCAAGTGACAAGGTAGCCTGCTCCTTCAAGGAAGCCATCTTCTCTACGATTTGCTCCAACCATACGCGCAATGTCACGCGCCACGGAGGGCTTTTCGGCAATGATACAAGTTATCATAGTGGATTCTATTTATTAGGTTATAGGTTACATCTTGCGACCGCGCTTTGCTTTTTGTTCTTGCTTGGCTTGCTGCGCTTCTGTGGGTTGGGTTTGTTGGGATTTGAGCGGTTCTTTGAGGCCTTTCGTGGCTTCGTTGGTTTTGCCGTGGTTGTTCACAGCAACCTGAGTTTTATTTTCCTCGGCTACGGCTTCAACCTTACCCTTGTCTTGTTTCTTATCAGGATTCCATTTGTAAAAGCGTGGGCGGTTTTCCTCCATGTCCATACGGACATAGGCATTGAAGCTCTTGCCTTCCTTGTCTACCATATTCTTGAGATAGAGCGTGCTACCTGCATTCAAGGATTCACGCTGTTTGTCGGAGAGCGTGAGTCCACAGAGTTTACGAGGAATTCCGCCTTGCTTTGTCCTTGTTCTTGGTGTTGTGCCTTGCGTTCTTGCAAACTCTTCTTATCACCAAAGATAAATTCGATGCCTTTCTTCTCGGCATTGACTTGAAGCGTGGCATCAAAAGATTTGCCACTCTTCGAGGTCATACCCTCTACTTTCACAGCCTTACCTTCTATGAGGTCTTTGTATTGCTGGTCAGAGAGGGTGACGCCTTTTATTTCCTTGGGGATAGACACTCTGTCGGCACGCAAAGCGATAACTTCATTCGTCTGTGGGTCAATGGAAACATAAGCAGAGAAAGGCTCGCCGTTTTTGGGCGTTACTTCAATGGTTTTACCCAAATTTCCCGTTGCCAAAAGGGTTTCCTTTTCCTCATTCGAAAACTTGTGTCCCATATAGGGAAAGTCGAGTTGCGGTTCTTTTTCTTAGGGAATGGACGGCTAGGAGATTTTCCTTCTTCGTCTGTTCGGAATGCAAGGCGTGCTTCGGTGTGGATGGTGGTTTCTCCTACGGGAATGGCAATCGGCAAAAGATTGGTTTTCTGCCAATTGAGCATTTTGTCGAGTTCTCCATTCTGCTCGAGTTTTTCTTTGGAAAGTCCCAAGGTTTCGAGCATCTTCCAGTCCACTCGTTCAGGATTGATGGCTGTGGCGTTCTTCTGCTGAGGGAGGTAATCTTCGAAATCGAGCTGAATGTCTTTTTATCTTCTGCTGATTGTCGGGATTTTGCTTGTTTTGCAGCATTGTTTTGAGATTCGCCACACCTTGTTCCACATTGTCAGCAAGCACCTTGTACAAAGCCAAAATGTTTGGGGTAGTTGAACTGTTTGAGGAAATTCTTCATGAAGTTCTTCAAGAGTCCATCTCTGCTATTGAATTTGAGGAAGTCGCCTTGGTTGGCTTCTTCGGCTGGGGCAGTCTTGAGTTTCCCCTTTTCATCGATGTTTGAAACTACGGAAAGTTTACCTACTTCCGCCTCGTTTTTGACCTCCGTGCGGTCTTCCAAGACC
>BNJS01001820.1_pt1 | contig 18126 bp, 26 predicted proteins | sample 8540461 | NCBI WGS metagenome assembly BNJS01 (sample SAMD00202454, study PRJDB9452) | human saliva metagenome | isolation source: human saliva | place: Japan | reverse complement strand
TTTTTTTAAACAAAATAAAAATTTCTGAGCATATATCTTGCAAGCTCTTTCTTAATTAATATATAATTAAGAGTAAAAATTTTTTGAAAGGGAAAATGAAAATGTTAAAAGATCTTAAAGCATTTTTGCTTCGTGGTAATGTTGTTGACCTTGCTGTCGGTGTGATCATTGCCTCTGCTTTTGGTGCTATCGTTACTTCATTTGTTAACGATATCATCACTCCACTTCTATTGAACCCTGCTTTGAAAGCTGCGAAAAGTACAAAACATCGCTGAGCTTGCATGGAATGGTGTTACATATGGTAAATTCTTGAGTGCTATTATCAACTTCCTTGTTGTAGGTACTGTTCTCTTCTTCGTTATTAAAGCTATGGAAAAAGCTCAAAGCCTTACTAAAAAAGAAGAAGTTGTTGAAGAGGAAGCACCAGGTGCACCAACTGAATTGGAAGTACTTCAAGAAATCAAAGCTCTTCTCGAGAAAAAATAATCGATTAAAAGGATCTAGCGCAAAGCTAAATCCTTTTTCTTTACTCTTTTGGTAACTTACCTGCTTTCTCAAGCATTTTCTTGATAAGATAAGGCATCTTAACATTTTCCCGACCTTTTTTCTCAATCAGTTTTTTCACAAATTCTGGCATTTGTAAATCTTGAGATTCGGCCAAGATATTTTTAGTCTCATCTGAAGGAACTAATTCATCAAAGGTTTCTTCTTCTGGGAGAAATTCCTTAAATTCTTGATGTTCATTAGCTCTGACTGTATTAACCAAGGCATCAATCAAACGAGAATCTGTATTTGGCATTGGTGGACGATGGTAGTTCACCCCAAATTCTTGACACAAGTCAAAACATTCCACATCGTTGTCAAACAAGACTTCAATATGTTCACTGATGAAACTGATAGGAACAAAAATATAATGGTCTGGATGTTCTGTCTGTTCTCTAAGATACTCCAAGACATCTGGCTTAATCCATGGAATACCTATATCACTCTCACTTTGCCAGGTGTTGGTGTATTGCTCGGAACTCAAACCTAGTTTTTCAGCGACTAACTTGCTATTTTCAAAAATTTGATCGATATAAGGGTCACCAAAATCCAAGGCAAAAATGGGTACACTATGAGCTGAAAAGATGACTTTAAAGCTATCTTGCTTCACTTCTTCTTTTAAAATCTTAGCAATTTCATCTGCCCAATAGTTTAAGAGCGCTTCTTCTTGATACCAATCCTTAATAACTAAAAATTGAATTTGCTTGCTTTCTAAAAATTTCTCGTATCCCATGACAGAGTAGAAAGAATAATGGGGCTCCAAAATCAAGCAAATACACTGCTCAACTCCGTCTGCTTCCATCTGACTAATCACATCTGGAATAAAGGGTCTTGAAAACTTATTGGCAAAATAGACACTATACTCATTCCCCAGTCTAGCTTCTACCAAGGCAACTTCTTCTCGAGTAATTTTTTGCAGAGGCGTGCCCCCAATTCGTACATAATTATCGTAGAGAGTTTGAATCTCGTGGTCTTGAGGTCTCACTCCACGACGAATATTTGTGAAAAAATCAGCCACACCTTCAAAGGTAATCTCTTCTGGCGAACCAAAGGTCATCATTAAAATTGCTTTTTTCATAACTGCTTCCTTGTGATATTCTTATCAAGTATATTTTATCATTAATTTATTGATAAGTAAACGCTAACACAAAGAATTTCCCTAACTTCTGTCTTTTGTTTTTCTCTTCTTTCTATGATACAATGGAAAAAATGAATTCAAAAGGAGTTTTTTATGACTTACCCCAATCTCTTGGACCGCTTCTTAACCTACGTTAAGGTCAACACGCGCTCTGATGAACACTCTACTACTACTCCAAGTACGCAGAGTCAGGTTGACTTCGCAACCAATGTTCTAATTCCTGAAATGAAACGTGTTGGACTGCAAAACGTCTACTATCTACCAAATGGTTTTGCAATTGGTACCTTGCCAGCCAACGATCCGTCTTTAACACGTAAGATTGGTTTTATATCTCACATGGATACTGCAGACTTTAATGCCGAAGGGGTCAATCCCCAGGTAATTGAAAACTACGATGGAGGTGTGATTGAACTAGGGAATTCTGGTTTCAAACTCAATCCAGCTGACTTTAAGAGTCTTGAAAAATATCCAGGACAAACACTCATCACAACAGATGGAACAACCTTACTAGGAGCTGATGACAAGTCAGGTATTGCTGAAATTATGACAGCTATTGAATATCTGACTACTCATCCTGAAATCAAACACTGCGAGATTCGTGTTGGTTTTGGTCCAGATGAGGAAATCGGTGTTGGTGCTAATAAATTTGATGCAGAAGATTTTGATGTGGATTTTGCCTACACTGTTGATGGTGGTCCACTAGGTGAACTTCAGTACGAGACCTTCTCAGCAGCGGGTGCTGAATTGCATTTCCAAGGACGCAATGTCCATCCTGGGACTGCCAAAGGGCAAATGGTCAATGCCCTTCAGTTAGCAATTGATTTTCATAATCAACTTCCAGAGAATGATCGACCTGAGTTAACTGAAGGTTACCAAGGGTTCTACCATCTTATGGATGTGACAGGTAGTGTCGAGGAGGCACGTGCAAGCTATATCATTCGTGATTTTGAAAAAGATGCCTTTGAAGCGCGTAAAGCAGCTATGCAGTCTATCGCTGATAAGATGAATCAAGAACTTGGTAGCGACCGTATCACCCTAAACTTGACAGACCAGTACTACAATATGAAAGAAGTCATTGAAAAAGATATGACTCCAATTACCATTGCCAAAGCCGTGATGGAAGATTTAGGTATCACTCCTATTATCGAACCAATCCGTGGTGGAACAGATGGCTCTAAGATTTCCTTTATGGGAATCCCAACTCCCAATATCTTTGCGGGTGGCGAGAATATGCACGGACGTTTTGAATACGTCAGCCTTCAGACTATGGAACGTGCAGTTGATACCATCATTGGTATCGTAGGTTATAAAGACTAAAAAGACGAGGTAGCTCAGCTACTTCGCCTTTCTTTTTATACCACTGGTGTTTCTTGATTTCCAGTACTTGTTGTAGATTCTGTTTTTTCCTTTTCTGAAGTTGATTCAGCAGGTTTAGAATCTCCTGTGTTGCTTGGTTTGTTTTCGTCGTTTGCAGTTTCACTGTTAGATTTCGCAGTTGCTGATGATTGATGTTCTCGGTACTGGTCTTATCACCATTTGCTACTGGTCTTCTCAGTATTTGTTGCTGGAGTTGCTTCTTCACTCGCACTTGATTTTGACTTGATTTCTTGATTCAAGACCAGAATAGCTTTTGTCAATTCAAGTAAAGCAGCCTTATCTTTACTCTTAGCAGAAAGTTGGTCTAGTAGAGCATCTACCTTATCAAAGTCCGCATCAGAACCCTTATTGTTTTCTAAATAAGCATGAAGCGACATAAGAATATCGTAGAGTTTTTGATAGAGTACAAGCGTCTGAGGGTCTTGTTCAGCATTTTCCTTCTCTTGTTGAAGGGCGCTGGCAATACGAGTCAAGACGTCTTTCACCTGACTATTTACTTCATCAAAGTCTGCATCAGCCTTGTTTGTAGCAGCTTTGAGATTTTCTACTTCTTCTGCCAAGGATTGTCTGATTCCTTCTTCTTGAATTTGTTCCAAGAGTTGAGTTGCCTTGCTCAAAAGACTTTCAACTTGTTCCTTGCTAACATGATTGACATGTTCTTCTGGCATAAAGTCTCCGTACAATTCTTTCAAGAAGCCATAAATAGCTGTCTTGGCAGTTTGGTTATCTACTTTTTCAGTATCTAGAACTGTCTGAGTCGATTTAGCAGTAGTTGGTTGAGCTTTCAAAGCTTCTTCCACTTCTTGTTTTGCTTGATAGATGCTTGGGAATAATTTGTTCAATTCTGCTGCCTTAAGGAAGGATTGAGATTGATACAATGTCCAAGTAAGCTGAGCGACCTTGTTTCGAAGTGCATCACTCAAACGCCCGTCATTGACGTGTTCGTAGAAATACTTGATGTATTCCACTGTTGTAACACCTGTTCGATCATTAAAATCTTGCAAGGCTTGAAGTTGTGATTCAACCGCTGCTAAAGCAGCCTCATCTTTTGCCAACTTAGCTTCTTGGAGTCGAACGAGAAGGTCTTTCTTAGGAAGTCCATAAGAATCTGTATCTAGTGTATTGATTTTATCAATCAAGGCTTGATATTTCTTATCTAGAGCGCTTGTTTTAACAGGCTTAACACTTTCATCAATATGGATATATTGCTTATCAAAGAGATCCAGTGTTGCAAGATAACCTGCTGTAGAGTTAGTTGCCAGTTTCTTCATGTTTTCAGTAAACTGACCTAAAGCTAACTCAATCTGTCTTTGTTCGATAGGCTTGTCTTTGTAGATACTTCTGCTATCAGCTAGAAGTTGATCTACTTTTGCCAAGACTGCCTTCTCATCAAAAGCTCCAGGTTGATAGTAGATTGCAGGGCTGGAATCTTGTTTTTCAAAGCCACTTCATAGCCCTTCGTTTGAACCTTGATGTAGTGATTGTGGTCGCCATGAGGAATCACAAAACTACCATTTTCTACCTGCAAAGCTATATGGAGACACACCATCTCGCAAAGCAGTGGTATAGAGTTCATTTAGGAAATCAAGTTCTGGATTGCCAGTTTGAAGAGGAATCCGAACGTGTTCCTTACGAACAGCATAGGGATGGATATGAGTTGGATCGTAGGCTTGGTCTGGATTTCCAAAGACAAAGAATCCGTTTGAAATTCTAATAGCTTCAAGTGGAACTCCATAAGTTTTAGAAATATAAGCAATCTTTTCTTCATCGCTAGCATCTCTTGAGAAAGACTCTACCGTTTTAGCAAGAGGTTTTACAGGCTCTGCATCATGATGTGCTTTCAAATGATCCTGAGCTGCCTTAATTTGCTCTGCTGTCAAATCTTTCTTGAAGAAGTAATGATTGTGGTCACCATGACTCATGACAAAGCCTTGCTCATCTTCACTGAGGACACGATTGGCATCAAATCCATGATCATGGTCTTCATCATGATGGTGTCCATGATGATCTTCATCGTGATCGTCATCATGAGCTGGATTTGGTGTTGCTGTATTTGCACCTTTCAAGTGGTCTTGCGCTGCCTTAATTTGTTCAGCTGTCAAATCTTTCTTAAAGAAGTAATGATTGTGATCACCGTGAGTCATGATAAATCCTTGATCATCTTCACTGATAACACGATTGGCATCAAAAGCATGATCATGGTCTTCACCATGATGAGCGTCATGTTCTTCATGCTTAGGATTCTGACTTCCATGCTCACCGTCTTGCTCATGATGATGGTTTTGCTGAGTAGGTTTTGCTGCTGGTTTGCTTGGATTCTCCAATGGTATTGGTTTCACGCTGTCACTAGTTAGAGGAATCATTCTCGCAATCTTTTCTTCTAATGCAGAAAGCTTTGTATAGGGGATGAAATGATAGTGATTTCCATGAGGAATCGCTACACCACTTGGTGTTCGACTGATAATCTTAGCAGGGGTCAAAGACTCAAACCATCTGATTCACTGTAATCGTTGGTCACTAGGTAGATCATAGAGTTCTTTCAAATAGACTTTGGAGATTTTCAGCTTTGCTTTCTGACTTGCTAGTTGATTCTGTTCTATAGAGCTTGAGTAGTATTGATCACTCGCATGTTGAAATGGACGATAGCTCAATCTGACTCGGTTGTTTTCTAGTTCTAGTTCCAGAGAGATAGGCTTGAGCTGCAGCCAATTCACTAGCAGACAAATCACTTTTTGGAATGTAGTGATAGTGTCCTCCGTGAGGAACGATATAAGCATCACCCGTATCTTCAATAATATCAGCTGGATTAAAGACATAACCATCATCTGTCGTATAGCGTCCCTGAGACCTTGCTACAGCAACATCTGAGCTGACCTTCTCATTATCTTTGACGTGTTCTTGTTTTTGACGATTGATTTCATCCTTGGTTCGAACATTATCAGCATGAGCTACATCTTTCAGGTAGACATAATATTTTCCATCGACCTTGATGATATAGCCACCCTTGACCTCATTGACAATATCTCCATCCTTAAGTTGATAGTTTGGATCCTTCATCAGAAGTTCTTCACTAAAGAGGGCATCATAAGGAACTTTCCCATTATAGTAATGATAGTGGTCACCGTGTGACGTCACATAGCCCTGATCTGTAATTTTGATGACAATTTGCTCAGCCTGAATTCCTTCTTTTCTGGCTAACCTGATCTGGTGTCAGGTTTTCAGTTTTCTGACTTGACTGACTACCATCCACATAAGAGACACGATTATTGTCCTTATTTTCCTGCGAGCGATGCTGATTCAGTGCATAGGCACAAAGACTCAAGGATACGATAACAGCTGATCCAGCTGCTATATATTTTTTACTGAATTTCATAAATCCCTCATTTCAATAAATGATGAAGCTTTTTCTTAACTTCTTTTTCTCGGTTAAACAGTTTTTTCATAAACTGGTTATTTAACCAATTAATTAACCAGTAAATAGTTTACCTTTTTTAAGTTTATCTGTCAAGATTTTTATTACATTTTAAAAAATAAAAGCCAGTATTGCTACTGACTCTTACATCATTTTAATTTAATAGGATAAACTTATGCTTCTGGTTTCGTCGTAACTGACTCACTACCTTTTAACAAAGCAAGCAATTTTTCTGCTTCTGCCATGATACCATTATTATCCATGGTTTGAAGACTCAAATTATTTCGTAAACCAGCTAGGCTCTCTGTCACATTGTCTTTCAAACTAGCATCGGTTACTGTATCAAGTAGAGCTTCTACTTCTTTGAGTTTGGCTTCTACTTTTTCAGTCTCTACTTGAGGAACTTTAGCCTCATCTGTAGTATCTTCAGCTTCTTCCTCTGTCTCTTCCGTATCAGTGCTCGGTTTATAAAGATTATCTGCTGAAGGATTTAAACCTGCGTGATTCTCTTTTTCATCAGATTCAGGGCGAGTTGGCTCACTTACTTCATCATGTTTCTTATCTTCATCAGGTTTACTGTCTTCTGGCTTATTTTTACGAACATGGTCGCTGGCATTTCCCCAACCATTATCTGAGTGAGGACGTTCGTCTGGATGTTCTACATAATATTTTACAGTTGCAAAGAGATCCTCAAGGCTATAACCCTTAGGTGCCTCGTAGAGTCCTTCGTCAAACCAACCAAATTTAATGTTATGGTAATGATCATAATGGGGAATAATCAAGCTTCCGTTTTTGACTTCAACAGTATGTTGGAGATTGTAAGGAATATGATCAAGTGGAACCTTCTTAGCTGCTTTCACTTTATTATAGATTGCTTCTACTCCTTTAACCTCAGTATTTCCTGACCCCTGATTATCTGTTGAAGGAGGCGTCAAACCTTTCTCTTTAGCATAAGCCTGAGCTGCTGCTCTTTCAGCTTCAGACAAGCTTTCTTTCTTAATCCAATGACTATGAGTCATATGTGGAGCTACATAGGCATCGCCTTCATCGCTAGTTATATCACTAGGATTAAAGATATAGCCATCTTCTGTTGTATACTTACCTGCTAATTTCGCTAATTTAATTTCATCGTCCGTATAAGCAATTTGAGAATTTGGTTTACCAAGTCGCTCTGGATGGGTAATTGGTGCTAGGAATGCCAATAAATCATCTACCAATTTTCCTTTATTAGTAGATTCATCATTCAAGCGCTCTGCTAATTTGTCTAAAGCTTGGAAATCAGAAACTACGACCCTTATTTTCAGACAAGGCTTTATGAGCCTCGGCCAATAAATTATATGCTTTATCATAAAATTCTTGGTCACGAGGTGGTACATTTTCTTTCTTCGCAACTAGATTATGTGTTTCTTGAGTTTTCTTAGACAAGAAATTTTCAATAGCATCAATCTTATCCTTGGCCAAATCTTTAGCCAGAACATAACGACTAACGCCCTTATCCTCTATAATATATCCGTCGCCAACTTTTCTAACAACCTGGTTGACATCAAATTCAGTCGGTTTATTTTCCGCTGGCGCTTGAGGTTTGGTAGTAGGGGCTGGCTTCAAAGGAGTGACACTTGGCAAGACACTACCATTTTGTCCCTTAACAGCTATCATACGAGCCAATTTTTCTTCCAGCGGTGACATTTGTGAATAAGGAATAAAGTGATAATGGTCTCCGTGAGGAACTGCCACACCATTGGCAGTACGTTTTGTAATCTGTGCTGGGATCAAAGACTAGATCCATCAGATTCTACATGTCGTTCTGACTAAAGGTTTGGCATACAATTCACGTAAGAGTGTTGGAATGTCTTCCCCATGGTCTTGATGATAAGTTGGAGTGACAGTCAGATTTGGTATCTCTGTCAAACTTGGTTGAGCTGGATTAGCATGATCACTACTTGGTTTACTTGAACTTGTAGCAGAATGTGAGCCCTGTTTACCATTCCAATAAGCTTGGGCTGCAGCCAATTCTCCTGCAGACAAATCACTCTTAGGTATATAGTGGAAATGATTGCCGTGCGGTACAACAAAAGCGTCTCCTGTATCTTCAATCACATCTGTCGGACTAAAGACATACCCATCATCCGTTGTATAGGCTCCTCCAGTTCCTCGATTTGGTGTCTGCGTATTGAGATTAAAGTTTGGTTTAATCGTTGAACTTGGTTTCTCAGGACTGCTTGGTTTCGGATTATCAGAATGACTTTGAACTGGCTGACCTCCAATTGGTAGATTTCGAGCCAATTTTTCTTCCAAAGCAGACATTTGCGAATAAGGAATGAAATGGAAATGATCTCCATGAGGAACTGCCACACCATTGGCAGTACGTTTTGTAATCTGTGCTGGGTCAAATACCAATCCATCAGACTCCACATGACGTTGGCTAAGTGGCAAAGCGTACAATTCTTGAAGGAGACTATCCAAGTCCTCATTTTGACTCTCAGGAGTTGTTGCAGAATCTTGAGGAGCCTCAGATTGACTCGTTCTCACACTAGATCTTGTTTCTCCCCTGCTTGAACGGTATTCAACCGTACTTAATTGGCCACCTTTTCCAGATAAGAAGGCTTGGGCAGCAGCTAATTCACTGCAGACAAATCACTCTTAGGAATATAGTGGAAAGTGATTGCCATGAGGTACGATATAGGCATCACCCGTGTCCTCAATGATATCAGATGCATTAAAGATATAACCATCATCCGTTGTATAACGACCTTGAGCTCTGGCAGCAACTACCGCCTGATCGTTAGAACCGCCTCCATGATTATGACTGTGTTCCTGCTTCTGACGCTTAATCTCTTCTTTTGTACGAATATTATCCGCGTGGGCAGCATCCTTGAGGTAAACATAGTATTTTCCCGTCTACCTTAATCACATAGCCACCCTTGATTTCATTGACAATGTCTGAATCCTTCAACTGATAATTCGGATCTTTCATCAGCAGTTCTTCACTGATGATGGCATCATAAGGAACCTTGCCATTATAGTAATGATAATGGTCTCCATGAGAGGTCACATAACCTTGATCCGTAATCTTGATGACGATTTGTTCGGCGTTGATTCCCTTCTTTCTTTACTGACTTCATCTGGTGTCAAGTTCTCTGCCTTTTGACCAGCCTGATCACCGTCTATATAAGCAACTCGATTAGAATCTTTCTTAACTTGACCAGCTTGGTACCGTCCAAGTTCATAGGAACAAACACTTAGGGCAAGGACTGCCACTGAACCCGCTACATATTTTTTATTGATTTTCATTCTTTTCCTCACTTTAATTCTTCTGCTAGAACACTCATATTTTCTTCAAGATTTTCTAGGTAAGTCTTGTCATTTTGTGGGTCTGCCTCTAAAGGATTCAGAGTTTTAAGACCCACACCTGTTGATTTGACAAGAGTTTCAGCTACTTTTGAAGAAGCATTACTTTCTGTAAAAATCGTTTTAACCTTATAGGTTTTAACAAATTCCTGAATTTCTGTTAGTTGTCTTGGACTGGGTTCTTGTTCAGGAGAAATACCTGCAATACCAAGTTGATTGAGTCCAAATCGCTTAGCTAGATAAGAAAAGGCTGTATGCTGTGTTACAAAAGTTTTCTGACTCGCTTTTTCAAATTTAGGCTGGAATTTCTTAGTCAATTCTTGAGCTTTTTTGATAAAGGCTTGCGCATTTTTTTGATAAGTTTCTTTATGCTCACTATCCACCTCTGAAAGTTTATCAGCGATAATCTGAGCTTCTTCGCCAGCTTTTTCAGGATCTAGCCAAGTGTGAGGGTCATAGAGCGTTTTTTCATCAACTCCATCACCTGCTTCCACATCTTCTAGGCCAGGGACACGTTCCAAGGTCATTCCTTCAGAAGCCTCTAAAACCTTAACTTTGGATTTTTTTAAGATTTGGATCCAGACTTCCTGCCCAAGATTCGAGCGTATGAGAATGATAAACAAAGACATCTGCATCATAGATGGCTGCGATGTCATTTGCTGAAGGTTCAAAGGAGTGAATCCCACTACTTGACTGAATCATTCGAACATCATTCAAAGTCACCAGATACTTCCTTGACCATAGCATAGATAGGGTAAAAACTGGTTACAATTTTCATCCCTTTCCCAGTCTGACTTTCCTTTTGGCTACAAGCAGCTAAACACAAAAGAAAGACACTTAACAATACTAAAAATAAACTTTGTTTCTTCATAAACAACCCCTTAACTATTTAATTAACTGGTAAACATTCTACTCCTAAAAATTTAATCTGTCAAGCTATTTTAAGAAAAAAATTGAAATTTCTTTCACATATAAAAATCTGCTGAGTTTCAACAACTCAACAGATTCTCACTTTATATACTCAATGAAAATCAAAGAGCACATTAGGAAGCTAGCCGTAGGTTGCTCAAAACACTGTTTTGAGGTTGTAGATAAGACTGACGAAGTCAGTCACATATATAAGGCAAGGCGAAGCTGACGTGGTTTGAAGAGATTTTCGAAGAGTATTATTCTTCTATGGTAGAATGCTTATAGCCATAAGTAAAGTAAATCATACTTCCTACTAACAATGCAACTAGGAAAGCAATCCATGTTTCCATATTATACTGCAACATAAAGGATAAACAAATGATGATTGATAAAATCGGTAATAAGGGTACCAATGGTGTTTTAAATTCTCCAGCTTTTGGCATCCCTTTTTCTTTCCGTAAGCGAATCAGACCATAAGCCAGCATGATCAAGTAGGCTAAGGTACAAATATTTAAGAAGGCTGCGATACTAGCAAGAGGGAACATTCCTGCTGCTACTGCTGAAGCTAGACCTGTCAAGATAGTAGCATTTTTTGGTACCTTGCTTGTCTTCGTCAGTTCTTTAAAGGCAGCAGGCATCAATCCGTCACGCGCTAAACTGTAAATCATACGCGATAGGGCATAGGTCATCGAGATACAAACCGTAATCAAGGTCAAGATAGCCACTAATGACACATAGTTAGCTGCCCAACTAATCCCAACGCTACGAAGGGCAAAGGCAACGGCATCATCGACATTTAGATGACTATAGTGAACCACACCAGTCAAGACAAGCGTCACCAAGGCATAAAGAATGGTTACGATAGAAAGCGATAAGACAATCCCTCTAGGAATATTTTTTTGAGGAGTCTTGACCTCATCTACAGCCATAGAGATGGATTCAAATCCCAAAAAACCAAAGAACATCAAGGACGCACCAGCCATAATACCAGTACTAGCACCATAGATTTGTCCAAAACCATAAGGAGCAAAATTGCTCCAATTATCAAGCTTTGATATGCCAAATTCCTACTAAAACAAAGAGAGCTAAAGCGGAAAATTTCAAAATAACTAGAATAGAATTAAAGCGTAAAGCTGCTTTAGCATTGAGTAAAACAAGCGAGGTCACCAAGACCAAAGACAAGAATAGGCAATAAATCAACAAATGTCCCTGCTTGAGGATTAAAGGTACCATTTAAAGCCTGAGGAAGGGCTATCCCGTATTGAGAGAGCAAGCCTTTAAAATAAGCTGCCCAACCCGAAGCTACACCTGATATGGCTGTCATGAACTCCATCATGGTTAACCAACCAGCCAACCAGGCTGGAAATTCTCCTAAAATAGCATAGAGATAACTGTAGGCACCACCTGTAGCAGGTACCTGTGAAGCAAATTCTGCAAAAAATAGAGCTGATAATCCCACACACAAGGCAGAAATGACGATTGAAATCACTAGAGCTGGACCCGCTAGAGTTGCGGCTGCAGTACCTGTAATTGTAAAGACGCCTGTCCCTACCATGGCTCCAATACCCAGCAAAATCAAATCCCATAACTTCAAATGCCTGTGCATCTCCGTTTTATCTAAACTAACATTCTTTGTTCTAAATATATTCATCTTTGACTCCAAAATAAAATGATGATCCTATTTTACCATAAATATGGGGATATTTGTGAATATTTATAAAATGATTTTCGAAAAAAATCTGACTGGTAACTTCTCAAAGTAACTTCCACTTGTCTGACCAAAGTGGAAGTTAGTCTAAAACGGATTTTTATGGTGGAATTAAGTATGAGACGTTTGAGTTAGAAATGAGGTCTACTATGACAAAACATAAACACCTTACCCTTTCAGACCGTAATGATATCCAACTAGGTTTAGAGCGCGGTGAAACCTTCAAAGCTATTGGCCAACTTATTCTAAAAGACCCCACCACTGTTTCTAAAGAAGTCAAACGAAACAGACAAATCCGAGAGTCTACATGTGATAACCTTCATTGCCCTCTACTCGATAAGGCTCCCTTTGTCTGTAATGGGTGCCCTAAAAGAAGGCAAAATTGTGGCTATCAGAAAATCTTCTACCTCGCTAAACAAGCTCAAAAACAATACGAACAAACTCTTATCGAAGCTCGTGAAGGAACTCCTATCAACTCGCAGAGTTTCTGGGACATGGATAAAATCATTTCTGATGGTGTTAAAAAGGGACAACACATCTATCATATCCTCAAAACTCATAACCTTGATGTTATTCCTCAACTGTCTATCGACACATCCGAAAAGGTTACCTGTCTATCGCTCCGATTGATTTAGCCAGAGCCGTTAAATTTAAAGAGAGAAGAAAAAGTAAGCTACCTTCCATCCCTAAAGAATTGAAAAAAGGGCGTTCCTATGAGGATTTCCAAAATTATTTGGCCCTTAAGCAACTGAATTACTGGCTGGAAATGGACACCGTTATGGGTAGAACAGGAGGTAAAGTCCTACTCACCTTCAATCTCTCTTTCTGTAACTTTATCTTCGCTAGACTGCTGGATAATAAAACTGCCCTTGAGGTTACCAAACACCTCTAGGATATCAAAAACACTCTTCACCAAGCGGATAATGATTTCTTCCAACTCTTTCCTGTCATTCTGACTGATAATGGTGGAGAGTTTGCCAGGGTTGATGACATCGAAATGGATGTTCGAGGAGAGTGTAAACTCTTCTTTTGTGACCCTAATCGCTCTGATCAGAAAGGGAGAATTGAGAAAAATCACACGCTGATTCGCGACATTCTTCCTAAGGGAACTTCTTTTGACAACTTAACTCAAGAGGACATTAATCTCGTTTGTTCGCATGTTAACAGCGTCAAACGTGCTGCTTTGAATGGAAAGTCAGCCTATGAACTCTTTGCCTTTACTTACGGAGAAGAAATTCCTAAGCTTCTCGGCATTTCTAAAATACCTGCAGAAGATGTCTGTCAGTCACCTAAATTACTCCAACATAAAATCTAAAAATTAATCTTCAACCCCATTCAAACGTCTCACACTAACTTCCACCATAGCGGAACTTAATCTGAAACGCTTTCAGATGAGGGGATTTTGTGCGCTCTTTTTTTCGATTCCTTTCGGCTATAAATACAATAAAATCAAGCATGATTAAAACCAGTGGAACTTACCTTGACACGGATTGCCACTGGTTTTTAGGGTTTTTATCAGACTAACTTCCACTTGAATTAGCGATGGAACTTAGTTTGGGAATTTAGCAAAAAATCTGACTACTCTCTTGTAATCAGATTCTCTTTATCTATTCTAGTTCATTTCTTTAAAGGCTGCTTCTGCATCCGCGTTGCTGATAACACCAAATTGAATCTTTCCAATCTTTCCTTGACTATCAATCAAGTACTCTGTAGGAATGCTTCGGATTTGATAAGCTTGGAAGGTTGTTGCTTTTGTGTCATAAAGAACTGGGATATCCTTATAACCTTGATCTTGGAACCATTGTGGGAATTGCTCTACAGTTTTTTCACCTTGAATGCCCGGTGCAATAACACTAAGAATTTCGAAGTCACGATCTGGTTTTGCAGCTAATTCCATCAACTCAGGCATACTTTTTTTACATGGACCGCACCATGAAGCCCAGAACTTCAAGTAGACTTTTTTACCCTTATAATCAGATAACTTCACTTCTTTACCATCCATTGATTGCAAGGTAAAGTCTGGAGCCTCTTTTCCAACAGCAATTTGTTGTACAGTCGTTTGTTGCTGTTGTTTTGGGGTTTGTTCTGGTGCTTGAGTCTTTTTAGTCTCTTCCTCACCACAAGCCATCAATACAACTAATGACAAGAGGCTTAAGGTAGCAAACATTACTTTTTCAATTTTTTCTCCTTTATTCAAAAATTCCAGCTAGAACATTTACTTGTCCTAATAGTAACAAAATTCCCATTAAAATAATGAGGAAACCACCAATTTTCTTCAGTAGCATCATATGACGCTTGATTTTACTAAAATAAGGCATCACCACACCTGAAGCTAGGGCCAAAACCAAGAAAGGAATGGCCATCCCCAAAGTGTAAATCAAGGTATAGATAGCTCCTTGCCAGGCGCCATTGCCTCCAGAAGCCGCAAGTGCTAAAACAGAACTTAAGACCGGACCAATACAAGGCGTCCAACCAAAGCTAAAGGTAATACCAAGTAAAAAAGCTGACCAATAACGATTAGAATCTGATTTTTTAAAAGTAAAGCTTTTTTGAACCTCTAATTTATTAAAATGAAAAATTTCCATTTGGTGTAGACCTAAAACGATAATAATCGTCCCCATGGTATATCGAAACCAATTGGCATAGAGAATATTACCAAAGTAACCAGCACCAAATCCTAGAATAAAGAAAATGAGAGAAATACCTGCAATAAAGCAAAGTGTTCGAATCAATCCTGACCAAAGAACCTTTCTCCCAAACAAAGAAAAGCTTTTTGCGCTTTCCTGATCATCCAATAAAATTCCAGTATAGACTGGTAACAGAGGAAAAATACAAGGGGAAAAGAAGGACAAGATCCCTGCTAAAAAAACGGAGATTGAAAATACTATCGTTTCCAATAAAGAACCAACTTTCTTAATAATTCATATCCTATTTTACTATAATCAATTTTATTTGTATGATTTCTGCTACGCAATTTGAATTATACTCAATGAAAATCAAAGAGCAAACTAGGAAGCTAGCCGCAGGTTGCTCAAAACACTGTTTTGAGGTTGTAGATAAGACTGACGAAGTCAGCTCAAAACACTGTTTTGAGGTTGCAGATAAAACTGACGAAGTCAGCTCAAAACACTGTTTTGAGGTTGCAGATAGAGCTGACGAAGTCAGTAACATCTATACGGTAAGGCGACGCTGACGTGGTTTGAAGAGATTTTCGAAGAGTATTAGCTTGTATTTGAAAGATTTTTTCACTTACTAGTTCATTCTGATTCTGCCCCAAAATGCCCCCTATACACAAAAAAAGCCTACTGAGCAAGCTAGAAAGCTTGATACAATAGGCTTTTTAAAGGCTGGTTATTTAACAGCGTCTTTGAGAGCTTTACCAGCTTTGAATGCTGGAACTTTAGAAGCTGCAATTGTGATTTTCTTTACCAGTTTGTGGGTTTGCGACCTTTACGTGCAGCACGCTCACGAACTTCAAAGTTACCAAAACCGATCAATTGAACTTTTTCACCAGCTGCAAGGTAATCAGCTACTGCTGCGAATACAGCTTCAACTGCTGCTGCTGAGTCTTTCTTAGTCAATTCTGTAGCTTCTGCTACTTTAGCGATCAAATCTTGTTTGTTTGCCATGTTAATGATTCCTCCAAATTAATTTCTAATTAACAAATATAATCATATCCTAAAATCCCTTTTTGGTCAAGTTAAAAACGTTGTTTATTCGCATTTTCTTTATTTTTTTAGGAATGGTAACGTACTAAAATAGCCCATGCATTCTCGCCTGTATGAGTCTGAATAATAGAGCCCGTTTCCAAAACTGAAATTGGCTTTTCAACATAAGCTTGTAAGCTTTCTTTCATCTCTTTTGACCAATCAGCACTACCAGAATATGAAATTCCAATCTCTGCTACAGAACGTTCAGAGAGAGATGTTGTCAACTCATCTAACCATTTTTTAAAGGTTTTAGCTCCACGACCTTTAACAATTGGCTGCAATTCATGGTCTTTCATTTGCATGACAACACGAATATTGAGAAGTGAGCTCAACAATCCAGTTACACGGCCGATACGGCCACCTTTTACCAAATTTTCCAAAGTTGAAACGCCAATATAAAGTTCTGTATGGTTTTTAACCTCTTCTACACGAGTTAAAATTTCCTCCATATCTTTGCCTTCTTGTGCTAATTTAGCAGCTTCGACAACTTGGAATTTCAAGGCTTGGTCAGTGAAGGAACTGTCAATAACTGTTACGTCAGCAGTAGATAAACTAGCACCTTGGCGCGCTGCTTCTACAGTACCTGAAAGGGCATGGGACATATGAATAGCAAGAATCTGACTACCATCCTTGCATAGGTCTTCAAATACTTCAGCAAAGACACCTACAGGTGGTTGACTTGTCTTAGGAAGATTCTTACTTGCTTGCATCAACTGAAGAAATTTACCTTCTTCTTTCAAATCAGCATCAGAATAAACAACATTATCAATCATTACAGATAATGGAACAATTGTGATATCTAATTGCTTTACTAGTTCTGGTTCAATAGTAACAGATGAATCGGTTACAATCTTAATTTTAGTCATAGTATCAATCTTTCTATTTTAGGATTCAGATTGGTTTTCTTACTTTTAATTATATCAAAAAAAGATTAAAAATCCTAATGGAGTCATTCAAATTTTCCCTAAAAATTTGATATAATCTACTTATAAGAAAAGAGGTGTCCTATGATTAAAAAAATTTATCCCATTTTAACCATTTTACTAGGTGCTGCTATTTATGCTTTTGGTCTGACTTATTTTGTAGTTCCTCATCATCTCTTTGAAGGAGGTGCGACAGGTATTACCCTTATCACTTTTTATCTTTTTAAAATCCCTGTTTCTCTCATGAATCTGCTGATTAACATTCCCCTTTTCATTCTAGCTTGGAAAATCTTTGGAGCTAAATCCCTCTATTCTAGTTTACTAGGAACCTTAGCTTTATCCGCTTGGTTGGCTGTTTTTGAGCGTATTCCCCTTCATATTGATCTTCAAGGTGATTTACTAATCACTGCCCTTATAGCTGGGATTCTATTGGGAATTGGTCTTGGAATTATCTTTAATGCTGGTGGTACAACTGGTGGAACTGATATTCTAGCTCGTATTCTCAACAAATATACACATATATCCATGGGAAAGTTACTCTTTATCTTAGATTTTTGTATTCTCATGCTTATTCTCTTAATCTTCAAGGATTTGAGATTGGTTACCTACACGCTCTTATTTGATTTTATCGTTTCTCGTGTTATTGATTTGATTGGCGAAGGTGGCTATGCAGGTAAAGGATTTATGATTATCACAAAGCGTCCTGATCAACTTGCTAAGGCAATTAATGATGACCTAGGAAGAGGTGTTACTTTTATATCAGGACAAGGCTACTATAGTCAAAAAGATTTGAAAATCATCTACTGCATTGTCGGACGAAATGAAATTGTGAAAATGAAGGAAATGATTCATCGAATCGATCCTCAAGCCTTTATAACTATTACAGAAGCCCATGAAATCCTTGGAGAAGGATTCACCTTTGAAAAAGAATAAAAAGAGGTCTTGTAGTGACCTCAAAAGTTAGGCTCAATAATATTGGTAGTGGGTAAATCCCCTATGGATATTATTGAGCCTATTTTGTTAGTCTTCAAAAGTCTGAAAACATCAAAATAATGCAT
>BNJS01003408.1_pt1 | contig 18161 bp, 23 predicted proteins | sample 8540461 | NCBI WGS metagenome assembly BNJS01 (sample SAMD00202454, study PRJDB9452) | human saliva metagenome | isolation source: human saliva | place: Japan | reverse complement strand
AAGCTTTGGGCTGAAAACGAAAGTGCTCACTTCACGACTACAAGGCAGGTGCATGGGACAGCTAGCTTTGATTTACTTGAAAAATACGGAGGCTGGTGGACCTGGCAGCCAGATATCTCGCCCTATCGTAAAGATGGTCGTTTAGAATAATCAAAAACAATCCTGCAAGAATTCTTGCAGGATTTTCTTATATCAAAACCTTCTAGAAAAGGCCCTTCATAAAGTTCTCAGAGTTGAACTCACGATATCATCGATTTTTCACCAAACCAATCAACTTAACAGGGATATTGCGTTCTTCACGGATAGCAGAACAACCCCACCTGAGCAGTTCCATCAATTTTGGTTAAGACAATTCCTGTAACAGGGGTAATTTTTGAAAACTCTTTAGCTGTACAAGAGCGTTTTGCCCAGTTGACGCATCCAGAGCTGGGAAGGTTTTCATGAGGAGCTTCTGGACGACACGTTTGATGATGCGACAATCTTCCAACTCTGCATCAAAGTTTTTCCTTTGTTTTGTAGACGAGCCAGCTGTATCAATCATCGAGAATGTCAATACCTTCTGCTACTGCTCATTCCATCCCATCAAAGACAACACTAGCTGGATCTGCTTTCTTCAGGACCAGTAACCACAGGAACATCTCACGACGTCCCCATTCTGCTAAGTGAGCAACCGCACCACTGCACGGAAGGTATCTGCAGCAATCAAAGCATAGACTTTCTTGCCAGCTTGTTTGTACACAGTGAGCTAATTTACCGATATGAAGTTGTTTTTCCGACACCATTAACACCTACAGAGCATAACAGTTAACCATCTTGAAAATTAATGCTTTCGTTGTGGTGCCATCGTCTCATACAGACTCTACCAATTTTTCGATGATACACGACAGGAGGGCATCAGGTTTCTTGGCATTTCTCAAGCTTTGCATCTTAACGCAATTCTTCAGTGAATTTGAAGCTCCTGAACACTCAACGTCACTCACGATGAGCAGTTCTTCTAGTTCTTCGAAGAATTCTTCATCGACAAACGGAAATTAGCAAAGCATTCAAACGAGCACTTTAGTCCAGTCGAGTTTTCTTGAGACTACGGTCATATTTTTCCTGTACAGTTCTCTTGACTTGAGGAATTTCTTCGATTGCTAGTTTGCTTCCTCTTCTTCAAAAGCTCTGTTTCTGTCGTCTGATTGAGCTTGAACAGCTTTCTTCAGTCGTCACGCTATCACTTTTGACAGTTGCTTCTCTCAACACTGGCGCTCAGTTTCTCTTCAAACTCGTTCTGCTTTCCTGTGGGACTCTGACTTTAACTGCTCTTCTAGAGTGAGTGCTATCTCGTCAACTGGCTCTGGAGTAGTTTCGCTCTACATCAGCTCTGGCTTCGAATTAAGTTTTCATCCTTCTAACTTCGTGATGTCGTCCATTTCTTCCTTTTCGAGCTTCGATATTTTCAGATTCTAGCGCCTCAGCTTGCTCACTATCAGTCTGTCAGATCCAATGTTTTCTAGAGCTTCTTTGACGACTTCTTCGATTTTTAGGTTCTTCTATTTTCTCCAAATAAACGGTCAAATAATCCCATACTTTAGTTCTCCTTCAGTACATATTTTTTCAATGGCCCAGGCGACAGCTTCCTCGTCGTTAGTCATAGGGGTGACTACATTTGGCAACTGCCTTGACCTCAGGCACAGCATTTTGCATGGCGACGCGAGTCCTGCCCACTCAATCATAGAAAGGTCATTGGCCTCATCTCCACAAGCCATCACTTGACTTTGGTCAATTCCTAGATGGTCGATCAATTTAGCTAGTCCAGTAGCCTTATGAACGTTCTTTGGTGACCATTCCAAAAGCATGTCGCGAGATTTAAAAATTTCATAATTGTTAAACAAGTCTGGAGAAATATTAGCAATTGCAGCATCCAGTGGTTCTTGGGAAAAAGCGGTCACACATTTGTTGTAGGTCATCTGACTAGACAAATCTTCAAAGTCAATTGGAACAAAAGTCAGAGCAGGATTAAATTTAGCATACAGACTCTCTTGATCTGATTGGATTTGGTAAACGGTTCCTTCTGAAATAGCATCTAAAGGAATACCTAGTTTTTCAGTTTCCTCATAAATGCGTGTGACATCATCAATCGAGAATACTGTCTTATCAAGGATTTCACCCGTGTTTTTCTGAACCAATCCACCATTAAAGGTGATAGTATACTCGTCATCATGGCCGTCTGTTCCAAGCTCTTTGAGGAAGAAATCCATAGCCTTGAGGACGTCCAGTTGTCAGTACCACTTTGACTCCCTGATCACGCGCAGCCTTTAAAGTTGCCTTAGTACGATCAGTCAATTTCTTGTCTGTCGTCAGCAGTTCCATCTAAGTCCAAAGCAATTAATTTAATATCTGCCATTACAATCCCTCCATATAAGCAATAACTGATTGGTCCTTGTGGTGTCCAATAACTGTTTCAGCAAGTTCTAAAATCTCTGGACGAGCATTTTCAGGTGCTACTGGATGCCCAACCACTTGCATCATGTGAAGGTCGTTGAGGTTATCACCAAAAGCCATCACTTGATCCATATCCAGATTTAATTTCTTAGCCAATTCGACAATAGCGACTCCCTTGTCAACATGGTCTAAAACGATGTCAATGGATTCAAAGCCTGTCGTCATAGCCTTAACACCAGGAACATGTTCGTTAACCCAAGCTTCTCCGGCTTCTACTGTCTCTTCAGTGAAGTTAGTTGTGAATTTGAAAATCTCATCGGTAATCTCTTCAAGACTGGCTACTTTTTTGATATTTTCATTGTAATGATGACTAAACATAAGATAGGTTTCATCTACTGTGTCTAATACATAGCAAGCCTCTTTACCAGTCAAAAGCATCTTCCTCTCATCAAAATAAGGTGAAGTCTTTAGCTTTTCAAATGTTGATAGGTAAAAATCACGAGGCATGGTTGCTTCATAGAGGTCCTCTCCATGGAAGCGAACGAGACTCCCATTTTCAGCAATGAAAATAATCTCATCTTTGACATCCGCAAAATGCTTTTCAAGTGACAAAAGCCCACGACCTGAGGCAACAGCAAAGTAGATTCCTTTTTCTTTATAAGAATGGAGCAACTTTTTCAGACGCTCCATATCAAATTGACCGGCACCATCCAAAAAAGTACCGTCCATATCCGTTGCTACTAATTTAATCATAAAATTCTTGATACTCCAATTAATAAATCTACCTTCTATTATACCATAGAAAAAGTAAAAAAAGACGTGCTGAATTGACACGTCATTGTCTTCTATAAATCAATCCATATGCCATTTTTAAGGCCAGCCTGATTTGCTTACTTTCTTTTATATCCAACCTCTCAACACTTTTCTTCCAAAGTTCTTGATTGAAGTCTATTCTGAGAGTTAATCAACTATTGCGTAAAAATTATCAATCTTTGGCTGAGATACATTTGTCACAATCATAAATAGCATATAGTTCTTGACATATCATCTTGCATATGAAAAAATACTTGTTGGAGGTTGATCATATGACTGAAAAAATCAAAAACTGGGTTAATATTTGCGTTTTGAAAGATCAAGAAATTTTATTACTTAATAGACAGCACGATAATTTTCCTGGCTGGATTCCACCGGGGGGAAAAGTTGAATTCCCTGAAAGTTTTTTTGAAGCTGCATTACGGGAACTTAAGGAAGAGACTGGACTCACTGCATTAAATCTTGAATTAAAGGGAATTTCAGGCTTTACTAATTCAATTGGTAATGAGAGATTTGTCTTCTATGACTTTTTATGTACTCAGTTTACTGGTGAACTAAGCACATCAGCTGAAGGTGAGCCAAAATGGTGGAATCTAAAAGATATTGATAAAATACCAATGCAAGATGAAATAAGGAAAAGGCTACCGCTTTATTTAAGAAAAGGGAGCTTGAAAGTATTAACTATTGGGATGATAATAAGAAATGCATTAGTGAAAACAAAACAATTTTATTTGACTAATATTCTCTACAGTATCATCAAATACAAAAAGTCTTAATCCATTAGTAATTTTTGTATAATTCAATACTCAACACAATCTGTCTTTAATAACATATAGTTTAACGTTTTACAAAACAAGAGTATCCAAATAAAAATCATCTACTCTAACAACTTTTTTCTTATAGCTATAGATAGCTAAAAAGCCTTGGAAACAGCTTATTCCAAGGCTTTCTTTGTATTTTACTGTATCAATTTCCTTATTTCGATTTCAGTTGTGACAAGTTTAAATCATATATATTTCCATTCTCCAGTTAAAAATCTATCTTCTATTGGGCCAATTGTTATTAAAAATATAAGCCCTTCTCCACACTTTCCTGAATCAAGTCTTCTGTCAGTCTCCATAATTCTTCTGATTCACTTTTTATGAACTTTTTCTTTGCTAATACCATGTCTACACTGATATTATCAGGGATTATAATTGAATTCTGACACTTCCAAGTGATTTATCAGCGGTACCAAGGCGTCGATAACTCTTGCATATCTTGCTTCAGAACTCTGCCCTTTTTCAAATTCCAACCACGAATTTTTCATTTGTAAATATTTTTCTTCTGGAAGGATACTCATTGTTTTTTCTATAGATGCTAGTTCTCTATCATGAGAATGAAGCTTTTTCATCATCAAAAACCCAAGTATCTCCAGCATAAATCTCACCTAAATCATGAATCAATAACATAGAAAGTGACCTTCTCCATATCCAATTTTTCAGGATAATAATCTTGAAGAACCATCGCAGCTATAGCACCCTGCCAGGAATGCTCGGCACTATTTTCAAATCTGCCATCAAGAGTTCTATTAAATCTTGTCACTGACTTTTAATTTCTCTATTTCTTTAATAAAAATCAACTGAACGTTTCAAATTACTCATTTTGCTATTCCTACCTTATTCGAAATTACAAATATAATAGCAAAAATTAATCTTTACATCATTCATTTCCCGTATTTGCAAAAATAACGCCTAATCCACATGAGATTAGACGTTGATAAAAAATAACTCTCAGCTTATTCATCAATTCAAGGTTCTCTTGTCCATATTTGGTAAAGAGGCTTGAACTTAATAATACAAAGTCGAATCACAAAGCCAACTATTGAGAGAATAATAAAGGCAGTAATTCTTGGAAAATGGAGGACAAAGGCCAACCAGTAATAAATAACGCCAATTACAAAAGATAGAAGGGCATAAATGTCTTCTTTAAGAACACTCGGAACTTCGTTGATTAATAGGTCTCGGATAATACCACCACCGGCTCCTGTTAGACAAGCCAAAATCCCTGCAGACATCAAATTTAGCTTACTATCCACTAAGGCTGTCGCTCCAATCAAGGAGAAGATAATCAACCCAATGGAATCAAAGATGAGATAGGCTTCTCTCAACCACTTATAGAACTTTTTATCATGACTAGCATTGGCCTGTTTTGAAGTCACAAAGACATACATGATAACAGCTACTAGGATAGAGACATAAATGGGGCTAGGATCTGCTAGAGAAGCTGGAAAGCGACTAATAATGGAATCTCTTAGGATTCCTCCGCCTACTGCAGTTACAATTGCCAATAAACTGATTCCAAAAATATCTAAACGTTTACCAAATCCTTTAATGGCTCCTGAAGCAGCAAAGGCTATAGTCCCAATATAATTACAGATCATTAGGAATAGATCAAAATCCATATAAGCTCCTCAAATTATTTTGTAACCCTTCCGACTTCTTGAAGGTCATTCTACATGCTCTAGCTTGAAATGTTATATTGAAAACAAACTAAGCATCCATATTTTCTAAATCTTTTAGTTTAACAGAGACAATCTTAGAAACACCAGATTCTTGCATGGTTACTCCATAAATAGAGTCTGCGGCTGCCATGGTTCCCTTACGGTGGGTAACAACGATAAACTGGCTATCCTTGTCAAATCGATTGAGATAATCTCCAAAGCGTTTAACGTTAGCTTCATCGAGTGCAGCCTCTACTTCATCCAAAATAACAAATGGAATGGTCTTGACACGAATGATTGAGAAGAGCAAAGCAAGAGCTGACAAGGCCTTCTCTCCCCCACTCATGAGGTTGAGGGATTGGATTTTCTTTCCTGGCGGTTGAACAGAGATTTCAACACCTGCTGTCAATAAATCTCCCTCGGTCAGGATTAGGTCCGCTTGACCACCACCAAACATCTGCTTGAAGGTTACTTTGAAGGATTCACGAATAGCTTCAAAGGTTGATTTAAATCGTTCCTTCACTTCATCGTTCATCTCTGTAATGGTTTCAAGAAGAAGATTTTTGGCAGAAGAATGTCATCACGCTGACTATTTAAGAATTCCAAGCGTTCGTGAACTTCGTCAAACTGTTCAATAGCATCCAAATTGACTGGACCAAGTGAACGGATAGATTTTTCTAAATCCTTGACCTCTTGTTCAGCGACAGCCAAATCTTCTAACGGATTGGCTTGTTCTAAAGCTTCCGTATAACTAATCTGGTATTCTTCAGTCAGTTGACCTTGAAGATAGCGAAGGCGGTCCGTAATCTTCTCTTTAGTTGCTTCTGCACGTGTTTGCTTACGAATCCATTCTTCATTTTGCTGACGAGCTTGTTCTAAATGACTAGCAATATCTTCCAGTTGTCCCTCAATGTCGTCTAGTTCAAACTGCTTACGAATAAGCCCTTGTTGAATTTCTTCTTTCTGACTCTTGGCTTCTGTTTCCTGCTTGGTCAAAAGTTCTGTATCAACCTTTTCAAGATTGTCTACCTTTTCTTGGAGAAGGCGTTCGATTTCATCTTGCTCCATATCAAGGTATTCAAGCTCTTTGTTAATCCGTTCAATATCCGCAACTTCATAACGTTTTCGCCCTATCATTTCTGTTTTGAGCAGACGTTCTTGGGAAAGTTTATCCTGTAAGTTTTGGTAACGTTCTTGAATCGCATTTTTATTGGACTTGATTTCTTCAATCTCAGACTCCAGCTTTTGCTTTTCAGTTGAAATAACTGCAAGACGTTCTTGGCATTTTTCTTTTTCAGTTTGCCAATCTCCACCTCTTAGATTGTTTAATTCTTTTTCCTGAAGTTCTAAAAGTGTTTCGAGTTCTTCGACTTGTTGGCAAGTTTGTTGATAAGCCAGATATAAGCCTTGCTCCTCTATTCGAGCTTGCTCTCCTTGAGACTTAATAGTCTCCAAAGTTTGACTGAGGGCTGTCAAGCCTTCTTGAAGTGATTTCAGATTTTCTTCCTCTTGACGAAGAAGTTTTTCTTCTTGAGCAATCTCTTTTTGCAACTGTTCTAATTCAGGCTTGATGAAAATACTGTTATTTTGACGATTAGCACCACCAGCATAAGAACCACCTGTTCGCAATTCTGTACCATCTAGCGTTACCATCCGAACCTGATAGCGCACTTTACGAGCTGCATCACGCGCATGCTCTACCGTATCAAAGATTGCTGTTGTAGCTAGCAAGTTTTTAAAAATAGCTTCATGCTTGGCATCAAAAGTAACCAATTCATCTGCCATTCCAAGAAAACCTGGACTTGCGGCAATCACATCTTGGTTCTGACCAGAAATGCTACGAGCTTTGATGGTTGTCAAAGGTAGGAAGGTCGCACGACCAGATCGGTTTCGCTTAAGGGAAATCAATAGCCTTAGTCGCAGCCTGTTCATCTTCAACGATGATATGTTGGCTACTTGCCCCGAGGGCAATTTCAAGAGCTGTTTGATAACGAACATCAAAAGTTAAATGTTCACTGACCGCTCCGATAATACCACCTAGGCGATTTTTTTCTTGTAAAACACTCTTAACACCCGCATAGAAATTACTATGGTTTTTAAGAATATTTTCCAGACTTTGCGCCTTGGCCTGCTTGTTTTTCAGGCTATCCAAACGGTCAAAGAGTTGACTTTGCTGACTTTGATAAACCTGCTTTTGTTCTTCTTCCTGTTTAGCATGCGTCTGATAGTCAACAAGTAAGTTCTGTACTTTTTCTTTTGCTGATTTTAAATCAGCCTCTTGTTCACTAGCCTTAGATTTAGCAGAAGCTAATTGTTCCTTCAAGGACTCCAATTGTTCTTCTTGCTTTTGAGTCTGTTGGCGACTATTTTCAAGATCATTTTCAATCCGTGTCAACTGGTTAGAGACATCCGCTTCTTCCTGCAAGAAAGCAACAAAGCGCTCACGCAGTTGCTCAATCATCTGATCAGGATCATCAGAAAAAGCTAACAACTCAGCTTCTAAACGATTGAGCTCCTTGGTATTGACTGCTAGATTTTCTTCTAACTGACTGAGATTTGCTTCTTTTTCTTCCTTCTCTTGAATAAGAGCATTTCTCTTTCATCCAAACTAGCTAAACGAGCTTGAGCCTCTTGTTGATTGAGAGCAACCTGCTCAGTCTCCAGTTTAGACAAGGCCAATTTCCGTTCTAAATCACTGATTAGAGCAGTCAAATCCATCAAACTCGTTTGATCTTTAGCCATCTCTGCTTGTAAATCTTGTCTCTGCTTCTTGAGAGATTGATTTTCAAGTTCTAGTGACTCGCGTTTTTGATAATAACTAGTCAACAGTTCTTGGACTTGGTTTAATTCTTCTTCTGTTAGATCCAATTCAGCCTTGCTTGCTTGAATTTGAGCAACCAAAACGTCCAAGTAGATGCCTTTACGCTGACTGTCCAAGTCCATAAATTTACGAGCTGTAGCTGCTTGCTTCTCCAAAGGCTTGATTTGATTATCTAACTCATAGATGATATCTTCCAAGCGGTCTAAATTGTCTTGAGTTTGTTGCAGCTTACTTTCTGTTTCTTTGCGACGAGTTTTATATTTTAAAACTCCAGCTGCTTCTTCAAAGATAGCGCGACGTTCCTCAGGTTTGGAGTTAAAGATTTCTTCGACCTTCCCTTGGGAAATGATGGAGAAGGAATCGCGTCCAAGTCCTGTATCTAAGAAAAGATCATGAATATCACGAAGTCGGACTTTTTTCCCATCAATCTTGTATTCACTATCCCCAGTACGATAGATATGACGCTCCACCTTGATTTCCTGTCCTGCATCCTTGATGAAACCGTCCTGATTATCTAGAGTAACAACTACAGAAGCATAGTTTAATGGTTTTCTACTTTCTGTCCCTGCAAAGATAACATCAGGCATTTTCCCACCACGAAGACTTTTGACACTGGATTCCCCAAGAGCCCAGCGTAAACTTTCTGTTATGTTAGATTTTCCAGAACCATTGGGTCCTACAACTGCTGTTACTCCTTGGTCAAAAACAACCTTGGTTTTGTCAGCAAAGGACTTAAATCCCTGAATCTCAATTTCCTTTAAATACATGAATCCAGTCCTTCCTCAACTGCATTTTTAGCGGCTTCTTGTTCGGCCAATTTTTTAGATCGTCCTTGACCCCTACCTAAACTTTGACCCTCGACAAGGACTTCAACCTCAAACATCTTATCATGGGCAGGTCCGATTTCTGAAATCACTTGATAACGAATATCGACATCACCATTGACTTGGAGTAATTCTTGGAGGTGAGTCTTGTAGTCTTTAATCATCTCAAAATCACCAGCCTCAACCTTCGGTATCATGACCTGGTAGATAAACTCTTTTACTGTAAGTAGATCCTTATCTAAAAGCAGAGCACCCAAAAAGGCTTCGAAAGCATCTCCCAAGATGGTATCTCGATTACGGCCTCCAGATTTTTCCTCTCCCTTACCTAGCTTGATAAACTGGTCAAACTGGCAGTCACAGGGCAAAAACCAGCCAAACTCTCTTCACGTACAATCATGGCACGGAGTTTAGACAGGTCACCTTCTGGTTTTTTAGGATATTTTTTGTACAGATATTCTGAAATCAATAATTGCAGAACAGCGTCTCCTAAAAATTCCAAGCGTTCATTGTGTGAAATTTTTAAGAGGCGATGCTCATTAGCATAACTAGTGTGAGTAAAAGCTGTTTCAAGTAACTGTTTATCTGAAAAAACAAGCTCAAAACGTTGCTCTAACAAGGTTTCTAATTCTTTCATAAGAACCTCTTTCTAAAACATTATAATACACTCCATTATACCAAAAAAAGGATTCATAGTCAGAAAATAACCGTCAAAACAACTTTTTCTTACTTATCTCTAAAATCAATCCATTACTAGCAGTTCAGGCTATTTTTTGGTATAATAAATCTTATGGAAATTGAAAAAACCAATCGAATGAATGCTCTGTTTGAATTTTATGCAGCCCTTTTGACTGATAAGCAGATGAACTACATCGAACTCTATTATGCAGATGACTATAGTTTAGCTGAGTGCTGAAAGAATTTGGTGTTAGTCGTCAGGCTGTTTATGATAATATCAAACGCACAGAAAAGATACTGGAAGATTATGAAATGAAGCTTCATATGTACTCTGACTACATTGTTCGCAGTCAGATTTTTGATCAAATCATTGAGCGCTATCCAGAAGACGCTTTTCTCCAAGAGCAAGTTGAGATTTTAACAAGTATTGACAATCGGGAGTAAATATGGGCAGTCTCGTCATTTATCAAGGTATACCTTGCAAACTATTAGCCACAGAGAATCATTTCCTACTCGACTACAGATTATCTCGCCCAATGATATCTCCAAAGCTATGCAAATAGGTTTTAGCTGTTGGGGATATCCAAATGAAATCATGAAAGAAGTCACAACCGAAGAACTAGAGTGTTTGCACCATTTCGGACGATTTCCACTGAATTGAATAAATAGGAGAAAAATATGGCATTTGAAAAAATTTAACAGAACGTTTTGCAGAACGTCTTTAAAAACCTACGTAAAAAGGAAAAAAATCACCGAGAGTGATATCCAAGAAGCAACCAAGGAAATTCGTCTAGCTCTTTTAGAAGCCGACGTTGCTTTGCCTGTAGTTAAGGATTTTATCAAAAAAATTCGTGAACGTGCGGTCGGGCATGAAGTCATTGATACCCTCAATCCAGCTCAACAAATCATTAAGATTGTCAATGAGGAGTTAACAGAAATTCTTGGTTCAGACACAGCTGAGATTATCAAGTCCCCAAAAATCCCAACTATTATCATGATGGTTGGTTTGCAGGGTGCTGGTAAAACAACCTTCGCTGGAAAACTTGCTAACAAACTCAAAAAAGAAGAGGATGCTCGTCCTCTGATGATTGCAGCCGACATCTATCGTCCTGCGGCCATCGACCAGCTTAAAACACTGGGACAACAAATTGATGTCCCGGTATTTGCTCTTGGGACTGAAGTTCCTGCAGTGGAGATTGTTCGCCAAGGTTTGGAGCAAGCTAAAGCCAACCATAACGATTATGTCTTGATTGATACGGCCGGTCGTTTACAAATCGATGAACTTCTCATGAATGAGCTTCGTGATGTTAAAGCTCTTGCTCAACCAAATGAAATCCTTCTTGTCATCGATGCTATGATTGGTCAAGAAGCTGCTAACGTTGCGCGAGAATTTAACGCTCAATTAGAAGTTACCGGTGTCATTCTTACCAAGATTGACGGGGACACTCGTGGTGGTGCGGCCCTCTCTGTTCGTCATATCACAGGAAAACCAATCAAATTCACTGGTACTGGTGAAAAGATTACCGACATTGAAACCTTCCACCCTGACCGCATGGCCAGCCGTATTCTCGGTATGGGAGATATGCTGACTCTGATTGAGAAAGCTTCCCAAGAGTATGATGAGCAAAAAGCCCTTGAAATGGCTGAAAAAATGCGGGAAAACACCTTTGATTTCAACGATTTCATCGATCAGTTGGATCAGGTGCAAAATATGGGTCCGATGGAAGATTTGCTCAAGATGATTCCTGGTATGGCCAACAATCCTGCCCTTCAAAATATGAAGGTGGATGAAAAACAAATTGCTCGCAAACGTGCCATCGTCTCATCTATGACTCCTGAAGAACGTGAAAATCCAGATTTGCTCACCCCAAGCCGTCGTCGTCGTATCGCTGCTGGTTCTGGTAATACCTTTATCGATGTCAACAAGTTCATCAAAGACTTTAACCAAGCTAAACAACTCATGCAAGGTGTCATGTCTGGTGACATGAACAAGATGATGAAGCAAATGGGCATCAACCCTAACAACCTTCCTAAAAATATGCCTGGTGGCATGGATATGTCAGCCCTTGAAGGAATGATGGGACAAGGTGGTATGCCGGATATGTCTGCTCTTGGAGGAGCTGGAATGCCTGATATGAGCCAGATGTTTGGTGGAGGTCTCAAGGGTAAAATCGGTGAATTTGCTATGAAGCAATCCATGAAACGCATGGCCAACAAAATGAAAAAAGCTAAGAAAAAACGCAAATAAAAGGGACTCGCTTGAGTCCTTTTTTTATTATTGTTCATTTCTAAGTTTCTCCAAGGTTTGCTTGAATATTTCTGGAATATCAGCAGTAAATTCCATAGTTTCCCCAGTTCTTGGATGGGTAAATCCTAGCGTCTTGGCATGGAGAAATTGCCCATGTCCCTTTAGGGTTTTACGAGGACCGTATACCTCATCCCCAGCGACAGGATGACCGATATAAGCCATGTGCACACGGATTTGATGAGTTCGTCCTGTTTCCAGTTGTAATTCCAGTAAGGTATAGTCTCCAAAGCGTTCCAAGACTTGGAAACGTGTCACTGCCGGTTTTCCTTTAGCAGTGACAGCTTGTTTCTTACGGTCTCTTTCACTTCGACCAATCGGTGCCTCAATAACGCCTCGGTCATTGGGAAGATTCCCATGAACGATGGCCCAATATTTTCGAAGAGATTTCTTATCCTTGAGTTCTTGGGCAAGTGCTAAATGCGCATCATCGTTTTTTTAGCAATCATGAGAAGCCCAGATGTGTCCTTATCGATACGATGGACAATTCCTGGACGCAACACACCATTGATTCCTGATAAGTCTTTGATATGATACATAAGAGCATTCACCAAAGATCTACTGGTATGACCAGCACTTGGATGAACGACCATCCCTTGAGGTTTATTGACTACTGCTACATCCTCATCTTGATAAATGATTTCTAGAGGAATATCTTCAGCTACATACTCCAAAAACTTCTGGTTCTGAGCCTATGATAAGTAACGACATCGCCCTCTTGGACCGTATACTTGGCTTTTTGACCTGACCATTGACCAGGACTTGACCTGACTTGATTTGTTCATTGGCGAGACTTCGCGACAGTTCTGTTAAATCTGACAAAGTCTTATCTAAGCGTAATCCACCTGTTTCAATTTTAATTTCCATTCATTTCCTCTTTTAGCATTGCAAGCAATAATACAATCACTCCGACCGTCAGATAGCTATCAGCCACATTGAATATGGCAAAATTAACAAAGTCTAAGTGAAACATATCCACGACAAATCCTTGACTGATACGATCGATAAAGTTTCCTAGGGCCACCTGCAATAATCAAAAACCAGTCCAAAAGACAGTCCAGAAGGAATCCTCCATGTAGCTTGTGTAGATACCAGATGGCTCCTACCATAACTACCAGAGTAATCACTGCAAACAACCACTGTTGATCTTGAAGCATAGAAAAGGCTGCTCCTCTATTTTGCAGATAGGTCAAACTGACCAGATTTGGGATCCATGATTTAATTTCACCAAGAGCAATATTCTGAACGACGTAAGCCTTTACCACTTGGTCTAATGCAATCAAGGCTGCTATGATTCCTGCAATTATTCCTCTTTTTTTCATGCTTTCCTCTTCTGATCAAAATACTCTTGCATAACCTCTACAAATAAAGTCCCTGCTTGGCTCAAGTCTACTTCCTCACGTTTCACATAAACCATGCGATTATTGAGATTATCATTTAGCGGAATAACGGTGATCCCGTTCACACTATCGCTATCTAAGAATCCAGATCCAGTCGCATAAGCATTTGTTCTTTCAAGGATTCCATTTAAGGTAGCGCGGTCAGTTACGTTAAACATTTGAGAGCTAGCACTTGTATCTACAAAGTTCTCTGAGTAATAAAGATACTCATCCTTTTCTTGAGTGAATCGAACCGTTGGTAAATCTGCCAAATCCTCCATGACCAACTCTTTTTTCTTGGCTAAAGGATGCCCTTCACGCAGATAGATATGGGTTTGGAAAGGAATCAACTCAATCACTTCAAGTCCTAACTTTTCAACTCGTTGCATAATTCCCTTTTGGTTTTGATTGTTGAGGTAGATAATTCCAATCTCACTATGTCCTTGGGCTACTTCATCCAAAATCTGAACAGTTGTAGATTCAAAGATACGAAAATTCTTATAGTCAGGATATTGTTGCGAAAAAGCTGTAATGGTTGGTGGTAAGAAATCATAGTGCTGGCTAGCTATTGAAAACTCATCTTTTTCCTCTTCAGGATTGGCATACTGGTTTTGGAAAACATCAAATCCCTTAACCAATTCTTGTGCCTTTTCATAAAATTCCATACCACGGCGAGTAAGAAAGGTTCCTGAACTGGTTCTACGAAAAATCTTAAAGCCAAGCTCTTTTTCCAAGTCTCTTACAGAAATAGATAGACTGGGTTGGCTAACGTACATCTTTTCAGCCGCTTCACGAAAAGTACCACTATTTGCAATAGCAACAACGTAGCGTAATTGTTGAATATTCATGATTTCTCCTTCGATTTCTATCTTATCATTATACCATAAATCAAGCCTATCCAACAAAGGAAAATTATGTGTCCTAGACTTCTTAGCAAAGTAAACAAAAAACACCTTTAAAGCTAGACCCAAAATCCAACTAAAAAGGAGTGTTACCAAATGCGATTATTTAGCTGCTGCGTAAAGCTCGTCTACTTTGTTCCAGTTGATAACTGAGAAGAAAGCTTTGATGTAGTCAGGACGAACGTTGCGGTATTTCACGTAGTAGGCATGTTCCCAAACGTCCAAGCCCAAGATTGGTTTTTTACCTTCTGAGATTGGTGTGTCTTGGTTTGCTGTTGAAGTCACTTCAAGTTTACCTTCTTTGTTAACAACCAACCATGCCCATCCAGAACCGAAACGAGTTGTTGCTGCCGCAGTAAATGCTGCTTGGAATTCTTCGAATGAACCAAATGTTGCATCGATTGCTGCTGCAAGTTCTGCTGAAGGAGCTGTTTTTTCAGGAGTCATCAATTCCCAGAAAAGAGCGTGGTTCAAGTGTCCACCACCGTTGTTGATAAGCGCTTGACGGATATCAGCTGGGATAGATTCTACATCAGCAAGCAAAGCTTCAAGGTCTTCACCAATTTCAGGGTGTTTTTCAAGAGCTGCATTAGCGTTATTTACATATGCTTGGTGGTGTTTGTCATGGTGCAAATGCATTGTTTCAGCATCGATGTATGGTTCCAAGGCGTCGTATGCGTATGGAAGATCTGGTAAGATAATAGCCATCTGTAATACCTCTTTTTCTTTCTATATAAAAATGATAACGTAAACATCTCGTTTTTTCAAGTTATTTGCTCAATTTGACTGACTTGCAATCTGTAATAAGGCCTTCTCAAACAGGTAGCTTTTTTCATAAACTCCTGTCTTAATTTGATAGTCTGTTTGGATCAGGTAACGAATAGAATCTTGCAAGAAATTCAAGGATAAGCCTCGCATATCTCGAAGGGCAAACTTGATTTGATAGGGATTAGGATTACGACCCAGATAGTGCCCTAAACTGCTAACCATCTGGGACTCCGTCTGGCCTGACTCTGCCAAAATCTTGACTTGTGTATAGAGTCTAAACTGCCCCAGCATAATGGCAATCAGTTTGATCTCGTCTTCACCCTGCAAGGTCAAATCTTTTACCAAATCTCGCGCCTGATCAATCTTTTTAGCGAGGATAAGCTGAGTTAAGTCAAAGATATTATCCTGCAAGGTTTTAGGGATAGCTTGAATAATATCCTCTTCAGTGATGTTACTGTCAGCCTTGTATGACTGCAAAAAGAGAAGATTTTTTTGGATTTCGCTAAATTGAAAACCTGACTTGATGAGTAAATGTTCAAAAGATTTCTCAGCGAAAGTAAGCCCTTGTTTTTGACTCCACTTTTGAAAATATGCTCGTAATTCCTGCTCTTTTGGCTCAATCGCTTCAAAAACTTTGGCATCCCTCTTCAAAAGCTTGACCAACCGTCTCTTACTGTCTAATTTACCTTCTGCAAAAATAACTAATTTGCTGGTAGGAGATGGATTTTCCAAGTATTCTTCAAAAGACTTGAGTTCATCATCAGTTAGATAACGTTTTTTTGCAGTGGTTATATCCACAAAATGATCTAGAATGACAATCTTTTCATCTGCAAAGAAAGGAAGACTAAGAAGTTCCAGCTCAATATCCTTGTAGGCCGCTTCTTTCATATCAAAGTGAGCAAAATTCAAATCAGCTGGATCATAGCCTATTTGTTTTAATACTTGACTCTTCATTACTTCAAATTGCCCTAAATCATCCCCTGTAAATACCGTTAAGGCAGGTAAGTTCTCCAAGGTCAAGCCTTGACTCTCTTCAATGGCTAGCATCTTCTCTCCTTTCTATTCGATAAATTCATTTCTCTAATCAATATAATTCAATTTACCACGGAAATCTTCAAGGCTTTCATAACCTTTTTTTCCGCCATGATTTCTTTGAGTTCCTTGGTAATACGCTCAAAAAGCAGCTACTCCTTCTTTATGAAGGGTAGTTCCTACCTGCACCATGCTAGCACCACATAGGATATGTTCAAAGGCATCACGTCCTGTTAATACTCCACCAGTTCCGATGATTTGGATTTCTGGTTTCAAGCGTTTATAAAAGGCATGAACATTAGCAAGGGCGGTTGGTTTGATGTATTCTCCACCAATCCCACCAAAACCATTTTTAGGACGAATCACGACAGACTCATCTTCGATATAAAGACCATTTCCAATGGAGTTAACACAGTTGACAAACTTGAGTGGGTATTTGTTAAAAATCTCTGCTGCCTGGTCAAAGTGAACAATATCAAAATAAGGTGGAAGCTTGATTCCTAAAGGTTTTGTGAAATACTCAAAGACTTCTGACAGGATACGATCGGTTGTTTCAAAATCATAGGCAATCTGAGGCTTACCTGGAACATTTGGGCATGAAAGATTAAGCTCAGTCAGACCACGGAAATCACTTTCTTGAACCTTTTTCAAGATGGTATGAGTTTCCTCTGGAGACATTCCCACTAAAGAGAGAAAGAAAGTACGGTTAGGTTCATTTTCCTGTAATTCTAGAAGATAATCAAGGTAATAATCTAAACCATTATTTGGGAGCCCCATTGAGTTTATAGAACCAAGTGGAACATCTTGATAGCGTGGTTCAGGATTCCCCTGACGAAACTCCAAGGTTGCTGTCTTGGTGACAAAGGTTCATGCTACTGAATTTTTTAACACCTTCAACTCATCTATGGTCATGCAAGCTACACCAGCCGCATTCATCAAGCAATTGTCAAACTCAAAACCAGCAATCTGCGTTTTAGTTGTTCATAATTCTGGTCTCCGATTCCTTTTCTTTGTATTACTCTGTTTTTCCTGTTAATAAAGTAATTCTGATATTCAATCTTCAAGTGATAGATCTTTCTTTAATTCTATATTATATTATCAGCATTTTAATTTCTCAGGTTGAAAATTCTTCAGCACTTTGATGTATCTTCTTAAATATAACATCTTCAGGCATTTCATGGGTTGACCGTGATGGAAAGGTTTCAGGTTACCAATGTTCAATTCAACTCAACTATGGACCATATAAAAGGCGGACTTCGTTTCCCAACTTCATAATCTGGTCTTCAAAGTTATAAGATTCAGACAAATCTTTAAAACATTTGACTGGACTTCCAATCGGTGCGGGTAAGGGGATGGACTGATCCTAAGGAAGAGCTAGTGATGCCTTCACTTTAAAAGCTTCATGACTAGTTATGGTTGTCATGATGTTGGTTGGATGACCAGCCTTTCAGCAGTTGGTGCTGGTTCTTGGTTGGTAACAGTTATCGGCAACTTCAATGACAACTTTGGTTCAGCTCAATATCAAAACTGTTTCAGTTATTATATTTTGTAATCTGCGGACTTGCTCAGGCATCATCGGTGTTATCGGACCTTCTATTCTTTAAACGTTAATGGTGCCGGTTAAATGGGCTCTCCATTTGGTTTTGATAAAAGTGGACGGTTAAATTCGTTTGAAATCGTCTCCTCCTTGGTGGTGGGCGATCAAGTCAGCCTCTGGGACTCTGATTTGGCAT
>BNJS01003198.1_pt1 | contig 18198 bp, 12 predicted proteins | sample 8540461 | NCBI WGS metagenome assembly BNJS01 (sample SAMD00202454, study PRJDB9452) | human saliva metagenome | isolation source: human saliva | place: Japan | reverse complement strand
TGACAATAGTTTTTATTTTAAAAATTTTTAAAAATAAAATACTGAATCTACGCCCTTTTTCTTAACTTAAAACCTCATTTTAGTATCTTTACTATTATAAATATTTTTATCTTTTTCTAGTTTTTCTAAAATAATCTTATACTACATATAAACAAAAAACACCGCTTATATATTCAATAAAATATATAAGCAGTGTTTTTACTTTTTAAGATTGATTAAAAATCCTAAATGTTAGTTTTTGTAATTCTTTTCTAACTATACATAAAATATTGTTACTTATTTTTATTTTATAAATCCATTTTCTCTAATAATTCTTTAGTTACTTTTTCTATACCAGAAGGTTGCGCATAAAAATCTGCGAATTTCTTGGTCCATGTTTTAGTTTCACGAGCTTCAGCAAAGTCTATCATGGTTTGACGATATGCTTTTAATACTTCTTCATTAGATTTTGGAAACTCATTGTATCCTACGTTAGCTTCGTGTGGTAGTCTTGGTTTAACTTTTTCTGTAGATTTTTCTTCATCAATTACACCAATACTTAGTCCACATAAGAACAATGCATTTTCTGGAATATTTAATAATTCAGAAATACCTTTGCGAATCCTCTCACTCCACCGCATAAACTATACCATATCCTAGTGATTCAGCAGCTAAAGCAGCATTTTGCATCGCAATACCAACATCCATAGAACCAATTAATAGAGGTTCGTATTGATTAGAAATATCAAACTCTCCACCTTCAATATCAAATGATAATTTAATATTGCTGTAGTCTAGGCAGTATATTAAGAATGCTGCAGAACTTTCGATATGAGCTGCATTACCTGGAGCTTGTTCTCTAATTAAATCAGCAATTTTTTGTTTTGTTTCCCCTGTTGTAGCAATAATGCTGTAGTGTTGACCATTCATCCAACTAGATGCTTGTTTAGAGCATTCAATAATTTGATCTAAATGTTCTTTTGGTAATTCATTACCTTTTACAAAAACTTCTTCTTGTACGATGGTTCATCATTGTTTCTATTACTTTGTTCATACTTTACCTCCATGGTTAAATGAATTATTTGTTGTGTTGATAGTTATATTATAACTCTAAAAAGGAAGGTTGAAAAAGGGAAATAATGTTTACTTTATATAATTTTTGCTAATCTTTTTGAAAGAATACGATATCCATTCCATCTTTAATATGCTCTATCTTATCTATTCTTCTATAACCTAATTTCTCATATAAATAGATATTACCTTTCTCTTGTAGAATAGTATCTAATTCCCAATGACTAGAACCATATAATTTTTCCAATTCTTTTTATAGCTAACTGTGCTAATCCTTGATTTCTATATGATGGCATAATCCATAAAAGGGCGATTCTTTTCCTACTTCCATCTTCTTTATCAATAACTCTTACTACCCCAACCTTGTTGTCATCTTTTTACAATAAAGAAATACTTTGTCCATGGTTGTTTATATTTATTCAATATATTTTTCATAACTTTCAGTTGCTGGGACTCATATCATAATCTTTATATTTTCTAATAAATCTTTAAATGCCTCTACCTGCATTTCCCAAATTTCTTTTCATATCAGATTCTGTTGCTTTCAATAATACTATGCTCATTCTTTTTCCTTCTATCCTCTAATTTTTCCAATATAATATCTTTAACAATGTTTAAATTCTCTTCAATTTTCTTCACATCTTCTTTTATATAATCAATTAATTTTTACACGATACATCTTTTTCTTATATGTGCATAATCGTAAAAATCTTTTTATAATATACCTTCCATTTTTTTCCGTGAAGATGATTTTTCTAGTATTAGATTGTTTTCTAAGTTAAGTTAAATAAACATATTTTTCTTTTATAATATCACATATTCTTTCTAAATCACCTAATCTCTCTTTATCTTCAATAGAAAAATTAACCTTATGCCTATACTGAGTTCCCTTGTATCTGAATATCAAATGATGACGTAGTACCTTCAATAGGAAGATCAATACCAAAATGATGTCCTCTCTTATTCTATCAGAGTATGTTTTATACCCCAAATCTGCAATCTTATTCTGTAAATTCGCATAATGAATCTTCTCGATAACCGATCTTAATCTCATACCTTCAAGTACTTTATTATTAGAATCTTCTAAAAAAAGTATGATTCACCATAACTTATCTTTTCAATAAATTTTTCCACATTTTTCATATAATCAATATAATCTATTAAGAATAGTCTAAAAGTCTCATCTACTTTTTAAGTAAATCACTATAATACTCAATTAACTCACCATAACTTCTTCTAAACCAACTTTCAGGAGGCTCAAATTCAGGTTCAACTAAACTAGAAGTATCCCTTTAGCACTGGAATTTTTCAGAATAACGAGATTAATTGATTCTCATCAGGTAAAGACTTAACCTTATTTTCTATAAAAACAACATGATTCTTACTATCCTCATCAATAACCTCAATAGTTAAATCAATCGAGATTTTCTCTCTGTATACCTTCAAGTCCGTATATATAATATTAATAACATTACTAAAAACTTATGGTTAATAAATTCAGACTTTTCCAGAACAACAGCAAGTAGATTGCTGTGGTATAGTCTAGATTACTTAAAGATAGTTGGTAATTTAGTGTATTTTCTATTTTTATTCCTAAGAGCTAGTAACTCATTATAATTTTTCCATTTAACAATTTCTTTACTTTGATAATTAATATAATCTATTAAGTTTTATTATAATATATATAATAGTATTTTTATAAACTAACAAATATGCATTTATATAAGATAATAATTTTTAAAATTTAAATACAAATCTCTATATTATTCCTCATATAAATCTTCAGTTTCTGTTCTATCAATTTTCAAATATTAAATTACTTTCTATATTAGTTAAATATTCCTCATGATCGAGAAACTTAATACCTTCCATTAAAGGATATAAACTTTGAATAAAATTTATACGTTTTCAAATAAATAGAATAAAAACTCCCAAAACCTGACATTGCCCTTGGAAAAGAGATGGTTTCTTAAATGTTTCAAAATTATAATTATTATTTAAAAAGACTTTTTATTGCAACTCTTCTTTGGTCTTCATTTAATTCTAAATAACATTAAAGATATTCACTATATTTTCTTTGTTTGCATTCTCGTTAATAATGTGTTCTAACCATATATATTGATCAACTATTTCTTCATCAATAGTATTTGAAAATAACTCTGAAGCTAAACTAGCTTTATCATAATAACTATATATTACTTTCCAACATACTATAAAATATTAAATCAAAAATACTCAATGAAATTTTTCTGATTTCCACAATTTTTTAATTCGTCCATCTTCATTACCAGTATTCCATTTCTTTTCTCATAATATAAATATCACTATATAAGAACCCTTCATAATTATTTATAAATACAATGAAAAATTCTCCTGTATAATCAAGTATATTCCTTCTTCTAGCAATTTATAATAAATATTGTATAAAACTTCTATCTCATCGTTATATAATAGTAATAGTTTTCAGGTGTATATAAAGCTTCATCAAATAGATTTTTCAAAATAAGAACAAGATGCCTATTTTCACGAAATTTACTAGTATTATTTTTAGAAATTTCTATATAAATATTAGGGTTAATAATTAAAAATTTCTCTAAAAATTTAAATTTCTGATGTAATTTATTTATTATATATATCAAATTTAATAAAATTCACTAGTTCTTCATACATATCAGTATCTACACATAGCTAGGGTATAACGTCAAAATAAAAATATATCCATTTATTTTTAAAAATTAGCATCTGTATTTTTAAAATCCGTTAATATTTCTCTATAGTTATAATTATTTAATATTTTTCTAGTATAACATTAGGTTGTATATTTATATCTCCACTTGAGTTAATTAATGCATTAAACAACTTTTATCATCACAGAAATCTAAATCATTAATTAGATATGTTAAGGCTTCATTTATATAATAGTAATCTTCACTTAATAGAGGATCTCCCCAAGCATATTATCCACTAAAAGAAATTAACTCTTTTTCATCTATATTCTTTTTACTACAAAAATATCTTGTAATTTGTTCTTGTCTGTAGTTTCTATATTCTTTAATACTACATTCAAAAATCTTCTATCATTTCTAAATAATGAATAAATTTCCCATTCTTTTCCAACAAAGATTACTCTTCAAATTTCCCTTTAAAAAGTCATACCTAGCTTTTTAACACTATTTAAAAATTTTACTTAATACTTTTAAATAACCAATTCTAGTAGTCCTACATTGTGATAAAATATTTTCGATTTGTACTAAGTCTTCTTCAAAATTTTTGATATCAATTTTACTTGAACTATTATCATAATATATTTTATCAGCAAATTTTTCCTAAAAAGAAAAGCACCTTATCTTTCCATTCTAATTTATAAACTAATGAATTTAAAATATACCAACTCTAACTTTTAGATACTCACTAGTATATGAATCATAATCTATGTTCCAACTTCGAATTATAAAACTATTATTTTTACCCAGAATATAACTTTCAAACGAATAAGATAATAAATACTTCCCTACATATATCCAATAGCCATAGCATTACTATTACCTTTATTTATATCCGCCAGTAAATATTCATATTATTTTCTGAGTATTATCAGTACCTTTGGGCTGTAAACCATAATACGATTCTAACCAGTTATAAGATTCTATCAATGTCCAACTTGTTTTACCAGCATATTTCATTAATAATTGATAAACCCTTAACAATTCATTACTATTTTGATATCCTGTTAAATATTCCAGAGGAGAATCACTGTTGTAAGAACCTTTTCTATCAAAATCAATTTCAGTAATATTGAACTCTTCTTCTTCAATGCTTTTTATTTTTCATCAGCAATTTTAAACCCTTTTATAGGTTTATAGATATGAAAAATCTCTTACAAAAGATTCATAATACTGAGAATTTTCTTTTCAAATTTATTCCAAACTCTTAATATTTCTTCTTTTATATATTCTAACGTTTTTCGACCTAAATATATTTAAAATTGTACTTAATGCTTCTATTGTTCTACTATGAGAATAAATATAAAAACACTTCTATTATATCTGATAATTTAATTAACTTTTCATCTAAAAACATAATATAACATATAATTTGACAAACATTGATCATCAAAAATTGCAACTTTTCCTTTTTACATCTATAAACTCAATTCTATTTAATTTATCAATCGCATTTTTAAAAATCAAAAATTGATATTCCTAATTCAATTAGAAACTCTTTAAAAATATTCTACATCTTGCAATCTTATTGATTTATTAAAAGCTAAAATTCCTGCTGTAATAGAACTGTCTGTCCGTTTCTAAAAGTTTACTCATATGTTTTCTATAGTAATTCTCATACAGTTGAGAAGCATCTGAAATAGAAGATAGGTTTTGTTTTTCTTTCGCTAATTTTCCAGCCATATATGCAAATCTCAGAATTCCTTCAGAAATTCTTATAATCTGTTCTACATATAAATTATTTCTAATTCCAAAATTTTTCTATAAGTTTCTTTATTTCATCATCTGTAAGTTTAGCAATATCAATAGTTATCAGATTTGTATATTCTCGAACTAGACTAATAACCTCTTGTTTTATATAGTCCCTTACAGTCGCAATAATTTTTAACATGGTAATCGTCACTATGCTTATTTACATATTCTAATATAAGATTAAACTGATCTAGTTCATTAGCGTCATCTACTATAAATAGATAATTCTCACCTTTTTTATTGTCGATACTAAATCATTATAAATTTCTAATCTATTACTTTTTACACAAAATATCTTATAATTTCCTGATTTCTCATACAAACTTGCTGCTTCTAAGGCTAATCTTGTTTTCCCAACACCTGATTTTCCACCAATAATTACTACAGAACTGGTCTCGAGCAATTGATAATATTTTGTAATTCTTCTTCTCTAAAATAAAATACAGTATTTAAAGGAGCAGTCATCAGATTATTATCATTTAACTTTATAAAAATCATCAATTGTAAGAATTTGATTAGTATTAATACTGAGGTTTAATGATATCATCAACTCAGGATGGTCATTATATACAAGATTAGCTATCTTGTCAATTCCATAAATTTCTAAGTTTACACCTTTCTTATTACAAAATTCATGTAATTTATTATCTTCTATGACTTTTTAAATTCGATGAAGTATGACAACAGATAATCGTTTCAATTTTTATCTACTGAAATTCTTTATCTACTAGGTAGAAACATTTATTAATATCTTCAAGTAACTTTTCATAAATATTATTTTTGTTGTGTCATAAATACTACAAAAGTATATTTACCATTATTCTGTCTAGAATATGTATCTGGATTCCCAGTTTTTAGTTTTTCCCGTACCAGCTTTTTATACCTAATTCATAAATATTTCTGTGACCTTCTTTATAAAGTAAGGTACTACAAAAATTCTTCGAATATCGCTGGAGATAATTGGATTATTCTACTTTTTTTACATCTATTATTTCTGTCATTTTTCCTCCTTTCAAAGGCATATTTATATTAATTATTCTTAATATTATTATATCAATAAATCGAAATAATTTCCAGGAAATATTTGCATAGTGAAAAAGAGGGTTCCCTCGAACTTCCTACTTAATAAACTTCGTTATTTTTCCTTCTTTTTGTATATTTCTACTGCTTTTTGCTACTCTCTCGAAATCACGTCTTAAGCAATATGAGTATAGATCTCTAAATAATTCATAACCTAATTTTTGTTTTTACTCCATCAGCAAACTCAAATATTTCATATGTCCCATAAAATCCATATTTTCGTATACTTTTACTACATCTACTAATATATCGTCACAATATTCCACTAATGCTTTTCTAGTTTGTTATTTAAGAATTTTGATTTGTCAAAGACTATATTTATACATTTCTCTTGATGTAGTAGAAAAAGCCACTACTAAGCTTTCTTTATCTAATTTATCATACAGTTCATATCCTAACTGCTCATTTACATCTTTTTGCGATTTCTACTAATCTTTCTTCTGATACAGGGTCTAAACTAAATGCTACGTTATTAACTTCTGATAATACTTTATTATTTTCTTCTATCACTTTTTGTAACAATTCTAATTTCATAAAGATTCTCTCTATACTAATTTTCTTACATTCTATTATAACATATTTACTAATAATTCTTATGTCTCTTTTATAACTTTTTATTCTATTCTTGTATTTATCCTTTAATTTAACTTTTTCATATAAAGTTCTCTTGAAAAAAATTAACCATTCTACGTTAAAATTAATGTATTAAATAAGGAGAGTATATTATGAGTGAATCGAAAATTGTTTTAACTATTGATGATGAATTAAAAATGAGGCTGAGGTTTATTCTTTAGTCTTGGATTAAATTTGGAAACTGCTATTAGCATGTTCCTTACAAAAAGCTGTTAATGAAGGTGGAATACCTTTTGAAGTAAAACAAACCAAATACGTTGAAAGGTCCTGATTTTTATCTCTAGCCATTTCACTATTAAATCAGCTGTATATGAGATTAATGAATACATAAAAGATAGATTCAACGAAGAACCTTCATTTTATCTAGCATGTGAAAATAGAGGTCTTACAGATGATGAAGCTAGTAAATTATTCATTCTATTTTCTAATAATACTGAAGAGATTGATCAAGAAGAATTCACAGAAAAATATTGATAACCTAGTAGAATTATCTACAATAGCCTTCCCAGCATTAAGACGTTTTAACAGATGAACAACTACGCGATATCGTGAACACATATATCTCAAACTACTATTTAATTAGATAATATTAACTAATAATAAACTTTCAGGGTATTTTAACCAGAATCAATATGTTTCATTTTAAGGTACTCTGATTTTTATAATATATATATTTTAGTAATCTTCGAAAAACTTATTTTTATTGGAAGTTGACTTCCATTTTTGTTTTTCCTAAGAATGGTAGTCTACTTCCTACTTTTGCATTTTCCTCTAAAGTTGGAAGCAGACTTTCAACTATATCATTTTCACCTGTATTCTATTTCACCAGTTTTATTTTTACAACCACTTTATCTTCTGTTAAACTATAGTTGTGATGTTACATTTATGTAAATAAGAAGAGGTTAAATAAAAAATTCAATTTGTGAATATCCAGTTAGACCTCTCAACGTCTACTATTTTAACTAAAAGTCCACTTTTACACCCCAATGTCCACTATTTTAGCCATGAAAGTCCAGTTTTATATTCCAATAACCACTGTTTCAACTATGAAGTCAGTTTCACATTCCAATGTCCACTATTTTCAGCTGTGAGTCCAGTTTTACATTCAAATGTCCACTGTTCACAATTATATCTAACTGTTTCTACATAGAACTAAAAACGAAACAAAGATTTTTCTTTGTTTTCGAATTTATTATTATTATCATTTATTATTTCTATTAGTTTAGAATAAATTTATATCTCCCTTTTCCATAACCTTCTACTTTTCAATAATTTGATGTTCCAACATTACTTTAATTATTTCTGATGCTCTTGATGTTTTTACATTTGTAGCTTCCATCACTTCTTTTCTACCAAATATTGAATTTGAACCCGTATATATGATAAATCATATTAATGTATCTTTTTCTCTTATCTGATAAACTATCAAGTTTATCGTTGCTACCATTGAATAAAATATCTTTATTATTTTCTCTAAACCAATTGATATGTAATTCTCTATAATGGTGTATTTTCATCTAGTAGCTAGATTTCTTAAAAATAACTCTACAAATTCAAAGGTTGAATAAATTTCTTTCTTTAAATTACTATAATTAGCTCTAACTAATGCGTTTCTGAAATACATGAATTAGCTTAGCAAGATATCATTTCTACATCAAACCCTAATGTTCTTAGATACTTAATAAAAATACCGCAGTTGTTCTAGTATTACCTTCCTCAAATACATAAATTTGCCATAGTCTTGAAATAAATTCTGATAAATGTTTTATAATATCATTTATTGACAAAAGCCATTATATTGGAACTTCTTCTCTTGTTCAAAGTCATATTCTAAAGTTCTAGCTAATTCACTTGCACTTCCATATATTACAGTTTCTCCACCTAAGATCCATTCTGTAATATTATACGTTCTTATTTTTACCTGCGTTTTTATAGATTCCTTCAAACAACTTCCTATGAATAGCCAAATATTCTGTTGGAGAAAAAGTAAATGCTTCTTCTGATCAATATCCTTGCTATACGGACAGATACTTTGTCTGCTTCTTCTACGAGACTCACGTGAGTTCTGGATTTTCTTCATAGTATGTATGAAGTAGCTCATCTGCCTCATCTAATGTAATTTCACCTTCTATGTTGACGTAATGCGGTATCAATTAAATATTGTGATGGTGTTAAACCATCAACTTCTTACAAACCTATTGCTGTCTGCCATGCATAACCTTTTTTCTCTTTTTAGAAGGTTCTGATTGTATTAAGTATTCTTTAAATGGATCTTCAGTCATTTCATTTCCTCCCATAGAGTTGGTTTATAGTAAATTATACATTACAGATATATTTAAGTACTATATGGTATAACTACAAGTTATAAAACAATATAATTAACTTTACCTCGATTTATTTCCGTAATATTAATTATATACTTTGCAGTACTTAAAAACTATTCATTCAATAAAATCATATTAAAACCCGAAACAAAGATTCTCCCTTACCTCGGGATATATTTATACAGTCCATAAAAACCTCAGAACACTTATAGTGCTCTGAGGGCTATTTTCATTATTATCTTTTCGCTATCTTCTTCTAATAACATTTTGTTAATCATTTGTGGGTTGGCTTGTCCTTTAGAAGCTTTCATAATTTGCCCTACTAGAAACCAATAGCACGGTCACGTCCGTTTTTGTAGTCTTCAATAGATTTTGGATTGTTATCTAATGCTTCGTTAACCCAAGCTAATAATTGACCACTGTCTGATACTTGAACAAGACCTTTTTCTTTAACGATCTTCTCAGCATCTCCACCATGTTCGATTAATTCAGCGAATACTTTTTGCGATTTTACTTGAGATAGTTCCATCAGTGATTAATTTAATCATTCCTGCTAAACCTTCTGCAGTAAGTTTAGTTTCGCTAAGTTCTTTTTGAACTTTGTTTAAGTATGCATTCACATCAACCATTAAGTAGTTAGATGCTAATTTTGGATCAGCTCCTAATGATACAGTTTTTTCGAACATATCTGACATTTCTTTAGTTAATGTTAGTACGTGTGCATCATATGCTGGTAATCCAGTTCTTCTTGGTATCGTTTTTGACGGGCATCTGGAAGTTCTGGAATAGTTTTCTTACTTCTTCCATCCCTCTTCTGAAATAATCATAGGGTACGATATCTGGCTCTGGGAAAGTAACAGTATCGTCTGAACCTTCTTTAACACGCATTAGTTTTTGTTGCTCCTGTAGTTTCATCAAAACGACGTGTTTTCTTGTTCGATTGTTCCACCTGCAAGGATAACTTGTTCTTGACGTTTTCTTCGTACTCTAATCCTTTTTTAACAAAAGTGAGATAGGTTTAAGTTTTTAAAGCTCAGTTTTTGTACCAATTCATCTTGACCGTATGGACGGATAGAAATATTCGCGTCTAACGCATTGAACCTTCTTCCATTTTAACGTCAGATACTTCAATATATTGAATAATTGAACATAGTTTTTCTGATAAAGCATACAGCTTCTTCTGGTGTTCTAATATCTGGCTCAGAAACAGATTTCTATAAGTGGTGTACCTTGACAGTTAGGGTCTACTAGTGAATAACCATTTTTGTGAGTTAATTTACCAGCATCTTCTTCAAGGTGAGCACATTTAACATTAACTAAGAAATGTCAGACAATTTCGAAACTGTATCATTGGGCTGATCCAAAATTGTATCCTAACTGTAATGGTTGATGTGAATGCATGCTTAAACAAAGTTCAAAAGAACTGGCGAAACTAAACTTCTGCAGAGGTCTGGCTGGGTATGATTAAATTAATCATGATGGGAACTATCTCCAGTAAAATCGCTAAAAGTATTCGCTGAATTAATCGAACATGGTGGAGATGCTGGAAGATGATTAAAGAAAGGTCTTGTTCAAGTATCAGATAGTGGTCAATTATTAGCTTGGTTAATGAAGCATTAGATAACAATCCAAAATCTATTGAAGACTACAAAACGGACGTGACCGTGTATTGGTTTCCTATTGGACAAATTAGAAAGCTAAGGACAAACCAACCTGAAATGATTTAACAAAATGTTATTAGAAAGAAATGGCGAAAAGATAATAATAAAAAATAGCCTCAGAAACTTTATAAAATTTCTGAGGTTTTTATGGACTAAATATCAGTGGAGAATCACTGTTTCGGGTTTTAATATGATTTTATTGAATGAATAGTTCTTTAAGTACCAAAAGTATATAATTAATATTACGGAAATAAATCGGTAAAGTTAATTATTGTTTATAACCTTAGTTATATATAGTACCGTATATCGCCAATGTATAATTTACTATAAACTAACATGGGAGAAAACTCTTGAAAAAGATCGACAAATATATACAATCAGAACTCCTGAAAGAAAGGGTTGTGCATGACGAACGGCTGGTCGGTTTAACGCCATCCTGGCACGCGACCACTGTTTATGAAGGTAATTACATTAGATGATGTTACTTCGCCATGCTGGAAAATCCGGGGCTGGTCGTGGCGCGGACAAAATATCTGTCCGGCGCCAACGAGATGTCCGGAAAGAGCGTTGCTGTCAGCGAAATGTTGACAGAGGTGACTGAAGAAAACGCGAATGGCTCAGGGCGATATATTACAAAGAATGGATCGCGGGTGGTGCTGTTCTCGGGTGCTGGTGGCTAACTGGGCAGAATATGGGCTTTCAGGCGAGACCCAGCTGCTGTCGGCGTCGTGTTATCAAGGCATTGTCAATTTATTTCAGACTATCGGCAAACCTGTGTTTGAAACCAGCGCGGTTGGCTGCGGCCACGATGGTAATCTGGAACATTGAGTTTGATGAAGCGATGTCTTTGCTGCTGGTCATGTTGTTCGAAACGCAGTGGTGAAAGTGTTCGACAGCGGACTGACAGGCACGAAATCTTCTTTGCTGAATGACCGCCGTTAAATGGAGGGAATATCGATCGGTTTAAACAAAGGGCTGTTTATTCGATGACAACGGCGACCAAACGATTTGTCGAATGAAGAAAAGAATACGTGTGCTCGATTTATCATACGGTTGAAGTCAATGTTTGTTGAAAAGAAGTGATGGAAGCTACAATCAACGAAGCATCGAAACATCGAAAATATTGAAAACGTGTTGAACGTCAGGTGAAAGTGAAGGTTATGAAGGAAGTAGGCAAGGTTCACAAACTAATGAAATGACAAAATGATGACCAGCTGGTAAATTCGAGAAGTGAAAATCTTTGACTGGAACACAGTTCGTAAGCAGTTAAGGTCTGGTGTGGTGACGGACATTGAATGGCAAACAGACTTTCTGGCAGACATTGAGATATTGAACTGAACTTCAGTTGGAATATGAAACTGGACTTTCATGGCTAAAATAATTGGACGTGGTGGTCGGACTTTGGTGAAAATGAGCGTTCAGGCTCTGTGGATATTCACAAATTAATTTTGTTAACATGTACATGGTATGACTGTCCTGACATGGATAACGGAGATGGGAGTGGTTAATGGCCGACTTCGGTGTGGGAATGAGGTGAAATGTAAGTTGTGCTCCGGCTGGAGGAAAGGCAAAGTAGATGAACTGCCGACAACAGGAAAACAAAAATCGGAGTCAGCTTCCAGCATGGGTTTTTCGAGATTGCAAATATATATTATGAAAATCAGGAGTGCTGTAGATAACAGTGCGGATGAAACGAGATTTATTGATGGTTAATGGTGAAATGACGGTTTGAAGACCTGCGATAATCGCGCCGATGTCATTAACGTGTGTCTGAGCAGACAATTCACTACTGGAACCATCAATGACCTGTGGTCTTCTTGATCAATCTCGTAATGAAAATAGAATGAATAATTTACTGACAAATCGTCATGGTCTGTTTTTCGTGGCAAATGAGTGGGGTTCTTCGTTGAATCTATCTTTGTGTTCGTTGATCATGCGGCTGATTTAATCAATTGATGACTGAGATAAATCCGGGACTTCAGCGTGTTCAGTTTTAACTCGAGATCATGGAGTCAACGGCTTTGTCGGGGTTTGTGCTGATAACCGGTTAGTCGGACTGAATGAGTCATCGGTATCGTTTTGTTAAAATAAATCGTCGGATTAAGGCAATTTTCCGATAACTGTGCTCGCCATTGACCGTTGTTTAACGTGAGATGGACAATTTTTCAGGCGCGAAGGATGGATCGGGATAAACGGGGCGGGCTCATATGGTTTGTGAAGGTGCGATGATGAATATGTTATGAAATGAAGGAACAAACGGAGAGATGGCAACAAAGGTGGGGCGTTACAAGTGATGAAGAATCAATAAAAGTGATATCAGGATAACGTAACGTTGGTTAGCCACCATCGGAAGAGACGGCGAAATAAAGACGATGAAGTTGGGAATGGTGTATGATGAAATTGAATGAAGCAATGACGAACCTCTACTACGTCGAGGCTATGAAATGAGACGACAATCAGGTGTGGAATGTTGGAGCTGAGCGTTGATTGAATGTTGGGCAGTGTTCAGTGAATGACAGTATGCTGAAATGGCGGACTGTGGGGCATGTAATGTTGGTTTGACAGGTGAACAAGGTGGTTATGGTGTTGAGATCTCATGTTGGACGTTCAGGCGTGGCTGTGGCGGTTGACAAGTGGGAGTTCCGGAGGGGACCTACCTTTCACCTGTGCGGGCTATTTCCTGGAGTGTTCGATTGACCAATATAATATTGAGACCAGTTAGTAAATATTAGCAGCTGGGAGGAAGAAATGTTGAAGCCGACTGAGATGTGAAAGTGGAGATAATCGGTGTCTCAGCGTGTTCGAGAAAATTTAATGATGCCTGCTATAAAGAAGATGCAACAATTGGGTATCAAAGCGCAGGCGACTCGGGAATCCGAATGCATATTCTGAACGAAACAATGGTAAAATATACTTTTGTGGTGTTACATTTTATTTAAAAATGTTGTGAGACCGCGAAGATGATAGTTTCAGTGAATAATTGAGAACGATTATCGTCATCTTCATCGGGCAAGAATCGTGAAGATGACCAAACCACGTGATTTTGGTGTGGGCACAGGGTTATGGATTGTTCAGATGGCAATCTTGTATAATGACCGTCTGATTGACGATGCTGCCGATGGCTAATCAGAAGTGTACGGACACCGCCAAGTTGATGATCGATGAGCTGCTCGCTGAAGCTGTATTTCCAGAGAAATGAAATGTCAGTCGCCGGACCGGTGTGGTGTTGGTGGGCGTTGAGGCTGGGTGTGTGGCTGGCTGGTTGTAATCGAGAGGTACTGGGTATTTTGTGTGGTAGACAGGAGGCCGCCAATGATTGTCATTGATAACGAGGCTGTTATATTGGACGCTGAGCTGGTCGGTTGTCTGCTGGGCTGTGAAACATGGTGACCATTGAAACCGGCCCGACATGAGACTATGCCTCAAACCGAGGAGATTGACAGTCTGGTTCAGTATGCAAATCGATAACGTGAAACACGGATGATGAAATAAAGAGACTGTGAAAAAATTTTGAATAATGATTGTAATATTGGGAACAGACAGAATTTCTGAAGGAGGTCGGTTGCATGTGGCGGCTGGAAAATGGCGAAAAACAGAGCCTGTCTTCTCAGATGTTCTCGGCTGTGTGGTGAGCAGCAGTGGGCTGAAACGGACGGGGTGATTCAACATTACGGCAGGGGCCCGGCAATAAATCGGTGAAGATGTGAGAATATTTTAAAGTTTCTATTGAGGCCAGAATATCGTACGGGGCTATGCGTTGACAATCAAATAATTGATTTATAGATGAGGAAAAGTTACAGACACGATGATCGTGTTCGTCAGGGTCGCCAGGCCCATATTACATGTTTTTGATGAAAGGATGACAAATTATCGAATATAATAAATGTTTATGTTATTCTCGTAATCAGAACAATAAACTTTGATAGCTCACAATTTTAAATATATTTAGATCGAAAAATGATGAAATATGAAAATGATGAACAAATTGAGGTGCTCGACGGTATCGATGTTTGTGAGGGTACTGGCAATCACTGAGCCTGAGGGTTTAGTACTGGTGAAATGGCGATGAAGGTTCAGCGGCCGCTGAAGTTGATTTTGATGAAAGGTTCGCACGGCGGTCGGTTATATGGAATGACGACAGGTATCGGCGTAATCGTCGGTGTCGTTGATGAGGGCGTATTGCTGGTTGATTGATGAGATCTTCGCAATGTGTTGTGGTTTGCAACCTGAGGCGCTGATGTGCTCGAAGTGTTACTGGCGGTATAAACGCAAGGCCGGTAATAACGCGGTATTGGTGAAAATGACGGTTTATAATTCGGTTAGTATAGTTCATGTACTGGTGATCGTAAAGTTGATTGGTGTGTTTGGAATTCGTGGTTATGGGGTGGAATGGAAGATGGGTGTTGCTGATAAAAATATGTTAGCGATGTGGTTCAAGTAAGTGATCAAGGCCTGAAGAAGACTGGTACAAATCATATCGCAATGGGACTACTGAAACAGTTGTTAAAGATGATGATGAATTTTAAATGAACAGCTTGGGTGCTCGATTTGAAGGAAGCCTGCGTTGGAAAAGAATGGAGAACCGTTGTTGATGGAGGCCACACAGATGTGTGGGGCTGTGGGAGCTACGGACAGAACAAGTGCAGATATTTTTGTGGTGGAGGTGGATGAAGTTGACTGCAGGTGGATGTGCGAGGATCTGACAGGCAGTTGTAGGTGAGCAGCAGCTGCTCTGGTGTGTTGAACTGCGATAAAGAGACGTTTTGTCGATGGTGCTCAGGTGGGCGTATACAGCCTGTGTTATACTGAAAAATATTAAATAATTGGCAACTTATGAAGCGGTTTAAAATACGGATGTAATTTTAAAAAGTAAATGGATATATTTGTTACGACGTTATACTGGTGATATGTGAAGAACTGAGTAATTTTGATGAGGCGATGTAAAAATAATGAATAGTACATCCAGAGGCTAGGCTGAGAGAACCTGATGATAACTATGTTATGTGGAAATTTCTATGTGCTGGTAGTGGGAAAACAAGGCGTCGACCTTGTTGCAGTCTGACGATGAGCTGCCGCGTATGACGATGAGGATAAGTTTATGCAATATTTATTGTAAGGTGCTGAAAGGGCTGCGTGTGAGGCCCTGGTTGTGACCGCAAATGATTATGAGAGGTTCTTAAAAGATATGGTGTTATATTGTGAGAAAGAATGGAACTCTGATGAAGATGGACAGTGGGTGGTGAGTCAGAGGAATTTCGTTGATATTTTGATTTAATATTTTGTGGTGTGTTGAAAGTAATATTAATGATATGATAAACTGGTTTAACTCAGGCCGATACAAACGACGATGAAAAACAGTTAATATGGTTGATTACATTGACCAACGGCAAATGAAGACCCGAAAATGCTGTCACTTTTAAACAATTATGATTTTGAGCGTTGAAAACATCTCTTTCAAGAACATCCGGGGCCTGAGGTTCATTCGTTGATGAGCAATGTGATACGATGGTGCTATCGCCTGTGGGAAGGTGGTTCTCGATCATGATGTTGGCAATGAGAAATGATTGTGTTGGTGGAGACGAAACTGGTTGCTCGGGGAATGAAGTTTGTTGAAATACAAGGTGATGTCTTATAGTCATGTTGTTCGGTTTATGAAAATGCTGTTATATGACAAGAACTTGTTTGAATATGATGATCAGTGAAAGAGACGTTGAAATGGAATTATGATTGCAGCTGGGGAATGAAGGTACGCCGACCTGGTGATCTGGGGTATGCCGCGACGATGCTGTTCGGAAAATGCGGTGTAACCGTAAGTTTTTGATGATGACCGGGACGGCGGAAAATCCTCGTTGTTGATGATTGATGATGAGGATAGTGAAGTCGCGTTGTTTTGAAAATGGTGGGTACTGATGGTCGGTGGTCGTTGATGCAACCGGTGCTGCTGGTTGGTGAACGGTGACTTCTGAACCAGTTGGGGTAACTGATTAATTGATATGTTGCAAAAAGTGAATGAACACGAACGATGTAACCAGATTATGTTGAAAATGACGAAGAATGAGACGCGGTGGTCTGCACAGAAGACTACAACAATAAAGGCGGTATGATTAAGATCAGACCCATCGGCGAGGTCATGCGGGCGGAATGGTGCGGAACGTTATGCGCTGCTGATGGTGGGAGGACGTCGTTACGGTTGATCTTCCTGCTGCATCATCGTTGATATTCGAAATACAGGGGACTCCCGTATAGCGTAAAGGTTGAACCTGTTAACAAGAGGGTGAGTGTTCGAAAAGGGCAAGAAAAATATGTTGTTACAACGGCAGAAAACAATCTGTACTAGAAAATCGTCTTCACTGTGGGCATATTGTAAAAGATACGATTATACATATGAAAAGATATCGTGTGAAATGATTATATAAAGAAGATGAAAAATTGATTAAGCGTGGTAAAATATGATGGGGATGAGAATGAAGGAATGAACGTGAGACTCTGTGAAATTTGAGAGTAGATGGGCATTGCGTTGTTGGAAGGCTGGTTGGATGTGGGTCCGGCGACGCGAGGATAACAGTGGTCAGTGAGCGACCGTGGACAGGTGTTCGGCACGGTGGATGAACGGCCAGACCCGGAGATGGCTCAGGATTGACGATGAGAGATGAGAGAATCAGGCTCACTGTCGGACCCGTGCCGTCATGGGAATCGAGGATTGGCTGGTTAACAGATTGGAAAGAGTTCAGTGAGATGGTGCTGTTCACCGGAGACCAGCCTCTCATTTATGTGAGGCCCATGAAAGGACAGACAGACAGAGCATCAAGATGGATGAATATCGTGATCTTTCAGATTGGCTAAATATATGAGAGTGAGCATTGTTCCTTTCGGCTGCTCGCTGGAGCCTTAATGCAACTATCGGCGCAGCTGAAATAATTCGTTGTTTCGGGTGGTATCGAACAAATAAATGATGAATGAAAGTTTAATGAAATC
>BNJS01002752.1_pt1 | contig 18213 bp, 31 predicted proteins | sample 8540461 | NCBI WGS metagenome assembly BNJS01 (sample SAMD00202454, study PRJDB9452) | human saliva metagenome | isolation source: human saliva | place: Japan | reverse complement strand
GTACTTACTCGTTCAATAACAATCCGCACGTAAAAAGTGCGGATTGTTATTCAGAAGCAATTAGCAATCTTGTTTGCCATAAGCATCTTGGCGAAGAATGTGACGAACACCTTCATCAAAATTCTGCTAATACGCGATCGGTCATTTTTGGATCTTTTACCACGCGCATCTCAAGTAGAATTTAATTTCTTTGGTTCAGTACCTGAAGGACGAGCAATTAAGCGTCCGCCATTTTCCAAGTTAAATACAAGGATATCGCTTTGACGATCTGTTTTAGTATGATCGATAACTGTGCCACTTTCACCAGCGATTTCTGCTGGTGGATTGTTACGAAGTGCGGTCATTAATTTTCCGATTTCAGAAAAGATCGCTGACTCTGAATAGAGATTTGTCCACTCACATAAGCACCAAAATTCTTTGGTAAATTCATCAGCATAATCGCTCAAAAGTTTTTGCCTTGTTTTTCAAGTTTGCGCACAAGATCTAAGAACACGATTGCTGCAGAAATACCATCTTTATCGCGTACTTTGTCTGGGTCAACTAAATAGCCTAATGCTTCTTCAAAACCAAACAATAAGTCAGATACTTTACCGATATATTTGAAACCAGTTAGGGTTTCTTCTGATTGGAAACCGTATTTTTCGCAATTTCAGCGAGCGCAGGAGAAGAAACAAGTGAGCAAAGCCAATGTGCCTTGTTTGCCTGATATTGTTTTGCTAAGTACCAACCCAAGAAAACAGCCTACCACGTTGCCGTGTAGTGATTTCCAGTTGCCTTGCGCATCAGGCACAGCAACGGCTAAACGGTCTCGCATCTGGGTCACTAGCAATGATAAATTCGGCATTCTTTTCTTTTTGCCACTTTAATTGCTAAATCTAACGCACCTTTTTCTTCTGGATTTGGGAAAGTCCACTGTTGGGAATGTACCATCTGGCCAAACTTGATCTGCTACTACGTGAGGGTTGTGGTAAGCCTGCTTTTTGCTAGCGTTTTTACTTAAAAACTTCATAGCTCACACCGTGCATAGCGGTATAAACATAGTTAATGTCGCAAGCTGGTTCTTTAGCTAATGACGCTGTTTTTGCAATGTACGCATCTACCACTTCATCATTTAACAATCACATAATTATCGCTACGTGGTAAATCTTGGATATTGCCTGCTGAAACTTTTATCAATTAATGCGGCGATGTCTTTATCTGCCGGGTGAAACGATTTGACCGCCGCCATTTGCTTTTACCTAAATACACTTTGTAGCCGTTATCTTCCGGTGGATTATGGCTTGCTGTTACCATTACACCTGCAGTGGTATCGAATATTGGATAAGCATAAGCAAAACTGGAGTAGGTAATTTGCGTGGTAATAAATAAGCTTTTTACGCCTGCACCCGCCATAATTTCAGCAGTGTCACGGGCAAAAACATCAGAGTTTTTTACGGCCGTCGTAACCAATATGATAGATGGTTCTTTATCGCATCCTTTTTAAATATTCCGCTAAACCGCCAGCAGCTTGAGAAACTAACACTCGGTTCATCCCTCATTGAGCCAGCTTGTAAACGGCTACGTAAACCAGCTGTACCAAATTGTAAACGACCATCAAAACGTGCGTATGTAATTCTGCTTCAGCCGCTTTATCTCCGCCTTTTTGCCGCATCTAAAAAGTGCGGTTAATTCTGCACGAGTTTCTGCGTCAGGATCTGAGTTTAACCAATTTTGCGCTACATGAAAAGAGTTGTCATAGGATCATCCTTATTCTCTTGAAATAAATAAATCGTTGCTAGACTAGCTGAAATCACTCCAAAATGGGAACGGATAATTATCAGAAATTTTGATCTCACTAACATATTCACGCAATCGGTTGTCCGAGCGAATTAGGAAAGCCGTTTGTTGCATAGGCATTTATTTGAAAAATTCGCTATAATACCGCCTCAATATTTACGGCAAAAATTTAACCGCACTTTAAGGATTTTCAATGTCATCCCAGCCTCGTTTCGTCCATCTTCGCACGCACACAGATTTTTCGATGATTGACAGTATCGTCAAAGTAAAAGCCTCTTGTGAAAGCTTGTAGCTGCCAATGAAATGGTCGCAATGGGATTAACGGATTTTACTAATTTTTGTGGTGTGGTACGTTTTTATGGCGAAATGCTTTCTTCGGGGATGAAGCCAATTATCGAGCGCTGATGTTAAAAGTGAAAAATGCACTATGTGGCAGATGAAATGTTTGATCTGACGCTTTTGGCAAAAAATAAACTGAAGGCTATAAAACATTACATTTATTGCTCTCAAAAGGCTTATCAGCGCGGTTATGATGATCTATCCTTATATCGATCAAAATTGGTTGATTGAACATCGAGAAGCGTGATTATTTTATCAGGAGGGACGCAAGGCGATGTAGGGTAAGAAATTGTTGAAAAGAAAACGCTGCAGAAATTGAAAAGTGCGGTCGCTTTTTACCAAGAATTTTTGCTGATCATTTTATCTTGCACTTACGTCGCACTGGCAGACCTGATGAAGAGCGTTATATCCAAGCAGCATTTGAAAATTAGCTAGAACGTCATGGATTGCCACTAGTCGCGACGAACGATGTGATGTTTTTGAAATGCTGATGATTTTTGAAGCCCATGAAATTCGTGTTGCGATTCGTGATGGCTATACTTTAGATGATCCTAAACGTCCAAAATGTTATACCCACAGCAATATTTCCGCAGCGAAGACGAAATGTGCAAGTTATTCGCTGACATTCCTTCCGCTCCTCGAAAAATACCTTATTAATTGCGCAGCGTTGTAGTGTGACTTTGCGCCTTGGTCAATATTTCTTGCCTCAATTCCCGACGGGAGATTTGAGTACAGAAGATTTCTTGGTGCAAAAAGCTAAAGAAGGTTTGAAGAACGTTTATCTTTTTTTATTCCCCTGATGAAAAAAAGTGCGGTTAGAAAAAAAGACCAAAAATATGATGAAGCGCTTTGCAAGTTGAGCTAGATGTGATTAACCAAATGGGATTCCCGGTTATTTCTTGATCGTAATGGAATTTATTCAGTGGTCGAAAGATAACGACATTCCTGTTGGACCGGGTCGTGGCTCTGGTGCGGGTTCATTAGTGGCTTTACGCATTAAAAATCACGGATTTAGATCCGCTAGAATTCGATTTGCTTTTTGAACGTTTCTTAAATCCAGAACGTGTGTCTATGCCCTGATTTCGACGTGGATTTCTGTATGGATGGTCGAGACCGAGTGATTGAGCACGTCGCTGAAACCTACGGCCGTGGCGCGGTATCTCAAATTATCACCTTTGGAACCATGGCGGCGAAAAGCGGTTATTCGTGATGTGGGGCGAGTGCTAGGGGCATCCGTATGGTTTCGTTGATCGTATTTCGAAACTGATTCCGCCAGATCCTGGTATGACGCTTGCGAAAAGCATTTGAAAGCCGAGCCACAGTACAGGCCGCCTACGACAGCGATGAAGAAGTACAGGCGTTGATTGATATGGCGCGTAAGCTGGAAGGTGTGACGCGTAATGCCGGTAAACATGCTGGTGGAGTGGTCATTTTCTGCCAACCTTAATTACTGATTTTGCACCGCTCTATTGTGATAATGAAGGCTTACATCCCTGTTACTCACTTTGATAAAAAATGATGTGGAATATGCGGGGCTTGTGAAATTCGACTTCTTAGGCTTGCGTACTCTCACCATCATTAAATGGGCATTAGATATGATTAATGCTCGTATGGAGCGTGAAGGTAAGCCTCGAGTAGATATCGCCTCCATTCCACTTGATGATCTCTGAATCTTTTTGAATTACTTAAACGTTCCGAAACTACAGCCGTGTTCCAGCTGGAATCACGCGGCATGAAGGATTTGATTAAGCGCCTGCAGCCTGACTGTTTTGGAGGATATTATCGCGTTGGTGGCATTGTTCCGTCCTGGCCCGTTGCAATCAGGCATGGTGGATAACTTTATCGACCGCAAACACGGACGAGAAGAAGTATCTTACCCTGACGCAGAATATCAACATGAAAGCTTGAAACCTATTCTTGAACCGACCTACGGTATTATTTTTGTATCAAGAACAAGTTATGCAAATTGCGCAGGTATTGGCTGGCTATACTGGGTGCGGAGCTGACTTATTGCGTCGAGCGATGGGTAAAAAGAAACCAGAAGAAATGGCAAAACAGCGTTCTGTATTTAAAGAAGGTGCGGAGAAAAAAACGGTGTAGATGGTGAGCTATCCATGAAGATTTTCGACTTGGTGAAAAAATTTGCTGGCTATGGTTTTAATAAATCTCACTCCGCTGCTTATGCCTTGGTGTCTTACCAAACCCTTTGGCTCAAAACCCATTTCCTGCAGAATTTATGGCTGCGGTAATGACATCTGAAATGGATAATACGGATAAAATTGTAGGGTTGTACGACGAATGTTTGCGTATGGGCTTAAAAAGTAACGCCGCCAGATATTAATATCGGCAAACACCATTTTAGTGTCAATGAACAAAGGCGAAATTGTATATGGTATTGGCGCGATTAAAGGTGTGGGGGAAGGCCCGATTGAAGCACTTGTAGACGGCAAGAAATGAAGGGGGTATTTTTCAAAGATTTATTCGATTTATGCGCTCGTGTAGATTTGAAAAATTAACCGTCGTACCTTTGAAAGCCCTAATTATGTCAGGGCGCCTTTTGATAAATTAGGCCCACATCGCGCCGCACTTTCTAAGAATTTAGAAGATGCGCTTAGAGCTCCGATCAGCATGCGAAAGATGAAGCAATGGGGCAAACGGATATGTTCGGTGTGCTGACTGAAACCCATGAAGAAGTGGAAAATGCCCTACGCCAATACCCCGCCTTATACCGAAAAACAAATCCTTGATGGTGAACGAGAAACCTGGGGCTTTATTTAAGCAGCCATCCAGTTAGCCGCTATTTGAAAAGAACTTTCTCATTACACATCGACGCGGTTGAAAGATCTTGCACCAAATCGTCGTGGACAAATTAGCACTGTGGCGGGGTGAGTTGTGGCATCGAGAATTGCGATGACGAAAAAAGGAAATCGTCTAGGTATTGCAACATTGGACGACCGTTCAGGTCGCTTAGATTTAACATTATTTGGTGAAAGTCTAGAACAATTTGGTGAGAAATTACAAAAAGATACAGTGATTGTGGCTTCAGGGCAAGTGAGCTTTGATGATTTCTCTGGTGGCTTAAAATGACGGTGCGCGAGTTAATGACCTTGGATGAGGCTCGTTCTCGTTATGTCAAATCCTTAGCTATTAGTCTTTCTGAGCATCAAATTACACCAAGTTTCATTAAACAACTTAAAGCATTACTTGAGCCAGTAAGTGGTGGAACGTTGCCAATTAACGTGTATTACCAAAGTCCGAAAGGTCGTGCGTTGTTACGTTTAGGAGTGCAATGGTCGATCATTCCAACAGATGAAATTCTGACGGAATTGGTGAATTTACTTGGCGAAAAGTGCGGTGGAATTAGAGTTTGAATAATACAAAGGCGTGAAAAATATCACGCCTTTTTTTATAAGATTAACGTAAGAAATAACGATAAGATTTGCTTTCTGTTACATCTTCAAAAACATAATTGAGTTGAGCAAGTGCCTGTTCAAATTCTCGCTTTGCTCGCGTTCTTCAATTTGGAAACCTGCGAGGATATTTCCATAGTCTGCACCGTGGGCACGATAGTGGAATAATGAAATATTCCAACGATTTTGCAATGTTTCCAAGAATTTTAATAACGCACCTTTTTGCTCTGGGAATTCGAACGTATATAAGCGTTCGTTATCATTTGCTGCGCGACCACCCATTAAATAGCGAACATGCGTTTTCGCAATATCATCATCAGACATATCCTCAACATCAAAAACCATTTTTTTAGTGAGGTCTGCAATAATATCTGCTTTTTCTTGCTCATTTGTCGTTCTTACCCCAACAAACACACAAGCTATCGTTTATCATCTGCATAACGATAACTGAATTCGGTTACTGCTCGGTTACCTAATACATAAGCAAATTTTAAGAAACTACCGGGTTGCTCAGGCATGGTCACAGCTAATAAAGCTTCTCGGTTTTCACCAATTTCACAACGTTCAGATACATAACGTAATGTGTGGAAATTCAAGTTCGCACCAGACAAAATTGCCGCCATATTTTTGCCTTCAATATGATTTTGTTTCGCATATTTTTTCAAACCAGCTAAACCTAATGCACCTGATGGTTCTGCCACAGCACGAACGTTCTCAAACAAATCTTTCATTGCGGCGCACACTTCGTCACTATCGACCAATACCATATCATCAAGATATTGCTGACATAGACGGAATGTTTCGTCACCAATGCGTTTTACGGCAACACCATCTGCAAATAATCCAACATGGGTTAAATCTGTTGGTTCGCCTTTATCGAGAGCGGCTTTTAAGCATGCAGAATCCTTTGATTCTATACCGATGATTTTAATTTCTGGCATAAATTGCTTAAGCAAAATTGCCACGCCTGCAGCTAAACCGCCTCCGCCGACTTGTACAAACACATAATCCAAATCTGCCACTTGTTGTAGCATTTCCATCGCTAATGTGCCTTGTCCTGCGATCACTAATGGATGATCGAATGGAGGAATAAATGTCATATCTTTTGAAAGCTCAATCGCTTTTGCTTTGGCTTCATCGAAATTAGCACCGTGCAACAACACCTCGCCACCAAAACCACGCACTGCATCCACTTTAATGCTTGGTGTGTTTTGTGGCATCACGATCAATGCTTTTTAAGCCTAATTGTTTCGCTGATAATGCCACGCCTTGCGCATGGTTACCCGCAGAGGCAGCTATTACGCCTGCTGCTTTTTGTTCTGCTGAAAGGCTAGAAATCATTGCGTAAGCACCGCGTAGTTTAAAAACTATTTACTGGCTGACGGTCTTCTCGTTTTAATCCAGATATTATTGTGCAGTCGTTCAGAAAGTTTTCCCATTTTTTTGTAAAGGGGTCACTTGCGCAGCTTCATATACGCGCGAACCAAGTTTAACAATAGCGTTGATGTAATCTGATTGAGAAGGTTGAGGATTGGTGAGTAGGTTTTTCATAGTGTTTGTTTTGATGATGAAGTGCGGTTAGTTTTTCCTTTGTTTTATCCCCTCTATGAAGGAGGAGGAACCGTTAAATTATTTTAATAATGTTTTATCGCGTACCGCACCTTTGTCTGCAGAGGTTGCAAAGTGACCGAATACTTTCAATGCGAAAGATACTTCACGTTCACGGTTAGCAGGCTGCCAACCTTTTTGATCTTGTTCAGCTCTGCGTGCTACGAGTTCTTCATTACTGATTTCTAAGTTAATTGCACGGTTTGGAATATCAATGTTGATCATATCGCCATCGCGCACTAAGCCGATTGCACCGCCAGAAGCAGCTTCTGGTGAAGCGTGTCCAATAGACAAGCCTGATGTACCACCAGAGAAACGACCATCCGTTAATAAAGCACATTTTTTGCCCAATCCCATCGATTTTAAGTAACTGGTTGGGTATAACATTTCTTGCATACCCGGTCCGCCTTTAGGGCCTTCATAACGGATAACAACGACATGACCTTCTTTGACTGCCACCCAAAATGCCTGCAACTGCATCTTCTTGGCTTTTCAAATACGATAGCAGTGCCGGTGAATTTCAAATAGACTCATCTACGCCCGCGGTTTTAACGATACATCCGTCTTCCGCGAGATTACCGAATAATACGGCTAAGCCACCTTCTTGTGAGAATCGCATTTTCTTTGTGCGAATACAACCGTTTACACGATCATTGTCGACGGTATCCCAGCGACAATCTTGTGAGAATGCTTGAGTTGTGCGGATGCCTGCAGGGCCTGCACGGAAGAATTTATGTAATTCTTCATCTTGATTGCGAATAATATCGTATTGGTCTAGTTGTTCTCCCATGCTCATTCCAAGCACGGTGTGTGTATTTTTATGAATTAATCCAGCGCGATCTCAATTCTCCCAACAATCCCATAATACCGCCTGCACGGTGTACGTCTTCCATGTGGTATTTATTGGTGTTTGGCGCAATTTTGCTTAAACAAGGTACTTTTTACGCGATAAACGGTCAATATCTTCCATTTTAAAATCTACGCCTGCTTCTTGTGCCGCCGCTAACAAGTGTAAAAACCGTGTTGCTTGAACCACCCATTGCGATATCGAGGCTCATTGCATTTTCAAAGGCATCAAAAGTACCGATTGAACGAGGCAATACGCTTGCATCATCTTGTTCGTAATAACGTTTTGCAAAGCTCAACAATTTGACGACCAGCTTTTAAGAATAATTCTTTACGGTCAGCATGGGTCGCCAACATCAGAACCATTACCCAGGTAAAGATAAACCTAATGCTTCGAGTTAAGCAGTTCATTGAGTTAGCGGTGAACATCCCTGAGCAAGAACCACAGGTAGGCAAGCGCTACGTCTCGATCGCATCAATACGCTCATCTACTACATTCGGATCGGCTGCCTCAATCATCGCATCTACCAAAGTCTAAGCGGATTAGCTGATCAGATAGTCGTTTTGCCCAGCTTCCATTGGGCCGCCTGAGACGAAGATAGTCGGAATGTTTAAGCGCATTGCCGCCATCAACATTCCTGGGGTGATTTTTGTCACAGTTGGAAATACACACCATCGCATCAGCACAGTGAGCATTGACCATATATTCCACGCTATCAGCGATTAAATCACGGCTTGGTAAAGAATAAAAGCATCCCGCCGTGACCCATCGCGATACCATCATCCACCGCAATGGTGTTAAATTCTTTTGCTACGCCGCCTGCTTTTTCAATTTCTGCGGCAACAAGCTGTCCCATGTCTTTTAAATGCACATGCCCTGGCACGAAATTGGGTGAAAGAGTTCACCACCGCAATAATCGGTTTACCAAAGTCATTTCTTTCATTCCTGTCGCACGCCATAAGGCACGTGCGCCTGCTAGTACGACCTTGTGTACTAGTCGCTGAACGTAGTTTTGGCATAAATAATCTCTCCGAGTAAAATTTTGTTAGAGTAGTGTGCAATGCCTTGCACTTAATTCTTATTTTATTTCGTTTACATCTGGCAATTTCGCCAACTGATTCACTAATAGATCTAAAGTGCGGTTAGATTTTACGGTGATTTTTAACCGCACCGGGCTTTCAATCAATGTCATTTCCATTGTTGTAACAGTAAACCCGCGATGGCGTGCTACGCGTAAAATGCGTTCTAGTACTTCAGGGACGATGGCGAGCGACGAGTTCAAGTTTATATTCATTCATTAATTCATCTCCTCTACCATATCCGCGTTACATGCACCCGGTGGTACAAGTGGCCATACACATTCATCAGGTGGAATACATACTTGTAATAAATAGGCTGTTTTGCTGTTTAATAATCGGTTGAGTGCCGCATTCACATCATCGGCTGACTCAATACGTTCTGCAGGAATACCGAACGCATTAGCAAGCATCACAAAATCTGGGTTGTCGTCTAAAAATAGTTTCACTGCGACGTTTATTCCAGAATAAATCCTGCCATTGACGAACCATACCCTAAGCGTTGGTTATCCAATAGCAAAAATTTTTACTGGTAAATTTCCACGTTTGATTGAGCCCAATTCTTGGATATTCATCATGAGTGAGCCATCACCCGTAACCAAAAATGACTTCATCTTGCGGGCGTGCTTTTTGCCCCCACAGCGGCGGGTAAGCTAAAGCCCATTGTGCCGAAAACCTGCCGATGTAATGTAGTTCTCTGAGCAAAATGCTTCATGTGTTGCGCTGACCACATTTGATGCTGCCCCACATCGGGTACAAAATTACCGCATTATTTGGTTTACGATTAGATAGGGCTGTTGAGTAATGCCCAGGATCAATCGAGGCGATTGTCTTGATTTTTCAACATAAGTGAAATCTAATTTTGCTTTTGAAATCTCTGATTTGTTCACGCCAAGGTTCAATATCAAGATCTTGTTTGAGTGCATTAAGTGCTTGGATTAAATCCCCTTGTAGGGCAACATCTGCACGGCGTAATTTATGAATTTCCGCTGCATCAATATCACAATGAATCACTTTGGCATGAGGCGCAAAAAGTATCGAGGTTTTACCTGTTACACGGTCGTCAAAACGAGCACCGCATACGAGTAATAAATCGCTTTCTTGCACGGCAAAATTAGCAGCTTTTTGTACCATGCATACCAATCATTCCTATACACATCATCGTTTGGATCAATTGCACCTAAACCTTTTTAAAGTGGAGACTGATGCATTTTGAGTCTGGGTTAAAAATTCGCGTAAGGCAGGAACAGCTTTCGCCATACCAACGCCGCCACCCACATAAAGCACCGGTTTTTAGCATTTTTAATCAATTCTTTTTGCTTCAGCAAGTTTATCTACCGAAAGTGCGGTCGGTTTTTCTGGTGTTTTAACGTAGGCTTTTTACATTCGCAGGCACTTCACTGATTTGGATATCGCGAGGCACATCAATAAGAACGGGGCCAGGACGTCCGCTTTGGGCAATTTCAAAGGCTTCCGCAAAATATCAGATAATTCATCCGTACTTTGAACGATAAAAACTGTGTTTTAGTGCAAGCAAGGAAAGGCCAAGAACATCAGCTTCTTGGAGACGCATCCGTGCCGATTAATGGAGAGAACTTGACCGGTAATGGCTACAACTGGAATGGAGTCCATCATGGCATCGCCTAATCCAGTGACTAAATTAGTTGCACCAGGGCCTGATGTTTGCAATACAGACGCCCTACTTTTCCTGTGGAACGAGCATAACCAATCGCTGCGATGGCAGCCCTTGTTCGTACGACAAAGTAAGTGATCTAAGCCTGCGTCATAAAGGGCATCGTAGGTTGGCATGATTGCGCCGCCTGGATAGCCGAAAAGGTCTTGACATGGTGTGCTTTCAGGCACTCCATGATGAGTTGTGCCTGTCATTGTGTTTGTTTTCCACTGTTTTTATTTTGGGATGATTTCAGCATTGTGCGAAATTTCCAGGTCATTGGTAGGGTTTGGGGCGACGAAAAAGTGCGGTGAAAACTTGGCTTGTTTGAATATTTTATGTTCTTTTTATTAAAAATTCGTGAATTTTTACCGCTCTTTTAGCTTAGTTTATTGACTGATGATTAGATTTCATTATATTGAAACGCTTTTCATTTTCTAACTTATAGGATCAATTTATGGCGCACTCAGCTCAAAATGCACCAAAAAGCGTGAGACTTTTCTCTGGTCGTCGTGCATTTATTATGGCCATGATTGGCTCGAGCCGTCGGGTCTTGGTAATAGTTTGGCGTTTCCTATACCACTTATGAAAATGGTGGTGGCGCTTTTTATCATCCCATACCTTATTGCGTTATTAACCGCAGGGATTCCTCTTTTTATTTTTAGATTATGCAATTGGTCACCGCAATCGTGGTGGCGCACCACTTTCTTATCGCCGTGTTAGCCGCACTTTTGAGGTATTTGGTTTGGTGGCAAATGATGGTGAATGTCATCATCGGATTATATTACGCTGTGGTATTAGGCTGGGCGGCAAGCTACACCTATTTTTCTTTTCACTGGTGCATGGGGGCGATAAACCAATCGATTTCTTTCATCGGTGAATTCTTAAAAATGGGCGACATTAAAAACGGTGTAGTTTTGAATTTGTCGGCATGGTTACTGGCCCATTAATTGCGATGTGGATTGTTGCGTTAGGCGTGCTGTCTATGGGCGTTCAAAAGGGATTGCTAAAGCATCTTCTGTATTAATGCCAGTGCTTGTTGTAATGTTTATGGCGCTTGTGATTTATTCCTTATTCTTACCCGGTGCGGCAAAAGGTTTAGATGCATTATTTACGCCAGATTGGTCGAAACTTTCCAATCCAAGTGTGTGGATTGCGGCCTATGGGCAAATCTTCTTCTCTCTTTCTATCGGCTTTGGGATTATGGTGACTTACGCCTCTTATCTTAAAAAGAATCCGATTTGACTGGCAGTGTGGTTTGGTTGTAGGTTTTGCTAACAGTAGCTTTGAAGTTTTAGCGGGTATCGGCGTATTTGCTGCGTTAGGTTTTATTGCTACTGCGCAAGGTCAAGAAGTCAGCGAAGTGGCAAAAGGCGGAATTGGTTTAGCATTTTTGCGTTCCCAACCATCATCAACAAAGCACCATTTGGTGAAGTGCTAGGTGTATTGTTCTTTGGATCATTAACCTTTGCGGCATTAACTTCATTCATCTCTGTAATTGAAGTAATTATCTCTGCAATTCAAGATAAAAATTCGTATTAGTCGTGGAAAGTAACGTTCATCGTGGGTGATACCAATGATGTTCGTTTCTGTCATTTTATTTCGGCACGACAACTGGCTTACCAATGTTAGATGTGTTCGATAAATTCGTAAACTATTTCGGTATTGTTGCCGTAGCATTTGCTTCTTTAATTGCGATTGTGGCAAATGAAAAAACTCGGTTTATTGGGCAATCACTTAAACGAAACTTCATCTTTCAAAGTTGGTTTCTTCTGGCGTTTATGCATTGTATTAACGAGTGGTGTTTTAGCATTCATGCTTTTCAGCGAAGGGGCAAAAGTCTTCTCTGAAGGTTACGAAGGTTACCCAAATTGGTTTGTAAACACCTTTGGTTGGGGGATGTCTATTAGCTTACTTGTCGTGGCATTCTTCCTTTCTCGCTTAAAATGGAAAAAGCGACACCAAGTTAACCATTGATGAAACTAAAGGAGAATAAAATGAGTACTGGTGCAATTATTATGATGATCGTGTCTCTCGCTTTGGTATGGGGTGGATTGGTTTACGCCCTGATTCGATTACCAAAAGAAGAATAATCATAAATCTGACCGCACTTTGATCTGTCTCCAAAAATTTTGGGCTAAATAACGTGATTAAGGTGTAGGTCGTTAACAGAGCATTATGATCGATATTATTTAGAGGGCTGAAGCAGGTTAACATAATTGCTTCATCTACTTCCAGCCTCTGATATTTCCCACAATGTTTATGTAATGTTAATTTTATTGAAAACTTTGTAGCTTATATAAGATATGGTAGATGAGGATAGCGACCTACTTTCACATAAGTCGCGCACGATAACCTAACTAAGAATGTTTAGGTCTGAAGAAAATCATCGTAGATTTGCCAGAAGAAGGCTAGTGCATCCGAAGATGAGATACCAGTCACCACCTAAACAGACCCAACGTAAATGAGTATCGAATAATGGTTGTTGCATAAATTCTTCACTACGTGCACCATAAAGCCTTCAGAGATACTTGCATATCCTTGGATAACACCGATAGGTAATAAAGCGATACGATCATCAGCACTAAACCGCCGTTTAATAACCAGAAGCCCCATTTCATTAACTTATCGTTAAATGGTGTATCCGGACGTAAATAACGAGCGATTAAGAATACGAAACCTAATGCTAAGAAACCATACACACCGAATAATGCCGCGTGAGCGTGAGACATGCAGTGTGTTCAAGCCTTGAACATAGTAGAGTGAAATTGGTGGGTTGATTGAAACCAAATACGCCAGCACCTAACATATTCCAGGATGACGGCTACGAAGCAGTAAAGAGGCCATTTTAAACGCGTTCCATCCAAAGGTGCTTTTTGTTGCATTGCCCAGTGTTCCCCAGCTTCATGACCTAATAACACTAATGGAACCACTTCAAGTGCTGAGAATGAGCGCACCTACTGCGATAATTGGGGTGGTTGCACCTGCGAAAGTATAGGTGGTGGAACGTACCAGAATACCGCCGATTAAGAACAATGCCGCTTCAGTAATGGTTGCCACGGTCGCTGTACGACGTGAAACTAAACCTAAACTTACGAAGATGAATGAGAGTGCCGCTACAGAGAATACTTCAAAGAGCCTTCTACCCATGGGTGAACTACCCACCAGCGCCAGTATTCCATCACAGAAATGTGGTGTGCTCGCCATAAGAATAATGCATGGGCCATAGAATAAAGCCGATTGCAATAACGAAGCGAAGAATAACGCTAATAAGTTTTTATCACCCGGTTGTTTGAATGCGTTCACTGTACCACGAAGCATTAAGACTAACCAGAATAAGATGCCTGCAGATTTCACCGCTTGCCAGAAACGACCTAAGTCAATGAATTCGTAACCTTGGTGGCGAACATGAAAGCTCCATTCTTCAGGAAGAATATGAGCAATCGCTAAGTAGCTACCAGTGAGATGAACCTATTACTAATACTACTAATGCCCAGTATAGAATATCTACGCCTAATTTTCTGGAATTTTGGATCTTTACCGCCATTAATGATTGGTGCAAGGAATAAACCACCAGCAAGGAAAGGCCATCGCAATCCAGAATAAGGCTGATTGAATATACCAAGTACGTATTAATGAATAAGGAAAATATTGGGAAATATCAATACCGTAGAAATTCTTGCCCCTCAACGGTATAGATGAGCAACAATCGCCCTAAGTTCACTTGCAGTAAGAATAGTGCAAGCACAGTAAAGAGATATTTGCCTAATCGCGTTGAGAAGGGGTAAGTTGTAACTTTGTAAGTGGATCGAACTTCAGGTGTTGGTGGTTCTTTTTCATCTTCACGTGAATGACCAAATCCATACCACAAAACCAATACCTGCAATTAGGAATACCACGCTCGCAATTGACCCAAACCACGTTTTCTGGTGTTGGCACATTATTGATTAACAGTTCATGTGGCGAGTTATTGGTGTAGCTTGCATTTGTATTTGGACGTTCAGCTGAAGCAGTCATGCTGTCCAGAAGAAGAATTTGTTAAGTCTTTACGGCTTGTAAAGTCAGGAAGGGTGTTATCCTTCATGGCGAAAAGTGTTCACGAGTGACTTTAGTGGCAGGATCATCGCCATATAAAGAAATGTAGTATTGTGCAGTTTTTCCATTGCCGCTAAACGGGTGTTAGAAGCACAACGGTGCCGTTTTCAACTGCTGCCACGGTATTCTTTTGGTTAAACGTGCTTTTAATAAAAGCTTTGTTGTTCTTCATTTCAAGATCCGCAAAGTTTTACTGATTCTTTGATTTGCGGTGATATCTAACCAGTTGGTTAATTCACGTGACAGCCAATCTGCAGTCCAGTCAGGCGCTTGGTATGCCATGCCCCAAACAGAACCCACTTGCATACCACCAGTGGTTTTGCCAAGCAGTTTGACCATGTAAAAATTTCATCGTGGTAATCCTTTTTCACCTGATTCTGAAACATATTGTTGTGGAATTGGTGGTGCTTCACGATAAACTTCAAACCCATAGTAACCGAGGATGGAAGGCTCCAATCAATACGGCGACTAATAGGTACCAGAACTTTTTATACTGTCCCATTTTATCACTCTAGGTTATTGAAAAATTGACTTCCTATTTAAAATCATAGGTAAATATTTTTACATAAAGCAAAATACCCGACTAATTATATCGGGTATTATGACGCAAAATAATACCTACAACAAGTAATTGACTAAATTAGTGGGTTATTTTTGATTGAGGTCATCAAAAAGCGCAGTTAAAAATGTTTTAACAGTTCTTCAATTTACAAAAGTATTGCCTTTCTACTTATTAAGTTTAAGTATGTAAGAAAGGTTTAAAATTTGAGTTTAGTGTAAGATATCAATGTTTAAGTTAATTTATGCAGTCTAAATTTATAATGATGGATTTACTTTGACTAAGTGCAGTTATACTTACGTGGAGTTAGAATGAAAAATATTTCTTGTCATTATTTGCCTTACCTATTTTCTTTGCTTTTGCTCAAGAAGAACCCATAAATCTGCATTACTTGGATTAGGGCAGGCTTTCTTTTTGATAAATCACTTTCTACAATAAAACACAGAGTTGCTCTACTTGCCATATGCCTGCAGCCGCTTTTGCGGATTTACGTGAAAAATGATATAGATAAAAATGGTTTCACAAAGGCGATGATCCGACAAAGTTTGGTAATCGCAACACACCAACAGCCATTTATGCAAAAATATTCCCCAGATTTTCATTTCGATGAAAAATTAAGGATTATGTTGGCGGTCAATTTTGGGATGGTCGAGCAAAACATTTTCAGCTGAGCAGGCGGGTGGGCCTCACTCAATCCTGTTGAAATGGGCATGAAAGATAAAGCCAGTGTGGTAAAACGTATTGCCGAAAATCAGGCAGTGAAGACTACATTACCAAGCATTGGGGCGAGGAAATTTGGCAAGATGATGAGAAAATTTATGCCGTATGGGAACAAGCACTTGCTGCATTTCAGCAATTAGATTTGTTTGCTCAATTCAGTTCTAAATGATGCCGCACTTTGGTAGGGCAAGATAAATTTACTGAGCAAGAGGCAGTAGGCGAGGCGTTATTTTTGATAAAGAAAACAACTTGCAGTAATTGTCATCAGCTGAATGACAAGATCACCGTGAAGAAACTTTTACAAATTATCGTTATTTCAATCTCCGGCGTGCCGAAAAATGAGCACTGATTGCTGCACAATAAATTAGCCAAGATTGGGTGGATAATGGATTGTTAGATAATCCAATGGTGAAAGGTGATATTGCTCAAAAAGGCAAATTTAAAGTGCCGACATTGCGTAATGTCGCCGTGACCGCACCTTATATGCATAACGGTGTATTTAGAGATCTGCGTACCGTATTATTATTTTTGGATAGCCACTTAACAACCCTGAGCGTAAAATTAATCCCGAGAAACGGGCAAACCTTGGTCGGCAGCAGAATATGCCAACGATAAGTCATAGTGACCTTAAAGGTAAACCGCTTACTGATACAGAAATTGATGCGCTGGAAGCGTTTTTGAAAACTAACGATGTCGCCTATGATAAGGGCGGCGAGGTAAGATATATTTCACCGCACTTAAAGCTAAAATTAACTCACATTTCTATGTTACAATTTACGGCATCATGTTAAGGGATATATGTCAGAGAATTTGTGGCTTTTTAGCTTGTTAGCCGTCGTTATTTTATTAATTTTATTGCTTTATTCTACGCCAGCAAAAATATACACATCTTCATCAAGAATTATCGAAAACGACTCAAGATTATAATGAACTTGCTAGTAATTTGATGAACTTACCATCATCAAAAATCAGCTAGAGCAACAAACCATCAAAGCTCAAACAGAAAGCCAAGGCTTGTTAGTTTCGACTCAATGAGCGTGATGAAAAATCCACTATCTTACTAAGAATTAGATGAGGAACGAAACTCGCCATTCCGCCATCGCAAGAGCAAATTACCGCATTAAAAGAACGCTTCGGGATCGCTTCTGCGCAAGCTGAAAGTTTGAATGCCCAGTTGCAACATAGCCAAAGTCAGTTATCTCGTAAAGAACAGGAACAACAACATTTAACCGAAAAATTGACCGCACTTTCTCAAGAATTAACAGGGTTAAAAACAACGTTAGCAGAGAAAGAAAAAGCATTTTTCGAGCAACAACAGAGCTTTGAACAATCTAAGCAGCAGTTGGGCGTGGAATTTCAAAATCTAGCCAATCGGATTTTGGATGAAAAAGTCGATCATTTAGTCAATCCAAATCAAACTGCTCGAAACCTTGCTCAAGCCTTTCCGTGAGCAAATTGAAGGTTTCCAAAAACGCGTCAATGAAATTCACTCCGAATCCGTGAAAGGTAATGCAGGATTGGAAGCTGAAATCAAAAAAGTGCTGGAAATTGGTCTGAATATGTCGTAAGAGGCAGGTAATTTAACTTCTGCGTTGAAAGGCGAAAAGAAAACGTTAGGCAACTGGGGCGAAGTGCAATTAGAACGAGCGTTGCAACTGGCTGAGCTTGAAGAAAATGTGCATTACCGTGCTCAAGCACATTTTAAAGATGAACAAGGTGGGCGCAATTACCCTGATGTGTTGAATTTACCTGATGAAAAACACTTAATTATTGATAGCAAAAATGTGCTTTATTAACGGATGGTCGTTTCTCTGGTGGTACATCAGGAGAAGCATCTGTGGACACACTTCACCCGGCTGCTTCTGGCAGTGCAATCGGCTTAGTGCGCGATGGCGATATGAGTCAACATTGATATTCCAAACCGTGCAATTAACTTGAAATCAATGGCCCAAGAAGGGCACCATGGCACGCAGAGCTGAACAAGATCTAAAGGTTGGCAGCCTGCTAACCGTGAACGTAAAGTATCTTTCGCATTGTTCGGTCTTGCAACCTCTGCAGACAAAGGTGCAGTACGCGATAAAACATTATTAAAATAATTTAACGGTTTCCAT
>BNJS01000653.1_pt1 | contig 18245 bp, 23 predicted proteins | sample 8540461 | NCBI WGS metagenome assembly BNJS01 (sample SAMD00202454, study PRJDB9452) | human saliva metagenome | isolation source: human saliva | place: Japan | reverse complement strand
GGCACCCCCTGAGGAGGGATGGAATAGCCTCTTTTCTCCCTGAAAATCCCTTCCTCGCCTGCTGCAATGCGCTCCTTTTTGCCTCTCTTCCCTCCTTCTTTATCCCCACCATTCGTCCCCCTCTCCCGCCTCCATCGCCTATACATTATTATAATGAGTACGTGGGTAGAGCTATATAGCTTTGGATTGATTCCTATACGGCTTTGTGAAGTGACCTCTATGTAGGTTGTTGTTTCGCGTAAGGATAAAAGTTGTGGACGAGTGGTAGATAAGTTTGGGCTACGTACGCGGATCTAATATCTACGTACGTGGATATTTGGATTTACGTGCCCTAGTCTTTAAGACCACGTGCGTAGACAGAGGAAAACTACTACGTGACGGCGCTTTTCCCTTCACGAGAACGATGCTTTTCCCTCCGCTGGATAAGAGGAATACTTGCGATAAGGCGAATGGCTTGCGTATCACTTCGGAGAGGTATATCGGGGAGCTGGGCGTGCGAAGCCTTAGCACACTAAATAGAGGGCAGGACTCTCGGCAACACTCTATAATTATGTAGGGGCGGGCACTCTCCGACGTAGTGTGACATCCTCCCGTAGGAGCGGGGCGTATGAACCTATATAGGTCGGTATCCCCCGAGAGCCTGCTCTTACGTTCCAATTCTATTGGATACGGATAGCCTTCTCATCTCTCCATCCTTCTAAGAGAAGAAATCAAATTTTCAATAACGGAAACGTAGGTATTATTTGTATGTTTGCAAAGATGATTGTTCGACTTGTAACATCTTCATAGAAGATCAGAGCTATTCACTCCAAGGGTAAAAGAGGATCCGATAGCATTCATCATGTATATAGACTACAATGGCAGAGATAAATCAGATCAAAGGTAAGCAGCAGAGAAAGCATACGAAAAAGAAAAGGGCTGCGAAGCGTATCATAGGCATTGTGAAGTTCTTTGATATGTCGAAGAACTTTGGTTTCATTGTCTCGAATAGCCTATATGTGAGAGGAAAGGAGACTGGTAAGAATGAACTTTGTAATTTTCACGTTAAGGGTTCAAGTCTGGTCTATCCTTGGCTACTTAGCGAAGGGCAATGGGTGGAGTTTACTCCTGGGGAAAATACATATGGGGCAGCTGATAATGCTCTAAATGTAGCTATATTAGAGTATAATTTGGAGACACTCACCAAGGCTATGGTCTATAGGGGAGAATACGCCCACATTCAAGGTGAGGATACACACTCAGGGAAGGAGTATGATGCAAGTATCTTAGCACATATCATCTCAAAGATCGAGAAAGAAGACCCTCACAATGCCGTAGAAATTATCGCCTCAGCTTTCTGCAATTACATCCATAGTCTGCCACCGAATGAAGAGCTTTGCTGCATCAATGAGCTACTGCTGGATGAGACGCTTAATCAGAAGCTAATAAAGGTCCTCTTACCATTAGATACTCTATCTGGAGCAACTGAAAATATCGATTCACTGCATCGCCTCAAGAAGGCTTTGATAGATCGGCTACTGAGTAGAGACTCCATATCCTCTCTGTATCAGCTTCCGGCAAGCATCTGTTTGGATGAATATGCAGAGCCTATTATCAACCTATTATCTCGGAATACTGCGCATGCAGACGACCTTAAATCATGGCTTAGCTCACATCTTGAGTTTGCTTCACAGATCAAATTAGCAGATGAGGATATTGCTACGATCCCACTACGTTTGATCTTAGATGAAGTTTTGGATGGTGGGGGATGAGCCCGATTTCCGCTCTTACAGCTTCGTGGAAGCATATCCGAAACTTCATTAGCGAGCCACCTACAGGTGTGGACATCCAGAGGTTCATTCGTCGATATTTTGCAGGGTAGAAGTGAGTCCTTTGTGATGGAGCATCCCATAGTAGATGTACTGTCATCAGCACTTCGAGATAAATTGGATGGCACTGAATCAAAGACGAAGGTCAAGGTATGTAAGGAATTACTACCTCAATTCTTAGGCTACTATGCAGACAAGAACCTTGCCAAGGTAACTCAGTACATTCATTGGAGCTCTACCGATATTACCTCCTTTTCAGATAAACTCGTTGACCTACTCAATGTAACTATTGAGTCTGCCCCAATGGATGTCCGTAAATTCCTTGTGGTATGTCAAGAGAAGAAAATCCCGTTGGGAGCTTTGTTTACTCCAGCTCATCGGATAAGTGATAACCTTTGCATAGAGTTGTTTGAGAAGACTAATAATAGTAAGTATCTTAATCGCATTGAGGATATTAGCTCCTGCGCTTTATGGATATCACTGCAGCCGATCGAATTCATACTATCGTTCATCAAGAAGTATAGGACATTCATAATAGATATTGAGGAAGACAAAGCTTTATCCCCTCCTTAGGTATTGATATTGTTGCCAAAGTCCTCAAATCAGTTGTAGTAGAAGAGCAATATCAACTTCTACATCTCCTCCCCAAAGAGATGGCAGAGGATGTAGCGACTAAGTACTTCAAACGCAATCGCCTATATACACTCCTCATTGACGAGAGGTGGAACGAACTTCAGAGACAATTCCCCTATGTCGTCTTTGACCTTGAGGGTGATCGTAGCGGGATCAAAGAGTTTGCTTTCCATGCTGAGAACAATATATATTCCTATGAGACAGAGGCGGAGCTGCCAGCACTTTTTTCTGCTCTTGAAGGGAAGGATATCATCGTTGGACATAACATCACAAGATGGGATCTCCCGATTTTGGAGGATAGAGGGTTTACCTCAAAGAACTTTGTGTGGGATACGCTATTGATGGAGATCCTATTGAATCCTTTGCCGTTATGCCTATTCTTTGAAAACAGCTCACCACGCTAAAGATGATGTAGAGCTAACTAATCAACTCTTCTGGTCCCAGTTGCAACGTCTGGCAAGTGATCCTGAGTTGTGCACTATACTGCGTAGCACTCTACCTACTGTTATCCTTGAGACATTGGAGTGCTTACGGAAACCTCTATTTATAGATGGCTTTAAGACGAAGTATGGTGATGAGCTATCTTTCTTCCACGAGGAAGATGTTGTTGCGGTTAAACTACAAGAGCAACTGAAAGCTATAGAGAGCGAAGTAACAGGAAAGCCCACACTTATTATTGCCCCCCGACATATCTGGAGGGCATAGCAGAGTACGTGCCTGTTTCATTCCTTCAGACGGATATAGATATCGCTTACGGCACACTCTCTAAGGAGAAGTTACAAGAGCACCCACTTTCAGACCCTATTAAGCAGGAGATCCTATTGCGCTTTATCGCCAATTCTACAACTCCCCATTGTGGGAAATTTGGCATCCCTATCTGCGCTTAGAGATATTTGATGATCAGACCTTGATGGGCTATATAACAGCAGAGAAAGAGCCTATCCACTGTGCTGACCCTACTATTCTAACTAGTCTGAATAATCTAAAGTCGTATGAGTACATCTACTTTGTAGGCTGTGAACTTGAGAATCGTTTGAATCATTTTTCTCTGCCCACAAAGCTGTCGGCTACTGACTTCGAGCCAGAGGCGAGCCATATCCCGATGAGATTAGGTGGGACGAATTATGCGAGGTGATGCGAGACGAGCTTAGTTATCCACTCTTTGCTGATGTGCCCAACGATGCAGCTAACGTATGGATAGAGCGTCGAAAAGATGGGACATATGTAATAAACTATAATGTCAATCTTTACAGCAAGATAAAGGAACTATATCTCCGCAATGAGGGAAAGTGCAAGAGCATTCCATGGCAATCTCATGAGCCCCAAAATGAGAAGATCTTCCTGGTTCATTCCAAGCAGCATATAGGATTAGATGCCATACAAAAGCGAGTTGGGAGTACCTCTCGTTATCGCTCAATGTACTGGATGTATCAATTAGCCCTGCTTCAAGAGGTTAAGCTACAAGCTCAGTTGCCTGTGCTCTACTTTGTTGAAGACGATTCGGAGATCGAGGAAATAATAGGCTATGCGACCTCTATAGGTTTCTATATTCCAAGAGAAGGTACTCTTGATCGGCGACTTGAGAAAATCGCACAGGAGAGAAAGGGTATGCTAATCTTACCCAAAGAGCAATTCTTTGTGGTCATGGACAAACGTCTGGATAAGGTCTATTGCTATGTCTGGGATCAGATGGCTGTCGAGAAACACATAATGATGTGGAGGAACACTTATTCTAAGGTGGCTCAGCTAAACGACGATGTGGAGGAGCAAGGTGATGACCTTCATTTGGGTAGCACAAAGGATACCTACCAATCTGCACTGCTATCGCTGTGGCCAGAATATGAATACTATCATAAATTCGTGCAAGGGAAACATACTGATTCTCCCATGTACATACTGGAGCCCTTCTTAGAAGACTATTATCAGCTATCTAAAGTATGGGGGACAAGTGTGTTTGTTGCTTCCAACTTATGGCAGAGTAAGGAGCAGTTTGAGGAAGCGATCGCAGGCGCCGAGAAATTTTTCCATGATACTCATGTCGACTGCTCATCTCTGAGTGCGCATGATATAGAGACAGCAATGGAGGTTATTCGGACTACTCTCATCTCGGTCAAAGGAGCTGAGTGGTCAGAAACACAAAAACAGGTGCTCCCAAAGATTCTGGGTAAGCGCACCAATTACTTGGTCTTGATGCCAACTGGAGGAGGTAAGTCTGTCCTCTTCCAGTACTGCCCTGTATAACGCTTCGCGCACCAATAGACTCTCCATCGTCATTACTCCACTGAAGGCTTTGATGCAGGATCAGGTGAAGGAGCTAGCAGAGAAGGGATTTTGCACGAACGTAGATTATCTGAATGGAGACCGCACCTACTCTGAAACCAAGAGTATTTATCGTAAGGTTTCTAGTGGTGAACTTGCCCTGCTTTTACGTGACGCCAGAGCGCTTTCGTTCTTGCGCCTTTCAGAATGCCTTGAAGACTCGTATGTTACATGATCAGGATTAGAATACATGATCTTTGATGAGGCACATTGCATCTCACAGTGGGGATGGAGTTCCGCCCTGAGTACTTGAATGTCATCAGGGTCTGTAAGGGGCTTAGTGAGCAGTACGCCAGTGGATTTCGTGTTATTATGTTCTCTGCAACTGTCACAGATATGATCTATAGACAAATCAATGAGGTCCTTTCAGTAGAGCGCATTGGAGATACCCACTAGCTATAATCCTATTCGAGACCATATTAAGATTAACTCATGTTTGGTTGATCCTGATGTACCAGCTCGAATACAGGAGATTGTCCGCTATATCGAGGAACATCAGGTTGATTTTCGTTCTTAGTCGTATGTTGGTCTTTTTGCAGAACGCGTGCTCAATGTGAGGAGGTCGCAGCCCTTTTGGCAGAAGAATTAGCTATACTGGTATTTTTGATCGTAAGGAATCTCCTGAGCGTGTGGGATTTTTCCATGCAGGTCTGGATGCTGATGATAGAGAGAACGCCTATAACCGCTTCAAGGCAAAGGAGAATCCGATCTGCATCCTCTGTGCGACTAAGGCTTTTGGAATGGGAATGGATATTCCGAATATTCATTATGTTGTGCATCTTATGCCTCCGACTACACTTGAGGATTATCTACAAGAGGTTGGTAGTGCGGGGCGTAACAAAGAGATGTATCTCAAGGCTGGATTTAGCGAAGAGAAGCCCATCCCGACAGTATGTCTGTATTCAAAACAAGACATTAAGAAGCTGAGAGATCTCTTGGTAAAGAGCGAATTGAGCTTTACCAAAGCTCGAGGAGATACGCCTGGAAATCAAAGCCTACATAGAGCAGATCCAGCCTTTGGAGAAGACTCAAAAAGCATCCCATTGTCATCCCCAATAACCTTTGGAAAAAGGATGATGACGACTCTAATCATACAGACCTCAAGATAGGTATGTATTGGCTGGAGAAGTTGGGGCGTATCAAGATGGGGTATCTCGCTCCAGCGCATATCTCCTTGGAGCTAAATGACGTCTCCAGAGAGGGTTTCGCGTTTGACTTGGCTCAAAAGTCTCAAGAGAGAGAAAGCCTTATGACGTGCTTAGACCTGGCTGCATCTCAGCAAGGCTCTCAAACGATCCAGGTATCTTTGAATGAACTCTCAGCCGAGCTATCAATACCCTATCAAAAGCTACTCAACCTATTGATAGAGTGTGTAAAGCTCCAGCTTATAAAGATCAAGCAAACAGTGCAATGCAGAGTAACAAAGACACGCTGGGGCGAAGTGGCTTATATGATTGAGAATAAGACCATACACTTAGCCCTGCATATCGTTGTTGATGCAGTAGAGAAACTCCTCTCCGAGAATAAGCTTAACGTTGAGAGATCATATACGATAGAGGAGATCCAGCAATTCTTAGATCTTTCCAGTCTGGACAACATCCTTATCGAGGAGAATGTCGAGGCAAATTCTACTACTGATCATCAGAAGTATATGCCCTGGTATTCTAAGGCAAGAAGCCTGGGGTTAGCAAAGGTACAGAGCTATAAGGATGATCTAAAAAAGAAGCGTTATCGGCAAATTTTTACGTTGCTGGATATCATACCTGGCGTCAAGTGTAGATCATACATCGATAAAGAAGACCGAGTTGTCAAGCAGGCTCTACTGATCAGGCGAAAGAAATGGAAAGAGTTTTTACCTACGTTCAAGGCTGATTGTCTGAATGTCATAGAACGTATCTATTCAAGTTCAGGAAATCCTATCAATTGGTCTGATCTTATAGTACAATTAGACTTGGTCGATCGGGGTTACAATTACTTTGAGGGGATTCTTCGCTTCCTCCGAGGCATGCACTATATTGCTTGTGATAGCCTACTCCCTATGGGGATCGAGGTCTTCGACGAAGCACTTTGAAAAATCCTATCAGAGATAACATCGAGGACAATACGGAGCTTGACTATAGGTGCTTCAAAGAGTTTTTAGAAGCCTCCGAGTTACGTCGGCTTTCGTATTGAATTCATGGATATACTCACCACGCAAATAAGAGATAAGCAAAGCTTCAAAAATCTAATTGATTCATACTTTTGGTGCTGGAGATGCTAAAGACCCTACTGACCGTGCTAGGGAACTACTATCCAGAGGATCACTCAGATTTGGGGAGCTATTCGAAAGTTGGCTATAGAGGATGCTGAGCAGAAGATGAAGGGCAATCCAGAGCAGTGTACTATCTATACTGCAGCATCCCATATGAATGTGAATGTGTTGGCAGGTCCGGGTTCTGGTAAGACCCATGTCCTGACTATGAAGTGCGCTAAACTTATTTACAAAGAGAATGTAGCACCTTCACAGATATTGGTCTTAGCGTATAATCGAGCAGTCGTCATTGAATTGAAGACCCGGCTGGCAAAGCTCTTTGCCTCTTTGGGACTCAGTCGTTCAGCAAGCCAACTGCATGTCTACACATTTTCATGGCTTAGCGAAGCGTGTTTGTGGAGAGCAGATACTCGATAGCGAAGATATAAAGTCATGGGAAAGTCAGTTTCTCAATCTGATTCAGGTCAATCCCATGGAACTAAAGAGGCTATTCCCCGATATTCGCTATGTCCTTGTTGATGAGTTTCAGGATATAACACAGACTCGTCTGGATGCGCTATTTGAGTTGAAGAGGATCTATCCAAAGATCTCTTTCTTCACCATAGGAGATAAGGATCAGAGTATCTATGGATTTGACAAGGTGGAGAGTACTGATCCAGACTATTATTATAAGCAGCTCTATGATAAACTGAAGCCAAAACAGATGACTATGTTTACGAACTATCGTTCTTACCCTGAGATTCTGCGACAGGCTGAACGCTTTCTCCCAAAAGGCTCATCATGCCCTCAGCCATGCGCAGAGAATATAGATGGGGAGCCCTTAAAGAACTATGCAGTGGTTTTGTGAGGATGGGACGAGGTCTTGGGAGAGTGCTTTCCCAGAGCTTATCGGGTATTTAAAAAAGAAAGCGGTGGATGATGTAGCTGTCTTCTTCCGCACAAATAGTGAAGTTTACCAGGGCTATACTCTGATCCGACAGATGAACCTCTCTAATAATGATGTAGAAGTGAGGGTCCAGGGAGAAACACTTTGTGGGCTACACCGTACACGTGAGATCCATTCGGTACTTACTGACATCCTGGAGAAAAAGGCCGTAGATGCTGTGCTTGAGTTCAAGAATGGCGAGGCTAAGGCGTTTGTACAAGAGCGAGTGAAGCTACATATGGATAATCGCCCCATGTGGGATCGCTTCTATTTGGATCTCGTCTATACCTTGATGATTGACTATTTAGCCTTTGCTGAGTCAGAGGAAGAAGCTCACACATATGGGGATATGGTTGAGTCTATACGGGAAACATTGGAAGATGGTGATCCGCAGATCTATAAGATCTATGATAAATATAGAGATGAGCGTATTTTGAAGGAGAAACGGATGTGTATCATCCTTACGACCATGCATAAAGTAAAGGGGCTGGAGTTTGATGCGGTTGTCGTAACCCCCTCTTCAGCCTCCCTCCCTTATCCCAAGATAGATGAAGACTACGGAGATTTGTCTGACAAAGAGAAAGATACCATAGAGGAAGAGCGGCGTCTACTATATGTACTTTTACTCGTGCAAAGAAGTTTCTCGTCGCCTATTTGGGTGAGCGTGAAGCAGCCGTCTCTCAAATGAAGAGATATGCTGGGGCTGGAGCTTCAGCTTGGGATTAGAGAAAAAGAGCAGAAACTCGGGAACTACAACTTAGGCTTTTACCACGGGTAAGAACGCAAGGGCTATAAAAGAGTATATATCTCATCAGGTCAAAAAGAATGATCCTGTGTCGATTGTGCGAGAGAGAAATGGGTGCTACATACTATCTTCTGATAGAAGGCAAAAGATTGGGCAGTTGTCGCAAAAGAGCACAATCGCCCAAGCTATGAGGGAGCAAGCTCTGACCGAACTCCAAGGCTTCTTCATTAGTGATATTTTCTGCTGGACCCTTTGAGGATACGATACAGAGTGATGCGAAGAATGGAACTAATTATGCAGTGCAATGGTGTGAAGAAGCCCGAGGCTTGCATTCGTTATCGCCATTGCAGGATATGGGAAAGAGGGATAGCTGTTGTTGTGATGATCTCCCTATTAGGCCTGCTATAATGCACCTTCTTTCACCTCCCTCATCTATACATTATATAGAGGGGCGAGCTGAGGTCCTGCGGAGGGGGTGATGCGAACCACTACTGGTCAGCGCTCGGACCAGTAGTGGTTACTCATATCGACCAGTAGTGGTTCATGACGTGACCAGTACTGGTCCGAGCGCTGACCAGTACTGGTCGAAAAACTACCCCTGCGGAGCCCGCTCTTAGAGCCTATGGTTATGCAGGCGATTACTCCTATCTTTAATCACGCCGAGGACATCCGTCCCTGCGGGCTAAAGAGTGAATAGGCAATGATGAATAGCATACTATATAGAGTACGACTTGTGGGGCTCCTCCTGCTTGCGGTGGGTGGGAGCTACGGCACGTCGCAGGCACAAGAGGATTATCGTATGTTCGAGGCCAAGACGCCTCAGTTGGACCCCGCCTATGCCAAGGGCGTGTCGGGGCATATAGCGGGAGAGCCACGTCCGGGGCGACTTGTGATGGCTGGTGGGTGTAACTTCCCCGACCGCCCAGCACGAGAGGGTGGAGCGAAGCGCTACTATTCTGAGATCTATATTGCCGACTATCTTGGCGCAGTACATCTTGCTTGTGAGACAAAGGCTTCGGAGCTGGATATGGGGTGGAAGCTCGTAGGGCATTTGCTCCACCCAACGGCCTATGCGGCCTTCCAGCTGTATGATGATAAGCTCATCGTCGCAGGTGGGCAGTCTGCTGCGGGAGACCTACGTGACGCCTATATCATTCAGCTGAGCGATAGCCTTGGCGTGGAGCTCACTCCGCTACCCAGCTTGCCAGAGCCTCGTAGTGGGATGGCTTCAGCTCGCATAGAGAATGTGCTCTACCTCATAGGGGGCCGTGTGAACGGGAAGCTCTCCAATACCGTCCTGTCTCTCGACCTCAGCAGTCCGCAAAAGGAGTGGCGTGAGGAGACGCCTTATCCGCATAGCCCTTTCCTCAAGCTTGTAGCTGCGATGCATCTGGATGAAAGCGGCTCTTCTTCCTTCGTCCCGTACTTAAGTGTTATGGGATCATTCACAGGTGTAGATGAGCCCGATCAGCGAGTCCAGTACCGATGCCACCTATATGACTTATACACCTCAGACGAAGCAGTGGCAGACTTACAAGATCGCACCCGATGACCCCATCGCTGCCCATGGCTTTTGGGGAGGCTATGCCTCGAGTACAGCAATAGCTTCTCTGGTGGGGTGCGGGCTGATCTCTTTGTGATGGCACTCCAGCGAGAGAAGGATCTGAAGGATGCGAAAGCTAAGGGCAATCGTTGGCTGGTGAAGAAGCTGCAGGCAGAGCAGCGTGCTTTATCTCAGCCATGACCCTGCATGGTATGGCTTCTGTAGCGAGTGGTACTCCTTTCGATAGGTCGAGAGGGAGGGGAGCGAAAAGCGGATTTCGCTTCGATGGCCGAGCAGATGCCGTCTATCTGGATAGGTCTTCTTCTATGATGGATGGTATGCTCATCGGAGGGGAGACGATGCCTGGTGTGCGTACTCCCAGCATCATCATCTTTACGACAGCCTGCAATCCACGGGAATTTTATGTGACGGTCGGCCCGTGGTAACAGCTGGATGAATGATGAAAGTAGGAGGGGGAGTGGTGCCATGTTAATTTATAGCTTTGAACTAGAGGCTTTTCTTCGTCATGTTTTGTGGGTCAGTAGTCTAAAACCATGCGCCATAATCAAAACGCACAGCTAAGGCAGGAAAATAAATATTAGAGTGGAGCTACTCAAAGGGCATATGCAGGAGCATTGGCTGCTGAGTGTAATCAAAGGTTCTATTGTGGATGAGAGAGAGTATCGGGTTGCCAGATACGAAAACAGAGTCACTATTATCTTAGTGATGGGGCCACGCCATAGATGCCAAGGCTTTCTACTGTCAGCAGGAGTTGGTTGGGTTGATTGAATTCGTTGGCAACTAGATGTTCAGGTTGACATTAAGACTATAGCAACGAAAAGAGAGGGTGGTGTCATTGATTATCTGATGATTGGATCTAAGGCTATTGCACTAGTACCCTATACTAAAATATTAATCTTCTGTACTACCTACATTGTCGGGAAGATAATGACACCTGGATTAGCTGAGGGATTCAAGACTATTGTTAATCACTGGGTCAATGAACTAAAGACTGAAAGAGAAAGGAGGAACAGCTTGAGCAGTGAAGAAGCAGAGGAAGAAAAAGCGGACTTAGAGAGACCATTTTAATGATTGAAACTGAAAAGAAAGTCAGTTCAAATCAGTAGCAACTGTTGAAGATAGGGTTTGAAGTGAAAGATAGTCCCCTATCTAAGTCTTATATCTGGAAAGAAGAGGTGCCTCGAGCAAAGTTTAGTGATTATCTCAATGAGTCCAATGAAATTGAACCTTTCGAAGATCCTAATGCCGAGATTGAAATTGTTGCCCCTGTCCTGAAGCAGGGCCGGCGAAAATGGAAGGGGATCTATATGGAGAAGGATATCTCTTTTGCAGTATCGGATAATGCTTTCTCAAAGCTGTGTGGGAGAGAAATTTGTTCTCAAATGGGAGCGTAATTCGCTGTCATCTTGAAGTGTCTCAAGAGGTAGATGCTGATGGAGATGTTAAATCAACTAGCTATAATGTTCTGGAGGTTTTTGATATGTCGGTCAATGGTACTCCTCAGCAAATGCCTCATCGTACACGCATGAAGAAGAAGGAGGCCCTTTCGGTTGAGCCAACCCTGTTTAGTGAGGACATGTTTGATGATTAATATAAAGCTCTCCTTGGTTTCTCTTATATATTGAATAGCTTATTCATCTGAAGTCTGAGAAGTTCTATTATGTATAGACATCCCACCCGTAGCTGAGGCTGCGGGTGGGGACGTATCGCTCTATCGGTGAGGCCTATTTTCGTATCTTTGCACGTCCTGAAGGGAGCACGTGAATGACGTCATAGGGACTCCCACAGAGTTTATTTCGCTGATGGTCCGTGGCATATGCACGCGACTGGATTAACCCTCATAAGAATTCGAATAGATGATATTTGAAACGCTATTTTTCATCTCGCTGGTGGTCATTATCTGTATGCTGACCATGCTGGGCGAATAAGATCAAGATCGCTTACCCTATCTTGCTCGTCTTGGCAGGCTTGGCGACTGAGCTTGGTGCCTGGAGTGCCACATATCAAGGTGGAGCTCGAATGGATCTTTCATTATCTTCCTCCACCCTTACTCTTCGAAGCGGTCATGGCGCTTCGTGGAAGGAAGCTATGGAAGTGGCGACGCATTATCTTGAGCTTTGCATTCCTTTGTCGTCTTCATCACGGCTTGTGTGGTGGCACTTGTGGCGAACGCTATCTTGCCCGGCTTTTTCTATTGCTTTTAGGCTTCTTGCTCGGGGGATCGTCTCGCCTCCTGATGCTGTAAGCGCTCAGGCGATCATGCGCTTTGTGAAGGTGCTGAAGCGTTTTTCCTCCATATTGAGGGGAGAGCCTCTTCAATGATGCCAGCTCCTTGATCATCATGCGCGTGGCTCTCGTTGCCGTTGGTACGGGGCAGTTTGTCTGGTATCAAGCAGCTGGGCAGCTTTGTGTGGATGATCGTGGGCGGATTATTGGTTGGACTGGCGGTGGCTTGGGTGATGATCAAGCCACATCACTACCCGCCTACCGATGAGGAAGATCGATGTGGTCTTCACCTGATATCTCCTCATATCATGTATCTCGCTGCCGAAGAGGTCGGGGCATCAGGAGTAATAGCCGTTGTATCTGAGGCTTGTACTTGAGCAGCCGGAATATCCTCTTCATGGATAGTAGTTCTCGCTTGAGTGGATGGAACTCTGGCATAACTTTGTCTTCCTGCTGAATGGTCTTGTCTTCCTACTTATCGGCCCTGGACCTACCCTGAGGTGGTCGCTGGTATGCGTGAAGGGGATGAGCTTGTCCACGGCGACGTGGTATGGTCTCTTGATCTCGGCGGTGCTGATCTTCATCCGTATGGTATGCAGCCATGGGGCAGTCGCGACCACGCTCTTTATGCTGAGATTCATCAAGGTGGCTGACCCGAACTACTATGGCCTGCACGTTCCCTCTGTCTTGGGCTGGTCGGGCATGCGCGGTGTCGTGTCCTGTGCCGCCTCTCCATCCCGATGATGACTGAGGCGGGGTGCCTTTCCCAGAGCGCTCGATGATCATCTATATCACCTTCGTAGTGATCCTGGTGACCCTGCTTTCTACAAGGGACTCACCCTGCCTATCTTGATCGAGCGGATGAAGCTCCCTGCCTTCAATGATTACCTCCCCGAGCAAGAGACCGGAGTCAATCATACGCAAAAGGCCTCGCCGATGTCAGCTTACGCTATCTCCGAGAGAACGAGATGTGTGAGCTCATCAGCGATAGCCAGCACTTGCAGTCGATGGTCTCCACTGGATGACGCAGCTGGAGGAGGAGGGCAGACCCCGCTCTATGACGCGTCAGAATGAGCTTTATTCGAATATCTTGGATCAGCAGCGCCTGTACCTCTATCACTTGAATAAGGAGCATGCTAATATCAATGAGGATATCGTGAATCGCTTTATTCAAAGGATCGACCTGGAGCAGGAGCGCCTGAAGTACGAATAAGCTCTGAAAGCGATCGTCCCCACCCACAGCCTCGGCTTGCGGGTGGGGACGATACTTTATAGAGGCTTATGCGCGAGAGCCTCAGCCCAAGCTGTAGGTGTGGACGCTGGCGCCTGGGCAGAGGGTAGGTAGTTGATGCCCCACCAGCACATCTGCAGGAGGATGAACGAGATGAAGAGCCCCCAGAGCGCTGCACGGCGGTAGCGGTCCGAACGGATGCGCACGTGGATATAAGCCAGATAGGGCGAACCATGTCGCAGCAGCCCAAGTCTCCTTGGGGTCCCACGCCCAGTAGTGCCCCCAGGCTTCCTTCGCCCAGAGCGCCCCGAAGAGAATACCGACGGTCATGAACGCCCAGCCGACTTGCACGAGGTTGTCGCAGATATCCATCTCGTGATCGTTGATGGGTGACTTCTTGAACCACAGTAGGTAGGCTGACATCAGTGCAGCGGCACCCAGCACGGCATAGGCGAACATGTAGACGATGACGTGCGGAGCGAACCATGGGCTCTGCAGCGCTGGCATGAGCGTCTTGTTGTGGATGTCGGGGTTGACGATATTGATCGTGGTGAAGACGCCTGCCAGGACGGTGCTGAAAGCAAGGATCCAGGGGGTAGCGCCAGCGCGAATAGACGATCAGCCCCGCCGTGGGGAGGAAGAAGGCGTACCACAGGCGGGTCTCACCCATCGTGCGAAGGGGGCGGGCGCTCCAGCGACATCCACAGCCCGAGGATGAAGGCGAAGTAAACGAGCAGTCTGCAGCGGTGAGGAGATAGGGTCGGGAGTGGACGCTTTTTCCAAGCCGTCCAGCGCCACCCGCCCACAGAAGGAGGGCAGGGATAGCGAAGAATATGAAGGAATCCCAAGTCATAAGGATAGAGTTGATAGGGGTTGGGGTGAAGAAGCAGAAGGGGTAGGGTAGCTTGTCCGTCAGCCATTGGAGCGGTGCACGTTCGGGGTAGGGGACTTTCCCTACACTCAGGTCGCCTTTTACTCAGCGGCGGCGCTTCTGTGCTGTGATGAAGGTGAGGATAGCGCCAGCCAAGAGTAGGTAGATACCCACATGACGGCGGGGAGCCAAGGGGTCCTTGACGAGCTCGAAGGTGCTGGTCTCGCTCCAGCGACCCATCGCTTCATCATAGCTGAGCTGGTAGATCTTCCATCCGTCGACCGTCACGGGCTTGTTGACCTCGACGGTGGCGACGATGTTCTTCTGCGTCTGCGTATAGATATGGATGCGTGAGGCGTAGCGCTCGGGTTCGCGGCGTGCCATCACGAGGCTCAGGTCCTTCGTGAGCTTCAGCTCTTGGAAGGGGAAGAGGTAGCTACCGCAGGTGACCCATCCGATGATGGGCTTGCCCACTTCCTTGCCATTCTTCATCGGTTGGGCTTCGACGAGGAGTGCCGTCACAGCGCCCGATGAGCCCCACTCCACGTACTTCGTCGTGTCGTCCGCCATGACGGGAGCTGCGAGGGGATAGTTCTTGTGTACACGGATGCGCCACTGCGACAGCATGCCTTCCTGGAAGTGCTTATCGATAAGGACGATCTGTGGGTTCTTCTCTGGTATGGACTTCCTGTCTTACTATTGATGAGGAGGAGCTTGGGGGGGTATTCGTCGATGGTGAACTTCTCCAGCTGGATGGCCAGCGGGAGCTCCATGAAGCCCTGATCGTGGGTGGCGCGCCACTCGGGCATGTCGGTGGTAGCCTTGAGCTTCACGCGCTCCATATCGGCACTGCCGAGCGTCGCAGCGACGATGGCGATGAAGAGCCCGATGTGGGAGAGCAGCGAAGGTACCTCTCTCAGGCGGAAGTGTAAGATCTGTCGTATCGCGATGAGCCCCACGATACCAGCGAGGCGGGCATAGATGAGCACGAAGGGCCAGAAGGACAGCATTCGTGTGAGACCAATGGGGTCGATGGTTTCGCTCGTGGGGGGCTACCTGACGGGTGAGCCCCATGGCTACGGTGAGTATAGCTGCGTAGATGAGTGTGGGGACAGCCGCCTCGACAGTGAAGAGGAAGGAGAGAGGCGGACCCGATGACGTAGCGCGTAGATGATGACGAGCAGGAGGAGGTAGAGAGCAAGGACGATGGCATTCACCGGGAAGGCGAAGGCTGACCAGTCGATCGGTACCTGCCGTGTACTGCAGCAGTAGCTCAACGAGGATCTGGTACTGCACCAGTGACGAAAGCCTTCTCTCATTTTCCAGAGTGCGTTGAACATAGACGGGGAAGCGATTGAGGGTTATATCGAAAGCGCGGCGGCAGACGATGAGGTCTGTCGCCGCGCTGAAGTAAGGGATACTTAGATGTGTGTCAGGGCAACAGGCTCGGCTTAGAGCTCGATGAGCTTGCCTTGTGCCTTAGCCGACTGCACCCACTTAGGTACGACGGTCTTCACGAACTCTGCCTTATCAGCCTGGAGCTTCTTGCCGTCGACGCCGATGTAAGCCCAAGCCTTTTTCCTTCGTGGAGATGTCAGGCATGGGGACGTCACCCGAGAAGCCGTGGCGTGCCAGTACCTTAGCGATGGCAAGGCGAGCTTCCTGAGCATAGCCGAGGCTCTGACCGAGGATACGCGTCACTTCCTGTGGAGCGTGGAAGGAAGCACCGTGGCTGGCGACAGCGAAGTCCCAGCGCCACTGGCTCTTGCGGATAGCCTGCAGAGCATCCTTCATCTCGGCTTCGGTAGCGCCGCTATCCCAAGCGTACTTAGCTTCGATGTAGCCTTAGCGAGCTCCTTCTCTACGCGGTTGCGGACGTCGTTGGCCATGCGCTGACGTTCGTAGACGTTCTGACGGAGCGTCTCGGCATCCTCGCGGTGGCAGGTCTGGCAGGTCTTATCGATCTTCGCCAGAGGGCTGGTGATCTGGTGGTCAGAGTACTTCACTCCAGCCTTCGCTCACGTAGGGCATATGGCAGTCTGCGCACGATACGCCGCGCTGGTACGTGGATACCCATACGCCACAGCTCGTAGTCGGGGTGCTGAGCCTTGAGGATAGGAGCGCGAGAGATCTTGTGCGTATAGTCGGAGTAGTTCATCTCGTCGTAGTAAGCCTCTATGTCCTCGACCGTGAAGCCCTTGTCGTGGGGAAGGTGAGGTACTTGCCATCGCCCTTGAAGTAGTACTCGGTGTGGCACTGGGCACAGACGAGCGAGCGCATGTGCTGGTGGGACTGCTTGGAGACATCTTCGCCACGACGCTCAAAGGCTTCGTAGAGGGCGGGGCGTGCGGGCTTGAGCTTCATGGTGCGGGCATCGTGACAGTCGGAGCAGCCGATGGTGTTCACGATCTCGGGTCCCCACTGGCTCCAGGGGAGCCTTGTAGAACTCAGCGATACCCTTCTCCTTCATGATGCGGGGCACGTCAGGGTACCCTTTACACGTCCAGCAGGTACCAGGGCTGGATATCCTTGTTGCCGTTCACGCCAGGGGAGCCGGTACGAAGGATCTCGTCCATGTCTTCGATAGCGTGCTTGTGTCCACGAGGCGTGTTGTACTCCATAGAGAAGGAGTAGCCAGCCCATAGCACGACCATCTCGGGGCGGGCAGCGAGTACGTCGACACGCTGCGAGCTATTGAACTCACTCTGGTAGGTGGTGTCGGCGGTCTTGAGCCACGTCTGATATTCACGGGGAAGTCTTCGGCGAACAGCTCGTTCTGTGCCACGATAGCGTCCTTGAAGATGTGCTTGCGGTTGTTGTAGATGCTCACCACCTCGGCGCGGCGCTCCAGGAGGGAGGAGACGATGAGTCCGAGGACGAAGACTACGACCATAGAGCCTCCGAATAGGAGCCATCCCCTGCCAACGTTTTAATTGTTGTGCCATGATTTTTGAGTCTCTTTTATTTGTTATTCTGATATTATGCTTGCGTGGTGAGGATGCTTAGTTCAGCATCTTCTGCAGCCAGTCGGGCACTGGCGAGTCGGGCAGAGGGTACTTCGGCCTGGGGTCGAGGAGAGGGAGTTCATCCTGCCGTGGGCTACGTCGCGGTGGCAGTCCCAGCAGGCTTTCCTTCGTCGCACTTGGCGTCCATGTAGGTGATGCGCCCCGTGTTGACAAGCTCGGTATTGAGGGTGGCGTGGCAGCGCACGCAGTTTTCCATGATTACCTCAGCGCTCTCGTCGATGGCTTGGATGGCCTGACGCTCTTGGCGCGTGACGAACTTGTAGACGTGGTTCATACCGTCCTTCCCCTTGAAGAAGTATTTGCGGAAGACGTTGTCGTGCGGTACGTGGCAGTCGTTGCATGTGGTGTTGCGGGCGTGGGCGCCGTGCATCCACGTGGCGTAGTAAGGAGTCATGATGTGGCAGTTGACACAGGGCTGAGGGGTCGTCTCCTAAGTAGGTGTGGAACCTAAGCAGATAGAGGAAGAGCTCACCTAAACCCACCACAACGCCACACACGAGCAGCATGGCTACCTTTGGCACGGTAGCTCAAGCGCGGTAGTCGTTGGAGGAATCGGTTCATTATCATGAGGTCTAAGTGATGAATACGACACAAATATAATCAACTTTTCTTTGCTCCTACAGCCAATTTCTTTAGCTTTTTAAGG
>BNJS01002365.1_pt1 | contig 18262 bp, 34 predicted proteins | sample 8540461 | NCBI WGS metagenome assembly BNJS01 (sample SAMD00202454, study PRJDB9452) | human saliva metagenome | isolation source: human saliva | place: Japan | reverse complement strand
AAGATATGGATTAGCTAGCAATAGCGGTGCTCAAGAGCCAGTTGTTACAATAGAAATTAATGCTGGAATTAAGCCAAAGAGTATACAAAAAAATCCAATAACTCTAAATTTTACAGCACCAAATGCTCCAAACATACCTACACCAAGTATTAGTCAGGTTATGCCACCAAGCTTGAGTTTACCAGAGCCAAAAGCTCCTAGTAAAGAAATAAGCATAGTAAAACCAAATGCAAATCCTTTTACTGGCTTTTTCTTTAACTCTAATCATAGTTCAATAGGAGTAGGAGATACTAATATGGTACTTTATTCAGGGGTAAATCCAGATGATATAAAGGCTGGAAAAGTAGGAGAACAAGTAAGACCTGCTTTAAAAACAGGAGCTTTAAATACAACTTTAGGAGATATTACTAATATTAATCAACGTCCTACAAATATCTTGTATAGAATGGCTCCAAGCTTAAATAATCTAACTTTTCATATAAGAGGATATTTTGGAGATGGATCAGATGGATATGTAGATGCAGGTAGTGGAGCTACTGGAGGGTCTGATACAGTAGGGAGGACCAACTTTAGGAACAATAGGGGTACATACATTATTAAATGGAACTGTTAGCAATGTAACTGCTAACCTATATGGAAGAGCAGGTTTCTTAACATCAGAAACTTGGAGACATGGAAAAGTTACTATGCATAATACAAAATGTAAATGTATATGGAAAAGATAATGCTGTTTACTATATAATGCCAGCAGCTTTTTAAAAACTATTTCTAAGTATACAGATAGTAACTATCACCTTGGAGCTATACAAGGGGAAACAAATGTAAAGATGTATGGAACAGGAAATACTGTGTATCTATCATCAGGAATTTCAGCAGCAAGATTGATTAAAAAAATACAGGAAAAATTGAATTAGAAGGAGCTTCAAATATAGTTTATTCAAGTTTTTCTTATGCACCAACTTGGGAAGTAGGAGTTTATGGTGGAAAAAGCAGGAAAGATGAACTCATTAATTCAATTTAATCAAAATGTAGAGCTTTATGGAGATGAAAACGTAGGTCTATTTTTTGGAAGTAAAATCGGAGGAAGTCCAAAATCTTGGGAAACAACTGACAGAGATGCTGAATCAAATGCAGGTTATTTAAGAAAAGCTTCATATATAGGAATATATCAAGGTGAGATAGATGTAAAAGCTAGAGTAGGAGGACAATTAGCAATAGATCCAACTGCTACAACTCAAACAGCTAGTGGACAATTAGTTGAAGATTTAACTAACCCAACAGCACCTAAATATAAAGGCTATACAGATAAAACAGTTGATGGTGGAGTAGGACTATATGTAACATCTGGACAAAGAAAAAGGGATAGATGTACTTAAAGATATGGGAGTTCCAGTTTCAGTTACTCCAACTTTAGATGACTTTAAAAACTTGATCCTATTCACAACTTAGAAGTTGGAAAAGATGGATATCAGTTTTTGGAAAAATACTCTAAAAAAATGGTTTTCATGATGATAGCAAAAAGATGGAAGTGTCATAGATGTTGGTAAGACTACTCATCAATATTATGTAACTAATCTTAGTACATCAATTACAGATGGTGTCAATGGAGCTACAACAACAGAAGCTGATGCTTCAACAGGAACAACAATAGCCTATGCTGAAGGAACATGGGATCAAAGTAAACATCAGCTAGGTACTAAACAAGCTGATCTAAATCAAAATAATACAGATGCAGCAGCTGTAAATGCTGGAGCTGCAAGAAAGGCATTGACAGATACAACAGCTTCTACAGCAGCTAAACTACAAGGTCTAGGATCTGAAATAAATGTTTATCCAAATGTTGTATTAGCTTCAAAAGAAGGTATAGCATATATGGGAGATAACCAAGGTATAGTTAATGCTAAGGGAACAACAGAGGCAGTTAACTATGGAGCAATAATTGCTTATGCTAAAAATAAAGGAAAAGTAAATGTAGATGGTACAGTTATAGCGATAGATAAAAATACAACTTTAGAAGATAATAAATATAAAAAAATATAGCAGCTTTTGCTGAATCTGGAGGACAAGCAGATATCAAAGGAAAAGTGACTATCAATGGAATAGGAGCTTTTGCTAAAGGTGCAAACTCAAAAGCACAATTATTGAGTGGAATAGATGTCATAAATGCTGGAGTTGTTGGAGGAATGGTTGCAACAGACAATGGATATGCTAGATTAGATGGTGGAACTATCAATGTTACAAAAGATAATTCTAGACTTTTTCTATGCAGATGCAACTGGAAAAATTGATTTTACAAAAGCTACAACTATTAATATGTCAAAAGGAATTATTTTACCACAAGAAGAAAACAATACTGCTTTCTATAGTAGTAAAGCTACAACAGAAGCCGGAGCAGTTCCTACAAAAATATAATGGTATGAGAAATGTAACTATAAATCTTCTTTCAGATGATGTAGTTTTAAAAAAACAGTAAATAACCATCCACTTGAAACTTGGACAGGAAGTACAAACTTTGAAAGTGGAATTCAAAGTGTAATGAAATATGCAGCTTTTAAATAAAAAAATGGTCATACATATAAAGTGTACTATACTAATGGAGCATTTAAAGTTGCTACAAATGTAAACCTTGATAGTACATCTGATGTATTTAATAGCATCATTATGGCAAATGAAAAAAAGTAACTATTGACAATGGAGTTTCTATTACATCTAATACAGGAAAAGGATTAGTTCAAGGATCTTTAGCAAAATACAGTTGATAATAGTAAAACTGCATATATCAATAATGGAACTGTAAATATAACAGGAGCAAACTCAAGCAGTATTGCACTTAGAGTTAATCATGGAACTATTGAAAAATAATAGTTTAGTTAAAAATAAATGATGGAATAGGTCTATATGGAAGTAATGGAAGTAAACTTCATAATAAATCAAATGGAACTATTCAAATAAGTTCAGCTTCTAATTATGGAGTAGGTATGGCTGGTTTCCTTTCAGGAACTACTCCACAAAAACTATGGTACAGATAAATTAATCTCTGCTTTAATAGCTGGAGGTACTGCAAATAAACTAGCTCCAACTATAAAGACTATTGATATTACAAATGAAGGAAATATAGATATAACAGGAAAAGCTATAGGAATCTATGCTGATAACACAAGTACAATAGCAGGTTTTGATAATCGTGTTACAAAAAGAAAAATGCTGTTGTAAATAATAAAGGCTTCTTTAAATCTTGGAGATGGAAGTATAGGAATACTTACTAAGAAAAGCAACTCTTAATCTAACAGGGACAGGAACAAATGATATTTCTGTTGGTAAAAAATGGTATAGGAGTATATGTAAAAGATTCGAGTGTAAATTTTTTTAACAAACTATGGTTTCCAAATAAAAGATAAAGGTGTAGGAATCTATGCTGAAAAATTCAGATACATCAACTGGAACTATGAATGTAAAATACACAGGAGCTACAACAGAAGCAGGGAACAGGAGCATATTTTTAAAGGAACAGGTTCTAATTCTCTAACTAATAAATTAGATATAAATGTAGACAATGTTTCTAATACTACAAAAAGGCATGATAGGAATTTATGCAAAAGATGCTAATTTTACTAATGAAGGAAAAAAATCAAAAGTAACAAATACTAATACCTTAGGTTTTTGGAATAATAGCTTCTACAGCAGATGTAACTAATAAAGGTGAAAATTACTTTAGAGGATTCTTTAAATCCAAGTAAACCAAATATTGGAATGTATACAGTAGGTTCAGCTCCTTTAAGAAATTTAGGAAAAAGTTACTGTTGGTAAAAAAATGGAATAGGAATCTATGGAAAGAATTTCTCTAATGGAGACAGTATAAGTCAACCAAATAGTACAATAGAAGTTGGAGAAAATGGAATAGGAGTTTATACAGAAGGTGGAAATGGTTATCTTGAATCAGGAAATATAAAAAAACTGGAAAAAGATGGAGTTGGAGTATATGTTGCTGGAAATGCAGGAACTATAACAGCAGATAATACATTTAATATGACTCTTGGTGATGGTTCAAGTGGAAATAATAAAGGCTCTTTTTGGGTTTTGTTAATGTAGGTTCAAATAATAAAATTTACAGTGATATATCAAATGTTACTTTACAAAATAACTCAGTATATATTTATTCTACAGATACAAGTGGAACTTTAGCTAATCCACAAATTATAAATAATACTAATATTACTGCTACAGGAAAGAATAACTATGGACTGTACTCAGCAGGTTATGTCGTTAATAATGGAAATATGAACCTAGCAGCAGGAACAGGAAATGTTGGAGTATATAGTATTAAAGCTGGAACTATTGAAAATAGAAATGCTACAATAACAGTAGGAGGTTCTGTTCCAGGTGAAGATGAATATGGAATAGGAATGGCAGCAGGATATACTTGGACAAAGAAAGACTTACTAAAACCTGTATCTCAAAGACCACAACAAACTACAGGTAACATAATTAATAGAGGAACTATTAATGTAAATGGTCAATATAGTATGGGTATGTATGGTAGTGGAAATGGAACTACTGTTAATAACTATGGAACTATTAATTTAAATTCTGATAATACAACAGGAATGTACTTGACAGACAATGCAGTAGGTACAAACTATGGAACAATAACAAATACTTCAGGAGTAAAAAAATGTAACAGCTGTTGTTGTAAAAAAATGGAGCTAGATTTGTAAATGATACATCAGGAGTGGTAAGATTAAATGCAGCCAATGCAATAGGTATTTTTGGCAACTAAAGATGAAGGAAAACCTTTAGGAACATATATTATAAACTATGGAACTTTCCAAATTCTTGGAAGTAACTCAGAAAGAGTAAAAACTCAAAATGGACCAAAGGCATTAAATAAGAGTATAGGAATAGGTAAGGATAAGATTTCTATAGAGGTACCAGCAGGAGCAACAGAAGGAACAATAAAAGTTGCTGGAGAAATACAAACTCCAACAGTAGTAGATACAAAGAAAGTAGAATTAGAAGAAACACAAGTATCTACGGTAGGAATGTATATAAATACATCTGGAACTAAATTTACAAAACCTATAACAGGTTTGAGTGCATTGAGTCAATTAAAGAAAGCTGATTTAATTATAGGGGCTGAAGCTGCACAAAGTACAACATCTAAGTATATTCAAGTTGGGAAAAATATTTTAAAGCCATATAATGATAGCATATTAAATAATCCACAAATAGAAAAAAATGGAATATTTATTCAGGTTCATTGACTTGGATGGCAAATATAGCACAAAAACCAAACAAATGGTACTATACAAAAATGCTTACTTAGCTAAGATGCCATATACTAATTGGGCTGGAAATGAAGCATCACCAGTTGATAAGAAAGATACATATAATTTCTTAGATGGATTAGAGCAGAGATATGGAGTTGAAAAAAATTAGGAACTAGAGAAAATAAATTATTCCAAAAAAATTAAACTCTATTGGAAACAATGAAGAAATTTTTATTCTATCAAGCAACAGATGAAATGATGGGACACCAATATGCTAATATTCAACAAAGAGTAGAAGCAACTGGTAATATCTTAGATAAAGAATTTAAGTACTTAAGAAGTGAATGGTCTAACGTATCTAAAGACTCTAATAAGATTAAAAACCTTTGGTGCTAGAGGAGAATATAATACTAATACTGCAGGAGTAATTGACTATACAAATAATGCTTATGGAGTAGCCTATGTACATGAAGATGAAACCGTAAAACTTGGAGAAGCAACAGGTTGGTATGCAGGTATAGTTCACAATACATTTAAGTTTAAAGATATTGGAAACTCAAAAAGAAGAACAATTACAAGGAAAAATTAGGAATCTTTAAATCAGTACCATTTGATCATAACAATGGCTTAAATTGGACAATATCTGGAGATATCTTTTGCCGGATACAATAAGATGAATAGAAAAATTCTTAGTAGTTGATGAAGTATTCAATGCAAAAAGGAAAATATCATACTTATGGAGTAGGATTAAAGAATCAACTTAGTAGTGAATTTAGATTAAGTGAATCATTCTCAATAAAACCTTATGTGGCTATAGGTTTAGAATATGGAAGAGTATCTAAAGTAAGAGAAAAAAATCAGGAGAAATTAAATTAGAAGTTAAATCAAATGATTATTTCTCAATAAGACCAGAAATTGGAGCCGAGTTAGGATTTAAACATCACTTCGATAGAAAAAACTGTAAGAGTAGGAGTATCAGTAGCTTATGAAAATGAACTAGGTAAGGTAGCTAATGGTAAAAAAACAAGGCTAGAGTAGCTGGAACAGATGCTGATTGGTTCAATATCAGAGGTGAAAAAAAGAGGATAGAAGAGGAAATATTAAATCTGACCTTAATATTGGAGTAGATAATCAAAGAGTAGGAGTAACAGCAAATATAGGTTATGATACTAAAGGACATAATGTAAGAGCAGGAGTAGGCTTAAGAGTAATATTCTAATAACTATAATTTATTAAAAAAAGGAGATTGATTTTTTTCAATCTTCTTTTTATTTATTTAAAAAAATAGATAAAAAAATTTTTTTATCTATAAAAGAACAATTTTTTTATAAAAAAATTCTTTTACCAAATAATTGTTTTTTTCAGTGAAAAAGTATTAATATTATTGACAAAAATTACATATGGAAGTTATAATTATAATGGATAAAAAAATAACAATTATTATATAAAAAAATTATATAGAAGATGAAAAGAAAATTGAACTTTAAATTTTTTTAGGGGAATCAAAATGAACAGTAATAATTTAGACACTATGGAAAAAAACTTACGATCAATTGCAAAAAGATATGAGAATGTTAAGTACTCAATTGGACTTGCAGTACTTTTTTTAATGAAAGGTACAAGTGCATTTTCAGATGATGGCAAAATACAAGAAATAGAGAAACAAAAAGATATTTTAACAGATGTCAAAAAAAGAAAAGTCTGAAATTAAAGAGAAAAAAAGTCAGTAAAACAGGCAAACCAAAAAGATAAAAAGCATCTTGGGCAAATATGCAATTTGGTGCTAATGATATGTATAGCAATTATTTTTTTGCACCTAAGGTCAAAGTAGATAAGGCTTCTCTTGTAAAAAGTGAGAAAAACGATTTTTAGTAGCTAGTGCAGATAATACTAGCACTTTACCTATGTTTGCGAAATTGTTAACAGATATAGAAGAAACTACAGAAACTAGAACACAAGTACCTACAACAGCAGAAATAAGAGCAAGCAAAAGATAATTTAAGAAACTCAGTCGGAAATTTACAAAAATAAAATTAACATAGCAAGACAAGAAAATAACAAAGAAATAGAAGGTTTAAAATTAGAATTAACTCAACTTATGGAACAAGGAGATCAAGTAGTAAAGTCACCATGGTCATCTTGGCAATTCGGTGCTAACTATATGTATGAGAAATGGAATGGAGCATATAAAGGAAGAGGAGATAAAAAAAGAAAAAAATATGCTTTTGAAGGAATATTTACTAGAAGTAATGACTTATTTTTTTAAGAAATATATCTCCACTTGATAATAAAGATAGAGATATATATGAGAAATATACAAAGTCTGTAAAAGATAATGCGATCAACTCGGCATTAACATCTACTCTATTACAAAGAGGAAAAAGTATAAGTTACGGATTAGTAACTAATACAAATACTCAAGAACCACTAGTTTCAATAGAAATTAATGCGGCAGTTAAGCCTAAGACTATACAAAAGACTCCACTTGCATTGAGCATACCTGGAATAAATGCACCTAATGTGCCTATACCAACTATCAATCCAAGTGCACCAATAAACTTGGAATTACCACGTCCTAATACACCTAGTAAGGTGGTTGTTATTGCAAAACCTAATGCAGAACCATTTACAGGATATTATTTTGATGCAACATGGAACCATAGAGAGTTAAGAAACAATATTTCTATTTATTCAGGAATAGATCCTGCTTCTTTAATAGGAAATATAGATAATAGAAATCCTACTCCTGCAGCAATGACAGGTTCGTATAATGGTAGACAACTTGAAGGAACACGTATAGTAGGGGAAAAATAATAGATATACTAATGCTTACTATATAAATAGTCAAACTAATGCAGATAAACTTGAAAATAATACTTTTTATTTAAGAGGGCATTACTCTACAGATACTTATAATGATAGCAATACTAGAGCACATTTAGGAATATCTAATAATGGGCAAAGAGTATATAATGATGGGCATGGAAATGGTATTCCAGATGAAGGTGTTGTTGGTGTTCATGCATTAAATAATTTAAAATTTAAAAAAATTTAGTATTTAATCTATATGGAAGAGCAGGGCAATGACCAATGAAACATGGAGACATGGAATACTAGATTTTAGATAATGTAACTGTAAATATGTATAATAGTGATAATATGGGATTCTATAATATGCCAGTTGCTAGATACACATATAAGTATTGGATTATAGGAGATGATGGAGTTAGAAGAGAATGGCGTGTTTTAGCTGGAGGATTTTTCTGGAAAAAGCTAATGTAAATATGTATGGAAGAAATAACTCTGTTTATCTGACTACAGGAATGTCATATATGAAACATTGGCAAAATGAAGGTTTGATACAATCGGATGGAGCTTCAAATATAGTATATTCAAGTTTTTTTCTTATGCTCCAACTTTATCAAAACTTATAAGTCCAACAGACCCAGGATATCTTCATAATACAAATATGATAAAAATTATCAAATATTAAACTATATGGGGACGAAAATATAGGTATGTATTTTGGTAGTAGAATCAAAGGAAATGCTGCTAAAGTACATATGGAAGGTGCCAATGAACTAGAAAGTGTATATGGATATAACAATAAGGCAGCTCATATAGGACTGTACCAAGGTGAAATAGATTTTTCTGCAAAAATTGGAGAAAAAAATTAACAATAAATAATCAAGCTCAACAAACAGCTGAAGGAAATTTAAATAATACAGGCTATACTGATAAAACAGTTGATGGAGCTGTAGGAATTTTCTCAGAAAGTGGTCAAAGAGTTGGAATAGTTGCAAGAGGAGATGTAATGGAGGGAGTCCCACCAACTGTAGCTGAAATAAATGCTCATAGTACTGATCCTGCTTGGGATAGATGGTTTTTGTATAAATGGAATAATACAACACAAAGATTGGAAGTAGATAAGAATAATATTGGACCAGGATATGGTTTCCCAATGGGTAATGATTTTTCAAAAGATCCTATACATAATCTAGAAGTTGCTAAATTAGATATTAGATTTGGGAAATATTCTAAAAATGGAATTATGGTTTTGGCAAAACAAGGGACAGTAATTGATGTAGGAAAGAATACTTCTAACTACCATATTACTGGAGTAAGTTCAGATATTACTGATGGTATCAATGGTGCAAATACTCTTGAAGCAGATGCTTCAACTGGAACTATAGTAGCCTATGCAGAAGGAACTTGGGATCAATTAAAACATAGATATGGAAGTGAAGATGCAAGAATAGCTCAAAATGATGCAGATGCAGTGGCTATAAATAATGGTGCAGCTAGAAAAGCCTTGACAGACACAAAAGCTACAACAGCTGCTAAACTACAAGGTTTAGGTTCTGAAATAAATATCAATCCTAATGTAGTGCTAGCTTCAAAAGAAGGTATAGCATATATGGGGGATAATCAAGGTATAGTTAATGCAATGGGAACAACAGAAGCAGTTAATTATGGTTCAATAATTGCCTATGCTAAAAAAATAAGGGACAAGTTACTGTAAATGGTGCAGTAAAAGCTGAAGATAAAAATACAGTTTCTGAAGCTAATAAATTTAAGAATATAGGGGCTTTTGCAGAAGCAGGTGGAAAGGCTGAACTAAAAGGAGCAGTTACTATCAATGGAATAGGAGCCTTTGCTAAAGGAACAGGTTCAGAAGCAATATTATCTTCAACAAATAATAATATAGTAATAAATGCTGGAACTGTAGGAGGAATAGTTGCAACAGATAATGGATATGCTAAATTAAATGGTGGAACTATCAATGTAACCAAAGATAATTCTAGACTTTTTCTATGCAGATGCAACAGGAAAAAAATTGACTTTACAAGAACTACAAATATAAATGTTTCAAAAAGGAATAATTCTTCCACAAGAAGAAAGTAATCCAGCTTTCTATAACAGTAAAGTTTCAACAGCAACAGGAGTGACTCCTACAAAAATATAATGGTATGGAAAAATGTAACAATAAATCTTCTAAGTGATGATGTTGTTTTTAAGAACAGTTGACAACCATACTCCTGAAACTTGGACTGGTGGAGCAAATTTTTGAAACTAATGTTAAGAATATAATGAAGTATTCTGCTTTTAAATAAAAAAATGGACACACATATAAGGCATACTATACTAATGGAGAATTTAAAATTGCAGTAAACATCAATCGTGATGATGCAACTGATGTATTTAATGGTATAGTTATGGGAAATGAAAAAGTAACTATTGATAATGGAATTTCTATTACATCTAATGCAGGAAAAGGTTTAGCACAAGCTGCTTTTAAAAAAATACTGTAGACAATAGTAAGACAGCATATATCAACAATGGAACTGTAAATATAACAGGAGCAAACAGTGGAAGTATTGCTCTTAAAGTTGACCATGGAACTATTGAGAATAATGGACTAGTTAGTATGACTGATGGAATAGGTCTATATGGAAGCAGTGGAAGTAAAATTTCAAACAATGCAAATGGAAAAATTAGTATAAGTTCTCCAAGTCAACATGGAATAGGAATAGCAGGTTTCCTTTACAGGAACTACTGCCCAAAAACTATGGTACAGATAAATTAATTGCTAATTTAATAGCAACTAGTGGTGGAAATCTTCCTAGTTCTATAAAGACAATAGATATTACAAATAATGGGAAAAATTGAAATTGCAGGAAAAAGCTGTAGGAATATATGCTGACAATACAAGTAAAAGTAGCTGGATTTAATAATCATGTTACAAAAAGAAAATGCAGTTGTAAATAATAATGCTTCTTTAAGCTTTGGAGATGAAAGCATAGGAATTCTTGCTAAAAAAAGCAATAGTTAATTTAAGTGGAACTGGAAAAGATGATATCTCTGTTGGTAAAAAAATGGTATAGGAGTTGCTACAGAAGATTCAACTGTAAATCTTTTAACAGACTATGGTTTCCAAATAAAAAGATAAAGGTGTAGGAATCTATGCTAAAAAAATACAAATACTTCTACAGGAACTATGAATGTAAAAATACACAGGTGCAGTAGATAAAGTAGGAACAGGAGCATATTTTTGAAGGAACAGGAAGTCCTCTAACTAATAAATTGAATATTAATTTAGAAAAATACTTCACATGCCACAAAAAGGAATGATAGGAATCTATGCTAAAAAAATGGGAATTTTACTAATGAAGGAAATATAAAAAAATAACTAATACAAATACATTAGGTTTTGGTATTATTTCTTCTGGAGCCAATATAACTAATAAAGGAAATATTACTTTAGAAGATTCTTTAAATTCAAGTAAACCAAATATTGGAATGTATACAGCAGGTTCAGCTTCTTTAAAAAAACATGGGTAAAAATCACTGTTGGTAAAAAAATGGTATAGGAGTTTACGGAAAGAATATCACAAATGGAGATTCAGTAACTTTACCAAATAGTACAATAGAAGTTGGAGAAAAATGGTATAGGAATTTATACTAAAAGCAGGAGCAGGTGAAAATGTAAAACTTGAATCTGGAAATATAAAAAGTTGGTAAAGATGGAGTTGGAGTATATACTGAAGGAAATGGTGGAACTATAAGAGCTACAAACACATTTAATATGACTCTTGGTGATGGATCAAGTGCTGCTAATAAAAGGTGCTTTTTGGTTTTGTTAATGTAGGTTCAAATAATAAGATTTATAGTGATATATCAAATGTTAACTTACAAAATAACTCGATGTATATCTACTCAAAAGATACAAGTGGAACATCAGTTAATCCACAAGTTGTAAATAATACTAATATTACGACTACTGGAAAGAATAACTATGGAATCTATTCAGCAGGTTATGTTGTTAATAATGGAAATATGAATATGTCAGCAGGAACTGGAAATGTTGGTGTATACAGTATTAATGGTGGGACTATTGAAAAATAGAAGTGGAGTAATTACAGTAGGAGGTTCTATTCCTGTAAATGATGAATACGGAATAGGAATGGCAGCAGGTTATACTTGGACTAAGAAAGATTTAGAAAAACCTATTTCTCAAAGACCACAACAAACTATAGGTAATATAATTAATAGAGGAACTATTAATGTAAACGGACAATTTAGTTTGGGAATGTATGGAAGTGGAAATGGCACTACTGTTAATAACTATGGAACTATTAACTTAAATGCGGATAATACAACAGGAATGTATTTAACTGATGGAGCAGTAGGTAAAAAAACTATGGAACAATAACAAATACTCCAGGAGTAAAAAAAGATGTTACAGGAGTTGTTGTAAAAAAATGGAGCTAGATTTGTAAATGATACATCAGGAGTAGTAAGATTAAATGCTACAAATGCTATAGGTATTTTTAGCAACTAAAGATGAAGGAAAAACCTTTAGGAACATATATTATAAACTATGGAACTTTTTAATATCACAGGAGATGGTTCAGAAAAAGAAAAAAATCTGTAGCAAGAGATCTAAATAAAAAAATCTAGGGTTAGGTAAAGATAAAAATTTCTATAGATGTGCCAGCAGGAGCAACAACAGGAACTATTAAACTTAATGATATAGTTCAAATTCCAGAAATTATAGATACAAAGAAACTAGAATTAGAAGAAACACAAGTATCTACAGTAGGAATGTATATAAATACATCAGGAACTAAGTTTACAAAAACCTATAACAGGTCTAAGTGCATTAACTCAACTAAGAAAAAGCTGACTTAATTATAGGAGCTGAAGCTACACAAAGTACCACATCTAAGTATATTCAAGTTGGGGAAAAATATTTTAAAGCCATATAATGATACTATATTACATAATCCACAAATAAATAAATGGAGCATTTATTCAGGCTCATTAACTTGGATGGCAAATATAAGTCAAAAATCAAGTTAATGGAACTATACAAAATGCTTACTTAGCAAAAAAATACCTTATGCTGTTTTTTTGCAAAAAGATAAGAATACTTATAATTTTACAGATGGTTTGGATCAAAGATATGGAAAAAGAAACTCTAGGAAATAGAGAAAATGAATTATTCCAAAAAAATTAAATAGTATAGGAAATAATGAAGAAGTCTTACTATTTCAAGCCTATGATGAAATGATGGGGCATCAATATGCTAATACTCAACAAAGAGTGCAGTCGACAGGAGCTATTTTAGATAAAGAATTTAATTACTTAAGAGATGAATGGAAAAAAATGTATCTAAAGATTCAAATAAAAATAAAGACATTTGGAACTAGTGGTGAATATAAAACTAAAAACGGCAGGAATAATTGACTATACAAACAATGCTTATGGAGTAGCTTATATACATGAAGATGAAACTGTAAAACTTGGAGAATCAACAGGTTGGTATACAGGTATAGTTCATAATACATTTAGATTTAAAGATATTGGAAACTCAAAAGAAGAACAATTACAAGGAAAAACTTGGATTATTTAAATCAATTCCATTTGACCATAATAATGGTTTAAATTGGACAATATCAGGGGATATTTTTTTGCTGGATATAACAAGATGAATAGAAAAATTCTTAGTTGTAGATGAAGTATTTAATGCAAAAGGAAGATATCATACATATGGACTAGGACTAAAGAGTCAACTTAACAGTGAATTTAGATTAAGTGAAGACTTTAGCTTAAGACCATATGCTTCATTAAAACTAGAGTATGGAAAAATGTCAAAAATAAAAGAAAAATCAGGGGAAATGAAACTTGATGTTAAAATCAAATGATTATTTCTCAATAAAACCAGAAATAGGTGCTGAACTTGCTTATAGACATTATTTTGGAGCTAATACAGTAAAAGCAACTGTAGGAGTAGCTTATGAAAATGAATTAGGAAGAGTAAGTAACGGTAAAAATCAAGCTAAAGTAGCTGGAACAGATGCAGATTACTTCAATATCAGGGGTGAGAAAGATGACAGAACTGGAAATGTTAAAACAGATTTTAGTGTTGGATGGGATAACCAAAGAGTTGGAGTAACTGCAAATATAGGCTATGATACTAAAGGACATAATGTAAGAGCCGGAGTAGGACTAAGAATTATATTTTAATTTTAATATTTAAGAAGAAGATTGAATTTTTCAATCTTCTTTTTGTAGAAATATTAATATCATTGACAAAAATGACATACTATAGTTATAATTAGTTAATATTATAACAAAAATGAAATATGAAAAAAATTTTTGGGGGAATAAATATGAAAAAGATATTACTAAGTGTATTTTTTTATTAATATCAAGCTTATCATTTTTCAGCAGAGAGGCTTACTAAAAATAGAAAAATACTTATATGAATGATAAAGGTGTGGTTTATGTTACAGGAGAAGACACACCATTTACAGGGATAGTAGAAAAATTATAAAAACTTCTAATGGTGAGACTACTTTAGAAGGAAAAAAATTCCATTTAAAAAAATGGATTGATGGAAGGGACTTCAAAAACTTTTCTATCCAAGTGGAAGATTAGCAAGTATAGCAACATTTAAAAAAATGGTAAAATAGAAGGTGTACAGAAGGATTATTATGAAAAGGGAATAATAAAGAAAGAAACTTCTTATAAAAATGGACTTGTAGATGGTTTTAACAAAAAAATTTATTATCCAAATGGAAATATTCAAAGTGAAATGCTTTATAAAAAAAGGTGTCCTAGATGGAATAACTAGAACTTATCATAAAAAAATGGAAAAAGTAAATGTAGAAGCATCATATAAAAAAATGGAGTACAAGTAGGAGTACAAAAAGATTATTATCAAAATGGTAGATTAAAAATAGAACTTCCACTTGATAAAAAAATGGGCTTATGAGTGGAACGGTAAAGATTTATTATCCAAGTGGAAAAAAATAATGTCAGAGGAAAGTTACAAGAATGATAAACTAGATGGAATAGTTAAAAGATATGATGAAAGTGGAAACTTAACTAGTGAAGAAACTTATCAAAATGGTAATAGAATAAAAATAATAAAAAAATAGGAGGAATAAATATGAAAAAAATTATTATTAGGAGCGTTTTTTTATTAGTATCAGCCTTATCATTTTCAGCAGAGAGAAAGGTTCCAGCCGAAAGAATAATGATGAATCAGACTACTGGAATAGCTTATGTTCAAGGAGAACAAACACCTTTTTACAGGAGTAGTTGAAGTTAAGTTTGACAATGGAAAAGTTCAAGCATTGATGGAAATTAAAGATGGACTATTAGATGGAAAAAAACTATAACTTATTTTCCAAATGGAAAAGTACAATCAAGAGAAAAATTATAAAAAAATGGCTATGAAGAAGGAGCAAATATAATATACTACGAAAATGGACAAGTAGAATATGAAAAAAATATGTAAAAGATAGTGGAAAAAAATAGTTTATGAAAAAAACATTATCATCCAACAGGTCAATTAGACTTTGAAGCTAGTTATAAAGATGAAAAAAACTAGATGGAATAGTTAAAAAAATATGATGAGAATGGTCAAGTAGCTCAACAAGGAATATTTAAAGATGGGGTACAAATACAATAAGAGGCTATAAAGCCTCTTTTTTTGCTATTTGTCAAATTCCATTGGCAAAAATAAGATATTATAGTTATAATTTTCTCAAATATATTTAAATTTTTATTAGTATCAAGCTCAGGCTTTTTAAAAAGAGGAAACTTTATTATTTCAAGAAATATTTAAGTCTAATAAACAGATTAAAATAGGAGGGATAAGTATGAAAAAAATATTGTTAGGAGTATTTTTTTATTAGTATCAGTTTTATCATTTTCAGCAGAAAGAGTTGTTAAATTAGAGAACGCTTATGTTGATGATAAAGGAATAGTTTATGTTATAGGAGAAAAAAAGCACCATTTACAGGGATAGTGGAAAACTACAAAGTGCCTCCTATTTCAGAAGGAGATACTGTCTTAGAGGGAAAAAATTCCTTTTTAAAAAAATGGAGTAATGGAAGGTTATTCTAAATTATATTATCCAAGTGGGAAAATTAGCAAGTGTAGCAACATTTAAAAAATGGAAAAAGTAGAGGGAATACAAAAAAGACTACTATGAAAAATGGAAAAAAATTAAGAGAGAAATTTCACATAAAAAAATGGGCTTGTAGATGGTGTTTCAAAGCTTTTATTACCCTAATGGAAAAAGTTCAAAATGAAATTACTCATAAAAAAAGGGTATACCAGATGGTGTATCTAAAACTTATTATGAAAAATGGGAAATTACTTGCAGAAGTAACATATAAAAAAATGGCATAGAAGTAGGTATACAAAAAAAGATTATTATGAAAATGGAAAATTAAAAAGTTGAACTTCCATATAAAAAAATGGAGTTGTAGATGGTCTTGCAAAGGTTTACTATCCAACTGGAAAAACTAATGTCAGAGGAAAATTACAAAAATGATCAGTTAGATGGAATAGTTAAAAGATACGATGAAAGTGGAAAAGATAATTAGTGAAGAATTTTTATAAAAAAATGGTAATAAAATAAAAATAATAAAAAAATAGGAGAAACAAATATGAAAAAAATAATATTAGGAGTATTTTTTTATTAGTATCAGCTTTATCATTTTCAGCAGGAAGAAAGGTTCCAGCAGGAAAAATAGTAATGGATCAAAAATACTGAATAGCCTTATGTACAAGGAGAACAAAACACCATTTACAGGTACAGTTGAAGTTAAATTTGATAATGGTAAGGTTCAAGGATTATTAGAAGTTAAAAATGGTTTATTAGATGGAACAGGGGTTACTTATTATCCAAGTGGAAAAAGTTAAATCTAAAGAAAATTATAAAAATGGTTATGAAGAAGGAATAAATACAATATACTATGAAAAATGGTAATATAGAATATGAGAAGTATGTAAGTAATAATGAAAGATTAGTTTGATGAAAAACATTTTTATCCAATGGTCAAATAGACTATGAAGCAACATATAAAGATGGACAATTAGATGGTATAGTTAAAAAAATATAGCCAATGGTCAAGTAGCTCAACAAGGAATATTTAAAGATGGAGCACAAGTACAATAGGGAATATAATAGTGCTGATAGAAGAAATTTTCTATCGGCATTTTTTTAAAAAGCTTGAGATAACAAGATATTTTTTTGTTAAAAATTAAATTGAAATATTGGAAAAATTGCAGTAAAGAAACAGCAGAAATATTAGCTAGAAGCTAATGGAATAAAAACTAGGCTAAGAAAATGGATGAATATCTAAGGAAAGAAGTTGATAAACAATGATAAAAAAGAATGATAATTTTAATAGTGTTAGGATTAATATTTTCTGTGTGATTTTATACACTACGGAAAGATAGCAATACAAGATAATATTCGTAGAATAGAGATGGAGAGAGAGAGAAAAGAATTAAGAGATGCACCAGGAGCAATTATGACAGATGAGTATAAGGAGGGTGTTGAGAGAGCAACGCAAGATATAATGAAAAAGACCAGTAAATAAAAAGAGTAGAATTTGAAGGAGCAACTTTTATAATCCCAGAAAAATACAAGACTAAATCCAAAAACATGGAAATATAGTAGATGAAAAAACAGGCTACGGAATAGCTATAACATTTTCATTGAGTCTCACATTGTATGTCAAAAAGTAAATGGGACAGAATACAGTCTTTTTCTATAATAGTAAACACAATGCTAATGTAGCTGAAATAGCAAAAAGAAATAATAAAAAGTAAATGGATTTGAAGATACTTGTAAGTAGTAATTAATTTTTTATAGGTAGCCTGAAGAAGTAGAAGAAAAATAAATGAAAAACCAATAAGTTTGCTATTTTTAACTAGTAAATATGCAGAAATATATTAATAATAAAAATGGGCTGTTGCAAATTTAAAATTTCAATCTTAAAGTAAAAAAATAAGTGAGTTACGAATGGAAATTTTTAGATAAAAAAATCAAATAGAATGAGCCGAGCAAATACAGGAGTGTCTGAACGAAGTGAGTTTCCTGATTTGCAGCGAATTCTTGATTTTTATCGTTAAGAAATTTACTCAGTAACGAATTATTTTTACTTTTTGTTAATTTGCAACAACCC
>BNJS01003250.1_pt1 | contig 18265 bp, 18 predicted proteins | sample 8540461 | NCBI WGS metagenome assembly BNJS01 (sample SAMD00202454, study PRJDB9452) | human saliva metagenome | isolation source: human saliva | place: Japan | reverse complement strand
TTGCTTTTACTATGATATTCATCCTTTACTTTCTACATATTTTTGTAATTGTCAGATCTATAAATTCCGGAAACTTTCATACATGCTAGTAGTACTCGCAGGTTTCTGCTTTAACGATTTCTTTTTCCCGGTATTTTCTGTCCCTCGAAATTTCCTCATGATAGAAATAATCCACAATCACCGGATGTCCATCACGGGACTCCTACCATAAGGCATTTCCTCATTATCTACAAATGGGCACTCATACTTCTAGCCATTTCCTCAGCTTTTGCTTCAAGCGCTTCACAGTAGCTACGATTATGCTTGTTATAGATTTCATCGTAAAAGCGGTAACAGATCAGGATATTTTCCGGCGATATAATCCATGATCGTCTTCTTGAAACTGCCACGTAGATTGAGATTTTCGAGCCAGAACAGATCGCACCAGTCCTTTACCCGCTTAAAAGATGGCTTCAAAGTCTGTGATGCCGGGGAATACCGGGGATACAAGCAGACTGTACGAATACCTGCATCATATACCTGCTTCATAGCAGCGATACGACGACGCTCAATGCTAGACGCAGAGTCCATATCATTTTTGAAATTTTTCATCCAGTGTGTTGATTGACCAAGAAACGGTTACTCGTCCCAATTTCTTCAGTAAATCAATATCCCGTACCACAAGATCAGACTTTTGTGCAGATTAGAATATCTGCGTCACTGCCAATCAGCTGCTCAGAGTTTTTCGGGTATTCCCAAATTGTCCTCCTGTGGATTGTAGCCATCCGTCACAGAACCGATGACCAAACGCTGTCCGGCTATTTCTTCAGTTCTTAATTTCCGGCCAATGTTTCACGTCAGGAAAGTGCCCCATTCCTCCTTGTGTCCGGTAAATCGCTTCATAAAAGAAGCATAACAATATTTGCAGGCATGTACAGCCTACATAAGGATTGACCGAATAACCGCCTACCGGCAGACCGGACTTGGTCATAATGTTTTTGTTTTCTACCTCGTCAATGAGGATTCCATCGATTACTTCTGCCATCTTTTCTGTACCTCCAACACTTTATTGAATTCTTCCAGCATTTCCTGAATCATATTTTTATCCCCTATGATAGGGACAAGGTCTTCCTTCATAAACACCGGAATACCAAGCGAGGTGTGCCCGGTTCGCAGAGACCATGCCCACTCCAGGCTCCGTATGAACCTTCCTGCTCGAGCACCGGTCATAGTGCCGACAACAATCCAGTTGACTCGGGAAAAAGTCAACTGAACCGGGATCATCAAATAGCGGCTCAAAAGGCAATCATGAGTAGTGTTTTGCTCCTGATATCGAAGTGCGTCAATCACGCCACAGTTCCGCTTTTCTCGTCACCGTAACGCCAAACCATAGCGTTTTTCCAGATCGGTATCAAAATCCGGTAGATCGACGTTTGGTAAGAAACAAGGAACTGATGCTGTGGATTTTCACGGATTTTGCAAACACTTCGTCTCTCCATTCCGGCTTCAATCCGGAGAGATCGCCTCATTCCGGTAAGAAGAAAGTTCTGCGGACGTTTCTTTCCATCATCTTGAGCTTACGAAAGAACCTCAGGAACAGCGAAGTCATCAATCATATGCCAGCGTTTCACATTATTACGGAGCATAGCAATATGCAATAATTCACTGTACAGCCTATGACAATATCCATGTTTTGAATCTGATTTTTGACGCAAACGCTCATTACTCCTCCCAATCCTCAAGATTCTTTCTGATGCGGTCGAGGCATTCCTCAAACCGAGTAATTTCTTCCTGTGAAAAACCTTTATAGTAAATGCTACTCATCTCATCAGACTACAGAACTCGTACTCACCCTTTAAGGCATCGTGCTTTCCCGGTCAGGAATAGGAGTGTTTCCTCTTGTCCCGTTCTTCCAGACTGAACGCGGCTTATCGGTCCTTGATTTTCCATTCCTCTCCAGCATCGTCGTAAGAGAAGTTGTGCTAGTCCACATTTGACCGGGAAGTAACCGAATCGGGATTCCATCCTCTTTGCCACAACACATAAAGAATACGCCCCTGGGCTCCATTGAACGCATCTATATTCTTTTCACTGAGAATCTTCTCAAAAATCCGGTCACCAAGTTGTTTTATTTTGGTGACCAGAAATCCGCCATTTACTTTCATGCAGAACCTCCTATATAGTAGTTTATTAAGTTGTACTCATATAGGAGGTTTGTTGTCAACAGTTTGTATTTATAAATAAATGTGAAAGTTCCTTCTGAAATAAAATGAATATATTTAATAAATCTTTTCAAATACTTCGCATAACATAGGTGCTTGTTCGTAAATTTTGCCGAGCCGATTTATATTCTTCACAAAAGAATTTGTCGTGAACCTCTTTCCAATAGCGATAGCTTCTATCACCTTCACCCTCATGCCATGCATGTTCCGGTGTGATTAAGTTATAAAGGCATGATTATACACCACCTTTGTTTGAGTAATACACACCGGTTCTCCCCAAACCGTTGAGAATAATATTATATTCTCCCACCGTGGAATATGATCTCCGGCTTCATATGGTTCATATGCCGATGTCGTAGCTGTGCTTAATTTTACAATTAACTAATTCCGCCAATTCATCAGCCATTTCTTTAGTGTTCCAAAACTCCAATCTTCATATTTTGTAGTCTTCGGATAACTTCTTTTCATTGCAATGATCCAAAACGCTTTGACTTTTATCATCCATTTGAGACTACTCCAAAACTCTCTAATCTGTACTCCGGACTACACACAAAGAATCGCCACAAATCCTTGTATTTGAGTTGATTTGTGGCGCTAATTTATTTACTCAAGCTCTTTTCATTGGTACTTTTGTAATGATCTTTTCTATTCTTCTGTTCTCACAATATATTATACTAATTTTGATTTTTGCTGTCCATACTTTTTCTGCACCGCTTTCTTTGTACTCAACCCAACATTTACATAGATATATAATTATTAGTATTCTACATTTGATGACTTGGTAAATAGATAACATCAGATGAGATCATCTAACACATACTCCTTAGAAATTGTCCCATGTTACATAAATATCTTTGTTTGTTTTCAGTGTATATATAATTTCCACAATCTATTTTATTTCCCATGTATTTATATCCATTAGAAATTTCTTTTTATATTAATTTCTTTCAAATACACTATTTATTTTTAATCATTCCACACTCTTCAATAAGAATTTCACTCAATGCTTTTTATTAGGATTACTTAATGTACAGAATTTACTAGGTAAGTACAGAATTTTGTCCAGGATTTAATACCCTCTATATTCATTATTAGAGTATGTTGAAATAGTTACACTCCTAGATATTTGTTTCTTTTAACCCATTCATTATTCTAGGACAATCATATGCCATTATCCTAAACTCATTTTCTATATCTGTACACTTTTCATCTGTCTCTCTACAAGAGAAAAGATAAAGTATTATAAACCTGCAATGCTATGTCATGTTCAACTTGTTTTGAAATAAATTTTCTATTGCACACATATTTTGCAATATTTATATTATTATTACCATCTTGATTAAGTTCGTTAATATATATATAAGACATTTTAGAGCCAAAGAATTCCTTACCTATCATAGTATTGGTGATTTTATCAAGTTTAACATTTATTGCAATAAAATTATAATCATCATCAAATTTTTCTAGCCATTCTAATGAATTCTCATTTAATATGTGAAAATATGTTAGATAAATATATGGAATATAATAATCTGCCAATAGTGAATATATAGGATCATTAAGTTCTATCACTCTCTAAAATAGTATAAAGCTTTAACTAAATCATAATAATCTGAATATTCATAGCTCTGTTACAGGTGGCTCTAATAGTGCAGATAATATATCTCTACAGCCAACAATTCCCTTTTTAATTTTTCTCTGCATATTGTTCACCTTTATTCCACGAATAATAATCATTTAATACTCCTATTCCATAACCCTACACCTCTCAATTGCATACTCCAGAAATACACCAATAAGTTCATTACGGTTATGCCCCGTCTGGTAGAAATATTATCAAGTTTTGAAACTATTTCTTCTTTAATGCGAATAGAGAATGTCCTATATCCATCGTCACCTTTTTGCTCGTTTGGGTTTTTATAATCAAATCTTTTATTTGCCATATATAACCACCTCCTCAAAACATAGTCTATGTTTAAAAAGATGTTAAATATATGTTATAGTTTATGTTATAATTTATATTATAATTTATGTTTAATTCTGTGATGAGGTGATAGTATGATACTAAAGTAATAAAAATTATGAAACAGTAAAAAGGTCATCATGGAGTAAATCTCTTACTCATAACGATACAGAATTTACCGCATGGAAATTGATAAATGTACCGGCTAATACTGTCGAATATAGTGCTGATGGATAAAATGAAAGTTTTTAAGTTTAAAAATGAGGTTACTTTATGGAGAAGCATAGTGGTAAAATATTAAGAATACTGTTGTTTTTCGGTGTATTCGCATATCTACAATACCACGATTATAGTCGTGGTGCATTCAAAATTGGGACTGTTACAGGTGGATTATTAATGGCTTCAGCAGTATATTTAGTCTCATCACTCTTTGGGATACTGTTAAATCTTTCAGGTAACTATCTGATAGCTATTTTTATGTACAGGTTCCTTGGCATTATTCTTAGCTTTTAAGCTTGATGAAATCATTGCTAAAGTTTCTTGGCTTAATGAAAATATTGTTGCTACAGTACTTATAATCGTTTCAATACTTTGTATTGTTAAGGATTTCTTTATTCTCAAGCCTAAACGAGTTACCAATACTACCATCCCGGATGATTCTATAAAAGTCGGTATATCTTTATATGAAACCGACCCTAACAAAGCTATGCGAGATAGCATAAAATCTGACTCTCAATCAGTATTTAATCTTTCAAATATGCTTGAAGAGCAATGGGGTCGTAAACCCACTTATGAAGAAATTATGGACTATATAGACCATTTAGTTATTCCGGAAGATGAAGAATACCAATAATATATTTAGAGATTTTTGAATACAAGCACTATGTTATTGAACCATTAATATATTTAAACAATAAGTCGTTGATTTTGATCTGATATCAAAAATCAACGACTTTCTTTCTCAATGTGAATGACTGTTTCTTATTTCTTCTATGATCTGCTTTCGCCTTGAGTTTAAAAGTTTTTTATTTTCCACTATTTACAAAAAAGCCTCCCCGTAAAATGATGGAAGGCTTTCTATTATTTAATTTGTTAATCTAATTTAAATCACTTTGAAAAATTGCAATTGACGGATAATGATTCAGCTCTTCAAGGTTAGTATCTAAAGGAACACTGTAAACCATAAAATATCTTTCGGGATATTTCGCCTCAAATTCCTCAATTTTCTTTACGACAAGCTCCTTGTTTTCAGATACAAACATTACCGAAACTACACCTACTTTTTCTTCTGTATTCTCATTTTCTGACTTATCAACATAACCTGACAAAATTATTTTTAAAGAATCTTTACCATTCAACCCTTCTTTAATTAATTTTTCATCTGTCATCTTTTTCTTCCTTTACTCAAGCTCAATAGTTCCCGGTGGCTTGCTTGTGATATCATAGAGTACCCTGTTTACATGGTCTACCTCATTGATAATCCTGTTGGTCACCTTTTCAAGTACTTCCCAAGGGAGTCTTGCAGCCTCTGCTGTCATAAAGTCTATTGTCTTAACTGCACGAAGTGCTATGGCATAGTCATAAGTTCTGTAATCACCCATTACTCCTACACTTCTCATATTTGTAAGAGCTGCAAAGTACTGGTTGATTTCCTGTGAAAGTCCTGCCTTATCTATCTCTTCACGGTATATAGCATCAGCATCCTGAACTATCTTTACCTTCTCGGCTGTAACTTCACCAATAATTCTGATTCCAAGCCCCGGTCCCGGGAATGGCTGACGGAATACAAGATGCTTTGGTATACCAAGCTCAAGTCCCGCCTTTCTTACCTCATCCTTGAAAAGATCTCTAAGCGGCTCTATGATTTCCTTGAAATCAACATAGTCAGGGAGTCCTCCTACATTGTGATGTGACTTGATTACTACACTCTCACCACCAAGTCCCGACTCTACTACATCAGGATAAATAGTTCCCTGTACAAGGAAGTCTACCTTACCGATTTTCTTAGCTTCTTCCTCAAATACTCTGATGAACTCTTCACCTATTATCTTACGCTTCTGCTCAGGCTCACTTACACCTGCAAGCTTTGAGTAGAATCTGTCTGCTGCATTTACTCTTATGAAGTTTAGCTTATAATTGCCGTTCGGTCCGAATACGGCCTCAACCTCATCACCTTCATTTTTTCTAAGAAGTCCATGGTCTACAAATACACAAGTAAGATTTTCACCTATCGCCTTGCTGAGCATTACTGCTGCAACTGATGAGTCAACACCACCTGAAAGTGCACAAAGCACCTTGCCGTTGCCTACCTTTTCTTTGATTGCCTTTATACTGTTTTCTACAAAGGCATCCATTTTCCAGTTACATTCACATTTGCAGACATTCTTTATAAAGTTTCCAAGCATTACATTACCATACTCTGAATGCAAAACTTCAGGGTGGAACTGAATTCCATAGAGATTCTTTGCCGTATTCTCATAAGAAGCTACCGGACAGTCATCACTATGTGATGTAATCTCAAATCCTTCACCAAGTTTACTTATATAGTCTGTATGGCTCATCCACACAATACTTTCCTTCGGCACATTCTCAAACAATGCACTGTCAGTCTTATCCACTGTCAGTTTGATTTTACCATACTCTCTTACGCTTGCTCTCTCTACCTTTCCGCCAAGTAGATGCTGCATAAGTTGTGCACCGTAACATAGTCCAAGTACAGGAACTCCAAGTTCAAAAAGCTCTTTTGAATATGTAGCTGAATCAGGCAGATAGCAGCTGTCCGGTCCTCCTGTAAGTATGATTCCCTTCGGATTTTTCTTCTTGATCTCTTCTAAAGGGGTTTTATATGAATAGATCTCACAATAAACATTGTTCTCTCTTACTCTTCTTGCAACTAATTGATTGTACTGACCTCCAAAGTCCAAAACAATTATAAGTTCCTGCTTTAATTCCATCTGTATCTCCTATACTTGATAAATTAATTTGTACATACAATAATATATCCTAAATAGAAAAAAAACGCAAATATTCTCTCACTCTTAAACGTATAATTTTACTTTCTCAGGTTTGTCCCTCGCAACGCTTGTTGTAACTATAAAATTTCTCGGGTCTTTGACAGTTTGCTCACCTAAATAATCATTAAAAAAAGTCCTACAACCCGCATATAACCTACATTCTTCAGTTGAAATTTTTTTGTCAAAAATATTCGTTTTCAATATATAGTATTTTCTAGTATTTTTATGGTATAATAAGGTGTGGAGGTTATTTATGAAAGTTACTACATCAAAATCAAAAAAATGCAGAGTCCTTCTATATTTCCAAAAAGCTTTATAAATGACAAAGGGGTTAGTACCTCTGTAAATGTACGCAAACTTGGTACTCTCGCTGATTTATTAAAAAGACATGGACCCACTAGAGATGACGTTATGAAATGGGCTCGTGCCGAGGCAAAACTTGAAACACAGAAGTACAAAGAAGATAAAATAGTAAATATTTCTTTTTAACTCAAGCAAAAGACTACAGACACAGCAACAAGTCTTCTATCGTGGAGGTTACCTGTTTTTGCAGTACGTTTATTATCAACTTGGCTTAAATAAAGTTTGCAGAAAGATAAGGGATAAGTATAACTTCAAGTTTGATATCAACTCGATTTTATCGGATTTGATTTACTCCAGAATACTTGAACCTTCCAGTAAACGCTCAAGTTACTCTTGTTCTATGGACTTTTTAGAGCCACCATCTTACCAATTACATGATGTATATCGCTCTTTAAATGTACTGGGCAAGGAATGTGACCTTATACAATCTGAAACTTATAGAAATAGTCATTTAGTGGGTAAGCGCAATGATAAGCTTCTTTTTTATGATTGTACTAACTATTATTTTGAGATTGAGGATGAAGACGGCATTAAAAGATATGGCAAAAGCAAGGAACATAGACCAAACCCTATAATACAAATGGGTATGTTTATGGATGGTGATGGTATTCCACTTGCTTTTTCTCTTTTTCCCGGAAATGCAAATGAACAAACCTCTATTAAACCACTTGAAGAAAAAATTTTAAATGAGTTTGATTGTCAAAAGTTTATTTACTGTAGTGATGCCGGACTTGGTTCAGAAAAAATAAGAAAGTACAATCATATGGGTGAAAGAGCTTTTGTAGTCACTCAATCAATAAAAAAGCTTAATGCACAGGATAGGCAATGGGCGTTAGATACTAAAGGATTCAAACGTTTATCTGATGATAAAATGGTAGATCTAGCCGAAATCTCAAAGGATGATGAGACTATATATTACAAAGATGCTCCATATACACCAAAAGATTTATCTCAAAGACTTATCATCACATATTCACCAAAATATGCCAAATACCAAAAGACTATTAGAGAAAAACAAGTTGACAGAGCTAAGTTAATGCTTGAAAAAGGCAGTATCAAAAAAGAAAGAAGAAATCCTAATGATCCGGCCAGGTTTCTTGGCAGTATTGCAGTAACTGATGATGGTGAAAAAGCAAATGTACATAACTTTCTTAATACAGACAAAATAGATGAGGAGGCAAAGTATGATGGTATGTATGCCGTCTCAACAGACCTACTTGACGATAATGTAAGTGAAATACTAAATATAAGCGAAAAGCGTTGGCAAATAGAAGAATGCTTTAGAATTATGAAAACCGAGTTTGAAGCAAGACCGGTATTTTTACAAAGAGCTGATAGAATTACTTCTCACTTCTTAACCTGCTTTTTAGCCTTGATTATTTACAGATATATTGAAAAATTTTTAGACCACAAGTATACATGCGAAGAGATTCTAAATACCTTAAAAGATTTTAATTTTGCATATGTAAAAGAGCAAGGTTTCATACCTCTATATAAACGAACAGAGCTCACAGATAAACTACATGAGATTTGTCATTTTAATACAGATTTTGAATTTATAACAAAAAGTAAAATGCGGACAATACAAAAACAAAGCAAAGGAAAATAAAATACTATTTTTTTAGTTTCAAAACGAAATAAAAAAATGCCCTGAAAGCCAGTAAAAACACTGGGTTTCAAAGGGCATTTCTAACTTTGAAACTGTCAAAGACGGAATATATCCCTAAATAGAATACGCAAATATTCTCTCACGCTTAAACGTACAATTTTTACTTCTCAGGTTTGTCCCTCACAACGCTTGTTGTAACTATAAAATTTCTCATATTCTTATTTTCATCAATTCGTATATAAGCATAATACTCATTCCAGAATATAGAATCACTGTTGGTACGCCATGATATTCCATATACAGAGTCTGTAGGCTCGGATTCATCCGGTATTAGCCAAAGTTTCTTTTTAAATATATTTTTTATATTATCTGTATCAAAAGTATCTAACAGATCCAGCACTTCAAGCTCAATATCTATACCGGCATTTTTCACTGCACTCTCACAGTCCTCATCCATATAGAAATTCACGACCTTCGCATCCTTTATATCCACATCTTTGTCAAGACTTCCGTACAAATCTATTGCACCTATAAGTGTATTATCTTTTGCCAATAAATATGGCGCTCCCCTTAAGGTCTCTCCTGTACTTCTATATCCCTTTTCTACAGTAATATTTTGATTTCTCTCAAACTTTGTATAAGAACCGTTTGTCAGCAATTCACTGTACTCATATGTATCGTCATCATTCATAATGTATATATCAAATCCTCCGTCTAAGAGGTCTTCTACACTTGTCTTACTCAGTGTTACTTTCATCCCTCCTACAGTCATTACAGGGGGCTTTACCGGTAAACCTATAAGAATATATCCAAAGCATAAAAAGACAAACAATAATGCCAATACTGAAAGAGTAAATATAGCATTATATGTACGCTTTCTTGCATTAAAAAAAGCTCTCACAGGTATTGCTATAATCATTCCTCCAAGAGCCGCAGCCCCTGAACCCATAACACTCATTAACTTCAGAACTATCAGTACTGTGATAACTATACTTAGAATATATAAAAATATCTCACCGGTTTTCATTTTACTGGTATCTGTTTGAGTATTTGCCACTCCTCGCATACCATATACTGAACTTTTCTTCAGGCTACTTCTAAGCCAGAGTGCTATAGCAGTAAAGCAAACTCCTAGGAAAACCATTAATCCTATAAATACTAATCTGACACTCATACTCTCCCTCCTATTTACGTATTTACATATGATTATTCTACCATATTTTATATAAATTTTTTTAATTTTTGAAAAAAAGCATTCCAAATTTCTTTTTCATATGTTATCATAACACAAATTTTTCTTTACTGAGGAATGAGGGAAAATTAGCGCCAGGGCTTCGGGAATTCCCCTAGCCGACGAGGTAAACAGTTATCGAAAGATTCGGCGGATGCTGTTTCGGAGTAGTGCATCGTAAGAGAAAGAAAAAAAGCGAAATCAAGATCGTAACAAAAGCTTTCTTCGCACAATAAACAATTAAATAGGAGAAAAATACTATGTGCGGTATTGTTGGTTTTGTTGGGCAGGGGAATACAAAGGATATTCTACTGTCCGGTCTTTCGCGTCTTGAATACAGAGGCTATGATTCTGCCGGAATAGCCCTATATTCTCATCCTTTTACTGTGGTAAAATCTGTAGGTAAATTGGAGGAATTGAAAAAAAAGGTTATAGCTTCCAAGGAATGTGTGTTTCCCTGCTCTATGAGGAATCGGTCACACACGTTGGGCAACTCATGGTAAGGCTGACGAAAAAAATTCTCATCCACACTTATCTATGAATAAAGAAGTGGTGCTGGTTCATAACGGTATTATTGAAAATTTTGCAGATTTAAAGAACTTTTTACAAGAAAAAGGATACAGTTTCTACTCAGATACCGATACCGAGGTTGCTGTAAACCTGATTGAATATTTTTACTTGAAAGAAAAGAATATTTTAAAGACTCTCTTCTTAGTTCAAAAAGAGTTGAAAGGTTCTTACGCCCTTGCAATTATGTTCGAAGATGATGCAAATACTCTTTATGCAATGAGGAAGGACAGTCCTTTGATTGTAGGAAAGGGCGAAGACTCTTTTTATATTGCCTCAGATATTTCAGCATTTTTGGACTATACAAATGAAATATATGTCTTGGAAAACAAGGAGATTTTAAGCCTTTCAGAAAATGAAATACATATTTATAACAAAAATAAGGAAGAGGTAAAACGCTCTTCCACTATAGCCGATCTTGATCAAAGCCGAATTCATAAAGGAGAATATCTGCATTTTATGGAGAAGGAAATCTTTGAGCAACCACATGCTGTGAAAGATACTCTGCTTTATGCCTGCTGCAAAGAAAATGATGACTTTTCCTATGAGGCCTTCTCTATGAGTGAAAGGGATTTCCGGGATATTTCAAGAGTCAGAATAATCGCATGTGGATCTGCATACCATGTAGGCTATGTATTAAAGTCAGTTTGTGAAAGTCTGGCAAGAGTTCCGGTACAGGTGGAGCTTGCAAGTGAGTTCCGCTACAATCATCCAATTTTAGAAGATGGTGAACTGGTTATTAGTATAAGCCAGTCAGGAGAGACTGCGGATACTTTGGCTGCAGTAAAAGAAGCAAAGAAACTAGGAGCAAAAACTCTTTCCATTGTAAATGTCAAGGGATCTGCAATTGCCGAGGAATCCGACTTTGTCTTTTATACACAGGCAGGACCTGAAATTGCAGTCGCCACTACAAAGGCATATAGCTGTCAGCTTGTTGCAGGATACATTTTCTCAATACTTTTAGCTAAAGCAAAGGGTAAAATTAAAGATGAAGAAGCTCAAAGCCTCAAAGATGAACTTTTCCTTCTCCCCGGTAAAATTCAACAATGTCTTTCCCTAGATGGTGAAATCCTACCTATGGCAAAGAAGCTGAAGGACTCCGACAATATTTTCTTCCTTGGAAGAGGTCTTGACTGGGCAATCTCCATGGAAGGAGCTTTGAAGCTTAAAGAAATCAGTTATATTCACTGTGAAAGCTACAGCAGCGGTGAGCTAAAGCATGGTACAATAAGTCTCATAGAAAAAGACAGTCCTGTAATCGCTCTTCTTTCCCAGGAGGAACTTGCCGGAAAAAGTATTTCAAATATTCACGAGGTAAAAAGTCGCGGGGCAAAATGCTTTGCTCTCACAATGGAAAATATTTCTATAGATGAGAATGACTTTGTACAAAATCTTAGTGTACCAAGTACCCATCCTCTCTTTGCCGGAAGCCTTTTGGTAGTTCCACTACAGTTTCTCTCCTATCAGGTCAGCCTCTTAAAAGGATTAGATCCTGATAAACCAAGAAATCTAGCAAAGTCTGTTACAGTAGAATAAACTATAGCTTTCAAAAAAGAGTACAATTATTCAAAGGGGCTGCCATTTCCCGACAGCCCCTAAAACATATTCTTATTTTGTATAAGTTTTAAATTTATTAAAATATTACTTTGTAGGTGGTGCATCCTTACTACGTTTAAATACCATTGTGCTGCCCTCAATGTCAAATGTTAATTCATCGCCCTTTATAATATAGTCCAAGTCTTCTCCCTCTATTGTAATCTTACAGTCACTCCACTTTAGATCTTTCGCTTCACCTACATAAGACATTGTACCGATTCCATTATCTTTTAATATTACATAACAATCATCCAGTTCAATAACTACTGCCGTAAGTTACCACCCTCAATTTGATAACGCATATTTTCCTCTTTTTGTATTAATTTTAAATTTCTTATTATTATAGATTATATATCATTTTTATCCGGAGATGCTTAAGCCTTCAAATATCTCAAACAATCCTTTGCCATCAATACTTTGTCAAGCATAAATGATTATGTCCCAAAATAATTAATTTATAAGCCCCCACAAAAGGGCTTTTATTATGCACTTTTTATGTCTTCTTCAATTCTGTGTGGCTGTGAGTGTGCGAATTTATTAAAGGCATCCAATCTCCAAGGATGGTTCATAGGCGGTATATAAGGCTTTCTAGGCTTTGGCTGTTTGTAGTCAGCGTCCAAGTCCTTAGATTTATGTTCATGAGCCGGTATTTCTTCCAGTGCATAAATATCTTTGTCATTTACGCACGCAAACATAGACCTATCAAATGCCTTGATAAGCATAACCTTGGTACCTTTTCGATAATGGATCTGCACTCCCTTGTGATCTATCATCTTATAAAATTTTTTCTCAAATTGAATCGCATGTCCGGCATCAACAGTTCTCTCAGTTAAAACCGCCAAAGTAAGATTTATTTTTTCTTTAGACGGTTGCGTTTCAAAGACAGATTTGATACCATAAAGTGGAAGTGAGAACTTCTCATTGAATTCTTTTATGTAGGAGTGAAGGAATTCATTGGCTTTATGGATATCGGTTACGCCTGCGAGCCTTAGCTCAATAGGCAGGCGTGACTGTAAAGTCTGATTCAATCGTTCTATACGTCCTTTAACCTGTGGTACGCTGCTTGATTCAAGCTGTGTGCCAAGTTGCTTACAGGCGTATGCAAACTGTGTATAGGTGTCTTTGTCGTCAGATAAGGCACCTTTTTTCTTGTAAGTAAATACAGTTCGTTTATCAGTAAGAAACTTATAGGGAATACCATAATCAGTAAGAATCTGCTCAAATACATGGTAGTATCCATTAAGAGTTTCTTGAGTATCAAACCAGGCACCTGTGACAACACCTGAGGCATCATCAATAGCCAAATGTAGATGCCATATCTGTCCCGGCACCCATTCATAAGGGGTAGCATCCATCTGAAGCAATTCACCAAAATAAGCACATCTTGGACGACGACTGTGAGCATCTTCAACTGCTACTAAGTTAGCTTGTATCTGTGATAATTCCTTTTTTGATGTTGTAGCTTCCTTCTTAGCTCTGAGAGCTTGCTTAATGCGTCTACGCTTAGCTTTTGTAGCCTTTGGAGATAGAATGTACTCTGACTCCAAAATACTCATTACAGAGGAAGAAGAGATGCTTATGCCTTCATGCTTTTTTAGAAGCTCTGTAAAGTGTTCAAAGTTAGCTTCGTAGTATTTAGTTCTATATAGATCAAGAACCTGACTTCTGACATCAGGACAGATAGTGGTAGCCGGCTTCTTACCTCTGTTACCATGAATAAAGAATGCCTTACCATCTTTAATATAACCCTGTATCATACGGTTTATATGCCTCTTGGTGCATCCTAGGATAAGAGCAGCTCTATCCTTATTAGCTGTATCGGGGTGATCTACCAGACCTTTGATAACTTCATACTTTCTTTGTTCATCCATTGATAAAATAACCTTTCTGATAAGTCAGTTCCTCCTAGTGTTAGAATATACAAAATAGTATTCTACCATAAGTGGGACATTTTTATTTGTGGTATACTAGGACTTTATCATTTATGGCTTATACTCAAACAATCCTTTGCCATCAATACTTATATCACCATACTCTTCATCAATGTCAAATGTAATCCTATAACAATCTCCCTCATATTCTAACAGATCTTTATTCTTTAATTCTATGTAATTACCATAGCCTTCACCTATCGAAGATACCAATACATCAGATTCATCAAGCATTATTACATCTATATAAGCATCTGTTTCATCAACACCATATAAAGGCAAAATATATGTATCTGCCGGTATTGTTACATTGGGTTTTTTCACTTTACCATTTTCATCCACTACACTGCATTTGAGATCTACTAATGTTTTATATGCTCGATCATCAATAATTCTGCCTCTCTCATCATTTGTTTGTAATCTGCCATCATCAGCAACAAACCATTCCCTTGAAATAATAAATAAATATAGTAGATTGCCCATTGATTGACCCTTAAAAGATTTAACATCTGTAAATGTTTCATCTAGACTTTCATATGTTGCAATATTACCATTCTGACTCCAATCGGAATATAAATTTCCCAATGATAAATATACGAATTCATCATTATCTAAATCTAAGTCTGTCAATCCAAAAATATGTAATCTTTCTATTTCATCAGAAATAAACACATACATATAATAATTGCCATTCTTTTTATAATATAAGATTTACTATCATATCCGGATAATTCTCTACTTTGATCACCTACCAAAATATTAATTCCATCCTCATATATATTCAATGTTTCCGGATTCTGTTTATAAATATTATTTACAGCTATAGCATCACTTCTACCATCGCCGTCAACATCCAAGTGTAATGTCATATTCCCTGCTACTATTGGAACCACATAGTCATTTTCCTCATATACATATTTTTGATTAAATATCTCCTCATTCTCTTCAAAAGATATTGTAATAACTTGAGGACCATCGGTCTCAGCTCCCAAAACTCTTGTATCAAAATATACAGTTACACCCATCGGACTTATAGTCCACACAAGATTATCATAATTACTTTCCCTTAGGGCATCTGCATATTCTGAAGGATTTTGAATATTAATCTCCTCATAGTCTTCATATACTCTTTTGTCCACCAGCTCGAAAAATGTTTTATCATCTTTTACCACATCCAAAAAGTTCAGCCTATTTCCTGTAGATGTATCAAAGCTTACAGAATTCCTTGAATATCTTTCAGATGCACCATAATCATATTTTGTATAATTGAGTATGCTTACCACATCTTTATCGGATCTCATTATATAACTGTCAGTTTCTTCTGTGAAAACTTTTTCACCATATCCCTCCAGTCTATTAGATTCTTCTTCTTTGGCAAAGTTTTCGAATGTTTCCCTTGTACTTGCGAATTGTTCATCTACTTCTTTATTATATTCCTCAAATGCAGCTATAAGAGGTTCGAACTCTTCCCCATCATCTTCTAATTGTATATACTTATACTCTATATGATATAAGGTCATACCTAATTCATCATATGATTCCTCTCCCACTTTCTTTAGGACTATATGAGGCTTTGAATGTGGCTTTTTCTCTCGTTTTGTATCTGTTTTCTTGTCAACTTTCTTTTTGGATTCTTTCTTACCGGAATCCTTTTTCTTTATAGCTTCAGTTTCAGTATCAGACTTATCATTTTCAACACCTGTATGAAACGAAGGCATACATGATACTAATGAGAACATAATCAAAATGCAAAGTATCAATAATCTTATCTTATGCTTCATTTTACTACCCTTTCAGTAATACCAATACTATGATGAATAACTAATTCCTTCAAATAGCTTATCTAAAGTCTCTCCATTAACTCTAATATCCCATAAAGATTCACCATGCTCAATTTCTATTCTATAGCAAGATCCGTCATAGTCCAAAAGACTATAATCTTTCAAGTTAAAATATCTGTCCTCTGGTCCACTCCATTTACTTTCTTCCACATATTTTTCATCTATAACTCTTACATCTACATAATTTTCATTATCTGTGTAAAGCAATAATATATATGAATCTTTCGGCAAGGTAGTATTTTTACCTGTTTTTCCACCACTATCTACTTCAATACAATCAATATCACTAATAGTATACAAAACAGGTCCATTCGTTATTTCATAGCGATTACCCTTTGGAGCCGGATATGCCTCATCATCTATAATCCATTCTATTTCAGTTGTATTTGTTCCAAATGTATCATATCTCATAGCACCAAAAAATGAGTTTGCATCAGTAAAAGTTTCTTTTGTAGAATGGCTTTTATATGAATTATCACTTTGTTCCATATATACTTCTCTATATGCCAAACTAACAACTTTATATTCATCCTCATTTGTCTCCAATGTAGAAAGATCTACTCTATAAAGCAAAGTGATATCATCTACCTCACCTACAAACAAATACATATAATATTTGCCACTCTTTTTTATAATATATGATTTATAATCATATCCATAAATTTTTCACTTTCTTTATCTCCAACACAAATCTTCAATCCGAATACACACCGTCATAAACCTCCTCCCTTCTGCGAGGACTTTATCTGTGTAAACAATTTCCCTTTCTCCATCTCCATCAATATCCAAAGATAACTTCATATCTCCTAGTAGAGGAATTACATAATCATCTTCAGTCTTTGTATATTTAGATTCAAATATATCCTTTGCCTCATCAAAGTACACTGTCACAATCTGTGGATTTTCAAGTCCACCATCCTCATTATAAATATCAAAGTAAATCGAAACACCTTCTGCATTAGCAGTCCAAGCAAAATCATTACCGTTTTCTCTTACATACTCTGATGGAGTTACAAAATCATTATATTGATAGTACTCCTCTGCTCTATCATCTGCCAACTCAAAGAATTTCTCTTCATCCTTTACCACATCTGAAAATTCCAGTTTCTTACCTGTTGTAGTATCAAAATTTGAAGAGTAGCGATGGTATTCAGGACTTCCACCACCATAATCAGCATATTTGTAGTTAATCACACTTACTATGCTTTTATCAGCCCTTACTATATGAGTTCTTGTATCAACTCCAGGTGTTTCGTATGCATATTCCTCTTCCGCATACTCTCCTTCATCGGCAGGATGTGGCTTGATTACCAGTTCCCTCAAGTCATTTTCAAATGCTTCATCCATCTCTTCATTATACTTATCAAACGCCTTAATAAGCGCTTCAAACTCTTTACTATTTTCTCGTAATTTAAGATGAACATTATTTATTGAATACAAATACTTGAAGCTTGGATCCGGTTCAAAGGAACTTTCATAGTTTTCCTCTAAAAGTATATGTGGTATTTCAGATACTACCCTATCATCTACCGGTTCTTTACTTGAATCCTTTTTTTTCTTATTTTCCTTAGACTTTTTCTTATCCTTTTTTCTCTCGGACTCAGTCCTACTTGTACCTGTTTCTTCATCTTTTCCACCTGTTCTTATACAGGATACCGACATAAACATAACCAATAATAAAAAAATAATATTACAGATAATTTTTCTTGATTTTCATCTCACCCCTCCAATTTACATTACATCTCTAAAAATCTATTGTAATACATCTTCACAGAAATTATTACTGCTTAAAACTATTAATACCACTTTTTTAACCTCAAAATATATTACCTAACGAATACTTTTTTTCGCTATTTATTAAAAATATTATCTGATGAATACCATAAAAGTATGGTACTATCATTGATAGTATTGCACAAAAACGAATAACTCTATTTTTGAGTTATCCG
>BNJS01002474.1_pt1 | contig 18278 bp, 21 predicted proteins | sample 8540461 | NCBI WGS metagenome assembly BNJS01 (sample SAMD00202454, study PRJDB9452) | human saliva metagenome | isolation source: human saliva | place: Japan | reverse complement strand
TAAAACAAATAATAGCCATATTTATAAAATAAATGAATGATGAGTAAGAGAAACAAGAAGATACATGAATAAATCTAATGAAAATCTTCATTTCCCAAAATAAAAATCCCTAACCTTTTTCAACAACTTCCTTTTTAGCAAAAAAATAATTTCTCAGATTTAAAAGATTTAGTAAAAATAAAAAGTTAAAGATGAATAACTTCCTCCACGATTATAAACTCTATCAACTTTTATGTCAGAAATCCAAGAAAAAGGAATTATGTATGCTGGATAGACAGAAAAATAAATATCTGCTTCCAATTTTTAAATCACTTTGTGCGACCATTCCAGTTTTAACTATTTTTTTCAGAGTTGATAAAATCTTCTTTTTGCATAATTTAAAAAAATCTGTATTTTTTTCTAAGTTATCTAGCATTTCGGCTAATCTTTTATTCTCTTTCTTTTCATAAATAAGGCAAATAATAATAGAAAAAAGTATAATAAACCATAAAAATAGGAATACCAAATTTAATAAATACAAATGACATAGGATTTATTGGAAAATCAGGGAACTCTTGTGCAAATTTTAATTCTTTTAGATATTCAGCATACCCACCAAATAAGATATAAATGGTGTCTATTGCTAATAAAAATTTCTGCATAGTAAACTGGTTTTTGCTGTTCTTTCCATTTTTAATAAATTATATTCTCGTGGTTTTAAGTCTTTTAAGTCATCATTAATTTTTAGTGGCTATAATTTTTGCATGTTTCTTTTTCTTAATGATAAAGAAAAATATTGATAGAATAAATAAAAATGGTATAAACATTGTTCCTATAATTATTTCATATATTCCCATTTAAAAACACTTCCTTTTTAGTATAAAATTTGTTATTTTGAATAAATTTTTGAATAAATAAAATAGAACTAAATTTCTTAAAATTCTATAACAATAATATTCAAAAAATTTAACAATATCTAGCAAGAAGTTTCCCTCTTCTACAAGAGGAGATAACTGAAATAATAATTATTATATGGTATAGTACTCGTACATCAGGGCAGGGGACTGCCCGAAGAGCTAGTAAATATGTTTGGCTAACAGAAGCAGATACTTCCCAAGAAGCTCCCACTTCTAAAAGCGGGAGTAGTTCACTTATAATTAATAGTGTACGGTATTGAATATTCCTTCAAAATAGGTGTCAATTTATTAATTTCATCTAAAACCATTTGTTCAGTAACAAAAATGTAAATTTACTTGTTTGAAAAATCGTTTGACTACTTTTGAATTTATCGTATGAATCTTTATCAATCCTCTGCAATTATTACGAAAAACGACTGCAATAAAATTCTATGTAATCAATATCAGAAAGTGGAATCTTTTTTTGTAGGCATAGAGTTTAGGCACAAAAATTTCATTTTCTATGTAAAAACATTCCATTGTGTTCTTTCTTTTTATTAAATAGATAATAGTTGTGATACTAATAATAAGTACTACCAATTGCAATATCAACATAAAAATAAACATTGTATTTTTTTCTCCTTATTTTTAATTTTGTAATTATTTTTATTTCTAAAATCATATAGACTCTTAGAAATAATCATATAAATCAACAATCATCACATTATATTTTTGTAAAATATTTTTTTCATCAAATAATAATCAGTTGGCTTGATAGACATTTCTACAAATTTTTTTCTCTTCTTTATCAAAAATTTGAAAAGTGGGATTTCTTTCTTTTCTGCCTTTTTCCAGCATTAGCCGCATAAAATTTGGCATAAAGGATATTATCAATTTCTATAAATTCTATTTCATTGTTTTCATATAATAATTTTTATAATTCTTCCACTTATAATTAAAGAATATTTTCTTTTTGAGATTTTCCAAAAAAAGCTAAAATTGACAGCAATCGTTATAATCATAAAAATAACGATATCTTTTGATGTAAAAATTTTTAACAATTCATTTAATTTAAAAATAGAGTATTGTAATAAACATAATAAATATTACAATACACAAAAATATATGAATTATCTTTTTAGTGGATGAATTTCAAATTCATATGGCAATGTCATTTCTTCAAGTTGTTTTCAATTTTTCTTTCGATGAAAGAAATATTTACTTTATAACAATAGACAAAAATAAAAAGACTGAACCTCCACTATAAATCAAAAATATTATTTGTTTTTGGGGAAGTTTTATCTAAAAATATAATTGCATTAGGGCAATGATAAAAATAGTAACGATAAAATCAAAAATATTTTTACAAAATTTTTTTCTGTCTTGGAATATTAGGAATCAACATATCTAATTTTTCATCAAAGATATAACCCCATCTTTTTACGATTTTTATCCATTTTATGCCTCCTAATTTTAGTATTTTTAAAGTCATTTTATTCTAATTAACAGATATTTCCAAAAATCCTAAAAATTTCTTCTTTACTTAACAGCTCCAACAAGAATGTATGAAGCGTCAATAAAATGATACTTATCTTTTGGTAATTTTTATAAAATCATTATAATCTAATTGACCAATAACTTGATAACTGTTTGGATCATTTTCATCTCCATTAATAGTAACGAAACCTATATTCCAAAAAGTTATATCATCATTTTTAACGATATCTAAATTATGAAATTCAACACTAGGTTTTATAAGGAAGAATTGTTCTAACATTTTCTGTCAGACTATAAGTTCCCATAATTCTTTCATCTTCATCATTTTTATAAAAACGTTGATTTGCCGAATAAGCATCTAAATTTTGAATGTTTCTTACTATTCTTGAAAAAGTATCTATAGGGATTATTTGAATTATTTATTTCATCTACCATTTCTTCATTGAAAGAAACAGGTCTAGTTGTACCAAAAATAACATAAGTATCTGATTCTCTACTTTTTATATTTTCTGTAATTACTTTTTATTCCATAAAGTATATCTGATTCATAGTCAAATTTATCAATGTTATCAGCAGTATAAACTTTACCTCTTTCATTCAAAATCTCCGAATCAAATTCTTTAGCCAACGCTTTTTATATATTCCAACGCCAAAAAGCCAATCTTCCCTAGATGATGGCGTAAAAATCCTCACAACATAATTATTATATTTTGTGTCGTAAGATAGTTCAAATCCTCTTGAACTTTCCTTACCATCTCCTATTAAAAGACACTGATAATTAGAAACTGGAGATAACAGCAAATCATTAATATCAATATTTCCAGTATTGTAGGGTATAAAGCTCCTTATCAAGTAAACTCAATGCAGTTTCAACATTTAAAAACTGTTTTATACCCTAAAAATTTTTTTCTTGTTTTTTTACATAAAAACTTATACTCATTTTTATCCTCCGTATTTTTATTTATATCAAATTTTATAATATTTTATTTTAATTTTACCACGATTTTCAAGATAATCAAATAATTTAGATATAAACTTTATTATTATTAATGTTATTTTTATAACTTATTTTATATTAAAATTATTAATAGATTAATTGAATTAAAAACCATTTTATGTTATAAATATAGCATAAATATAAAGATTATTATAATGAATTAGGAAGACATGGTATTAAAAATATAAATAATTTTAATTAATTTTTATATATCCTAAATTGCAATATTAAATGCAACATTTTAATAGTTAAAAATGACAAAAAGAAATATAAAAATAAAAGGTCTCTGAATACAAGAATTAAAGTATTAAAAATAATTATTAAGAATACTAAAAATGTAAAATATTTTTAGAAAAACTATAGTTATATTTATATTGGAATTAATAGAAAATACGTAAAGAGAGGAGATAAATTAGAATGAATTATTTTATAAAAGATTTTGTAAATAATGCTTTTAAGAAAAACAAAAAGATATAAATACTGAATTGCTATCGATTTGAAATAGCAGTTTCTAAATTATCAGATGATGAGCTTTGTAATTTATTGATAATCAGTGGTTATATACCTGATATGTACATTCCTTGATTCTAGTGAAGAAACCCTTTATACCAAATTGTGTGAAGTTTTAGAGGTGGTTTGGGCTAAACGAGATGGGATTTAAGAGTAACTTTGTTACACAAAAGTCTTCATACGAAGATGTAGTAATTTATATAAATCAAAATCAGTTATTGTATCCGATACAAAAAAACATTTCGTTTAGGAAGATCACAAGCTGCTCCTAATGTCAAAGATTTTGTTAAACCAGAAGATTATAGAAAATGGCTTGCTAGATATCAAGACCAAACTACCAATCTAGGTGGTTTGGTAGTTTTTCCACAATTGCATGAATGGAGTAGAGGGAGCGATGCCCATTATTATTGTTCAGATAAGAATAATCCTATAGTGATGTTACCGTTTCATTATCTAGCTTATTTACTTGATTCAAAGAATAGATTGAATTACGAAACCTCAAAATTAACATTATTATGGGACTATAAGAAAATATTCCCAAATAAAAGTTAAAGATAGAATATGTTATTGGAAAAACCGTTAATAATCAAATTCTTCATATCACTGGAGATACTATTTCTAATTTTAAGAGTTATTTATCAAAAATGTGAAGAACAATTATATGATTATACAATGTATATTATTCAAAAATTTGAAAAATGAGAAATAAATGATATTATTTCTTCAGAAATAGATAAAAATAGAGGATATAAATGAACTTAAAAATGAATATAAAAAAATATAAAAATTATTCAGAAATAACCAAGTATGATACAGTTATTGAAAGAATTAATAAATTTAGAATTAATACGAAATCTAAAGAGACTAAATACAAATCGTTTATTGAAAAATTTTTGAATAAATTATATATTCATTAAAATTAGTTAATAAAAAGATGAAAATTAACCATAAATTTTATTTTTATTACCTCTTCGACAAATATAGTATTGTTAATTGATAGTCGAAATATTTGTCGAAGATTTTTATAATATTTAAGATTATATGTTTCTATATAACTAAATTTTCTAAATTTAATTAAGTTTCATTTGTTTCAATTCTTTTTGTTTGCAATTTCAACATAACTATTATTGATCTCAATTCCTAAACTTTTACGATTAAGTTCTTTTTGAAGCTACAATAGTCGTTCCACTACCTGCAAAAAGGATCTAGTATTAATTGTCCTTCTACAGTTACCAGTTCTATTAAAAAGTTTCATTAAATTTAATGGTTTTTGAGTAGGATGTTTACCTCTGTCATTTTGAAGTTACTGAGACTCTAAACATATTTGATTGATTTAAATCTGAATTATTTAAATTGTATTTTTAGTGCGAGTTCGTTCCATGCACCTACTCCATGTAACAACACATTATCTGATAATGTTCCGCCAAGTTTATAAGGTTTTTGAAACCATAAAATAGGTTCAAATATAGGTCGCAAATTAGCTAGTCTCCATCCTTCCCATTTCTTTTGATTTTCAACATCATTGCGTCTTTCATAAACTTTACTAAGACGCTGCGCTCTGTGAGGTGCCTTATCTCTTTGCCAAGATAACATATCTTTAAATGTAAAACCTGCATCTTCAAACTCTACAATTACTCTATGAGCAAATTGTCTTCCAGCAAATATAAATACGCTGCTTCCAGGTTTTAAAACCCTATACCATTCATTAACCCATGTTGCTACCCAATTCTGATATTCTAAAGGCATATTTTTATCAGATACTGCCCAACCATTAAGAGGTTTACCTCTACGCTTAAACAAATTACTCTTTTTCTGAGCAATTGATTGTTTTCCAAATGCTGAGTTAGTATTTTTATGAAGAATATCCCAATCATCGTAACCTATTCCATATGGGATATCAGAAATTATTGCATGTACACTATTTTTCTTTTATATTTTTACTAATTGAATACTATACCTTGAACAATTTTATTTTCAAATTTTATATTTTCCATAAGTTCCCCTTTTTAGTATATTTTTCAATAATATCAATAACTTTATATCCTTTCTTAGTTACAATATATTTCCCTTTAATGTTATTATAGCTATTAATAAAATTATAATTCTTGTATAATTTTTATTAGTTTTATTTTTAGAAAAATGTACGATATCAGCAATTTCTTGCTGAGATAATGCTATATATTTATCATTTTTAACTTGTATTTGATTGTCGTATAAACATTTTTAATATTTTGTATTTATCATTAGTAAATTCAAATAAATTAAACAATACTATCACATCCTTTTTATTCAAGTATACCATATTAGATTATATTTGTCAATTATATACACTATTATAGTATTTATTAATAATATAAAAACATAAGAAATAGAGTTATAAATTAGAGTTATATTTCATAATTTTTCGATATATTTTGTATTGAAGTGTGAGATGATGTACTAATAAATTTCATAAAAATATATGTTATAATAATATTAATAAAACTTATCAAAAATTTTAAAAATCCAATAAGCAAAAAGAGCAAATATGAAAAAAATTAAATTTCAAAATAGAAGAAAAAAAGAATGTATTTTTATATACAAATGAAAAATAAAAAGATAGAATATATCCTAATACAGCCTGTTGATGAGCATGATATGCAACTTTTAGACAATGAAGTGAAATATATTTCTGAAAAATACAGATAAAAAAATTTTTGGATTGATAGCTTTCAAAATAGAAGACTGGAATAGTGAACTGACACCTTGGGAAATGCCACTTCTTCGTGGAAAGGGAATTTTGGCAATGGAGCTGGTAAAACATTAGAGTTTATAAGGGAAAAATTGATTCCAAATTTGGTAAAACTTATGAATATTCAAGAAAAATAATGTGAAATATGTTTTTAGGAGGATATTCACTTGCAGGGATTATTTTTCGTTGTGGTGCGGGTATCAGACAGACATTTTTGTTGGAGTTGTTGGAGTTTCGCCATCAGTTTGGTATAAGGATTGGATTAAGTTTGTGAAAAATAATGAAATTTTGGCAAAAATGTTTATTTGAGTCTTGGAGATTTGGAGGAAAAGACTAAACATCAGGTTTTATCGAAGATTGGTAATAATATAGGGAATATTTTGAAATTTTGAGAAATTCTGAAGATTTGGAAAAATGTGTCTTGGAATGGAATGAGGGAATCATTTTAGGGATTCGGATGTGCGAATGGGAAAAAGGATTTGTCTGGATTACAAAAAAATTGTTAATTTTAATAATTTGAATAATTTAACTTCCCCTAAGGGTAGAGGCAGAGGTGAAATTCGAGATTTTTCGACTATCTAGTTAATCTGTAAATAATATACATAATAACTAGAAGTCTAATAAGTTCATCGCTATTCACTGCTCTAAACCTCCTTTTGTATTAAAGTATGAGTTATTGGAACTCATTAAAATTATTATAACAAAAAACTGAAAAACTCAGTTTAATTTGCCAATATTTTTACTTTAATACAAAAGTTTTTCCCTTAGGGTTTTTTTAACAATTTAATTATATCATATTTTCAAAAAAGTCAATTGCAAAAAAATATCATTTTTGTTTTTATACACTTTTTCTTATCCCTTATTTTGTACCCGTTATCATTTTTCATTATAATGTTTATCAAGAGTTTTTACATCTGCTTCCTTAAAAATTTTACCTTTGTAATAGACATTATTCTTATCTTTTGCATAATCATCATCAAGAATTTGAAAAGTATCAATATCGACATTTTTACTTTCTAATGGAACAAATTTTTGTGTTATTATTTCCATCTTCAGTAAAAATAGTACAAATCTTCATTTTGCTTTTACTAAAGAATAGTCTATTACTTCAAAGTTTTTTTAGGTTTGAATATTTCTAACTTTTTATTTTTTTATAATAAACATTATTTTTTTATCCTTAAAAAATCATTTTTCAAAACTTCAAAAGCTATTTACATCCACTCCATTTACTTTACGAGTTTCATAATATACTCCCATTTTATCTTTTCCAATAGAATACCCTTCAGGTTCAAAAGTTTTTATATCAGCACCTTCTATTTTTGAAATGATAATAAACGTTATTTTTTTATCTTTTGAATATTCAGAATAATTTTCGATAGGTTGTAAAGTTTTTTTAAATCAATTTCTGGAGAAATTTCAACTTTTTCAACAACAACTTCATTTTCTTTTTGATAAAAGGAATATATTCCATTTTTATCTTTTTACATATGTATAATTTACGAATGGCTCAAAAGATTTTTGAATCAATCCCTTTCATTAGCATTCCTTCGTAGTAAAACTCCATTTTTATCTTTATAAAAATCTCCGTTCAAATCTTCAAATGTCACAGGGGTCTAAGCCCTTTATCATCTTCCCTCTGTCATAAACAGCATTTTTATCTCTTCCCAATGCATAGCCTTCTATTGCTTCAAAAGTTTTTTTGCATCTGCCCTTTAACTCTTTTTTTACATCACCATCATAATTATCATAGTAAAAAAACATTATTTTTTTATCTCGATAATACTCTTTCGATACTTCTTCAAAAGTATTTAAATCAGCATTTTGGATTTTTCACTTCTTCTCTTCCAAGATAATAAACCCCTTTATCATCTTTGATAATAAGTTTATTTGATCCAATAACTTTAAAAAGTTTTAGGATTTATCCCTGTTATTTTTTTGTTAAAAAAATATAAATTCTTTTATCTTTTCCATATATAGAATCTATTTCAAAACTATTACTGTCAACTCCTTCTAATTTTTATTTCAATATCAATACTATAGTTATCATTCTCAGTTTCTTCTGCATTTTCGATATCAGTATCTAAAATTTTTGTTCACTTTCTTTATAATTAATAAAAATAGACATTATTTTTTTATCTTTTTAAATACAAAAGCATCGCCATATTCTCTCCATCAACAACATTCAAAGTATCCATATCTATTTCTGCAGGTTTTTATTGATTTTATCGTAATTTCTCCATTTTCATATTTATCAAAAGTATAAATACCATTTTTTTATTAATTAGTATAGTTGGTACGTAAAACTGAACAATAACTTTACTTTTTTTCTGGACTAAATCCTTTAATTTTTATAATTTCATTATTTGTAATATAAAAAAACATTATCTTTATCTTTTTACAATAAAAGGATTTTTCAATCTGAAAAAGAATTCACATCTACATTTTCCAGCTTTTTATTCTTATAGTAAACATTATCCTTGTCTTTCGCAAAATTATCATTCTCTTCAAAAAAATTTTAAAAGTCCTAAAATCAATATTTTTTTCACAACTTCTTTTTTTCTCAGAATCTTCTATTGTGTCAATGAAATAAATTTTTATTTTTCTCTTTAAAATACCCTGCATTCACAACACTCCCTACCAAAAACAAGCAAAAAGCAGAATTTTTTTAACAAATATCTTTTAATGTTCACAATAACTCTCCTTTTTATTCCAAAATTTAGCAATTCAAACAAAGCAATTCCTATTATTTAATCTCCATCTCCTCCTCAAACTTCTTCGGATTCTCCCTTCCATTTTCTTCCTTCAAAAATAAACATTACTCCTATCTTTCCCATATTTGCCTCTCATTGTCACTTCAAAGCTATCTATATCCGCTCCATTTATTTTTCACAAATTTTTTTCTCCATTCAAGAAATAAACTCCATTTTTATCTTTAAAATAATTGGAGCTATCCACTGGAGATTCAATTCTTTCAAGAGTTTTTTTAAGTCAATGTTTTTTTGCTGTCAAGTGGAATTATTTTTATCTTTCTGGTTTTCACTTTCTAGCAATTTGTAAGCTCCATTTTTGTCAACCAAAAATTTTTGTCATACGAAATTCCGCCATCAAAAATAGTTAAAGTTATTTGAACTGATTTTCTCCAATTTCTTCCCTCGATAAAAACACTATTTTTTTATCTTTTTATCCAAAAGCCCGTCTATTCCTTCGGCACTCTTAACATCTATTCCTTTTACTTTTTCTCCTTCAAAATAAACATTGTTTTTTTGTCTTTTGCAATAAAAGTATAATTTTCGTTGTCATATTTAAATGAATTTGGATCTGATCCTTCTATTTTCTTAAACTCATTTTTCTCCAAAATGATAGAGATTTTTATCGTCTTTATAATAATTTCCGCCTATTTCTTCAAAAATTTTCAAGATTGACTTTTTCATTGATTGGAATTAATTTTATCTCATTTTTCTTCATCTTCGTCAATTTTATAAAGTCTGTTTTTATCTTTTATAAAATTAAATTCTATTTTTCAAAACTTGTAGCATCGATTCCATCCAATTTTTTTATTTTTTTATAATAAATATTATTTTTTTATCTTTCATAAAATTATAATCCAAGTCTTTGAATGTTTTTAAGTCAGCATTTTCTATTTTATGTAAATTTCCAGAATCCTCGTAGTAAATACTATTTTTTTATCTTTAAAATAATAATCGCTATCATCAACTTTTTTTAAAAACTTCTCAAATCCAATCCTTTTTAAGTTCAACTTTTTAGTTTTTATTTCTGAATTTTCATTTTTCTTCTGAAATATTTTTCCAAAAAGTACACTCCATTTTTATCTTTTATCATTTCATAATTTAATGTTTCGAATGTCTTTGGATCAATTCCATCCAATTTATACCCAGAAATATAAAGATTTTTATCATCTCTTGCAAAAATTACCATTAATAATTTCAAATGTCTTTGGATCTGCATAATTCAATTTTTCAAGTTTCATTTTGTCATCTCTATCGTTCAAAAAATATATGTTATTCTTATCTTTTGTAATATTTGTTGTAAAAATCCCCAAAAAATTCAAAAAGTCGGAATGTCAACTCCTTTTGTATCTAAAAACTTCCACTTTATAAAGTAATTCCATCGCTTTCTCTATCTAAATAATAAACATTCTTATAATCTTTCACAAAAATTAAACTCATTATCTAATATTTCAAACCCTTTGGAACTCACACCTTCCAATTTTTGATTTTCAATAAAAAAACACTATTTTTTTATCTATTGAAATAATTCCAAACTCAAATGTAGCCGGATCTGCTCCTTTTAATATTTTCAAAGAAACTTCTCCATTATTTTCATCAACATAATAAACGGAATTTTTTTATCTTTGTAATTTAATCCACCGAAAAATATCTTCAAAACTTGCTACATCAATATTAAGATTTTTTTAATTGGTTCTACTTTCACTTTGTCATTATCATTTGCAGAAATTTCATAAACATTTTTCTTATCTTTCAAATAAACCTCATTAAAGATTTTAAGCCCATCTAGTCCTACAAAAATCCAACTTTTCTCCAAAATAATAAACATTTTTTTCCTATCTGTTCCATAATTTCCGTTTACAACTTTAAATGTATTCCTATCAGCATTTTTCACAATTCTTATTTTTTTCCATGCTCATTATCTACAAAGTAAACATTTTTTTCCCGTCTATCAAATAATTACTAAAAAGTAGAATTTCCATCATCAAATATTCCAAATTATTTACATCAATTTTTAAATTAATTTTTCTCAAGTTTTCCATCAGAAAAAAATAATAAATATTATTTTTTTATCTTTTTATAAAAATCATTCAATTCAATCATTTTTTTCAGCACTTTGAATATTAATATCACTTTTTAATTTTTTTCAAGTCGTTATCCGAATGATAATAAAAAAACTATTTTTATCTTTATACAAATCGTATATCTCAAAATATTTAAATGTATTATAATCAATGTTCAAGCCATTTATTTTTCTTTATTTTTAAATTTTTTTCTTTTTCATCATCATTTGATTCATAATAAGAATTTCCTGCATTTACAGTAATCAAATAATAATCCTTTTCCATTTTTAAGAATATAGTCGTTATCTCCTAATTCTTCAACAATTTTAGCATTATTTGAAGGAATCCCATCTATTTTTCCCAAAATAATAAATTCCATTTTTTTATCCTTCCCAATTTCATTATTCAAAAATATCAAAAACTATTCCTATCAATATTTTTTTCAACACTTCCAAGCCAGAATTATAATTAGAGTCAGAATAATCATTTTTTTAAAAGCAAAAAAACATTATTTTTATCCCTAAAATAGTAGCTCTCTCCCATTCTCTCAAAAGTTTTTGCATCTGCATTTTCAATGTCTTTATGCCTATCAATATAAAAAAACTCTATTCTTATCTTTTTGCTATCCCATAGTCAAAATATTTAAAACTTGCAATATCTACATTTTCCAGCTTTTCTCCTTCATTGTAAACGTTATTTTTATCTCTAGCAATAGAATATCCTAAAAATTTCAAAAGAATTTCTATCCGCTCCTGTTATTTTTTTCAAATTATCTTTTATCCATATAAACATTGCTTTTTATCTACATAATAGTCTGTGTAGGAATCTTTATCGTTCTCTAAAACTTTAAAAACTTTTCACATCAAGTCCGTCAATCGAAACTTTTCTCGTTTTTTTATTTCACTACTTGAAAAAAATAAGGAAACGAATCAGTTTCAAATTTATACAAATTTTTGTCATCTTTCACATATTTTGTATCCAAAAATCTCAAATCCTTTAGGCGAAACATCTTTATCTTTTTCCAAGAAAATAAGCATTCTTGCTATCTTTCCCAAAAAAATCCAATCGTTTCCATTTTATCTTCTCCTATATTCTCAAAAGTCTTCGCATCCGCACCTTTCACTTTCGACTTAATTTCAAGATATGGCATTTCATAATAAACTTCCCCATTTTCCTTAAAATATTCAGCATTTGCAATAGTTCCAGCTAAAATAAATAAAAATCAATATTTTTTTAATAAATTTTTCTTTTCATATTCGCTCCTTATTTTTTTAATTTTTTTCATTTTAATGTTAGATTTATCTAAATCCTTTTTGATAAATGCTCATATTTCCCTTGCCATTCATTTAAAAAAATATTAACCACATTGAACATCAACAAAAAATATCTGAAAAAAATCTTTATTTTTCAATTTTTCACTATTAATAAAAAGTTTACAAATCCAGCATCAAAAATTAAAAGCTCTCCAATCTCCATCTTTAGACAAATCACTTCCTAACTGAAAAAAAGAACCGTATCGTATTTTTTCTTTTTCTCCTTCCTTTTCTCTAGGGTCGTATCCTTGAAAAAAATCAGGATATCCGCCACAATGCGTTCTTGAATCAATTCCATACGCCTTTTCATCTACTATTTCCATATTTTTTTGTCAATATACTCATTCCATTTAAAAATTATAAAAATATGTCATCTTCTACCTTTAAAAAAATATCTTTTTTTCTTCTTCTGACAATTCCAAATTCATTTTTTTCAAAGTTGTCTCAAGATATTTTTTTCCTGTTTTTCCTCACTTATCTCTGAAATATTATACATCGAAGAAAATTCCAATGCATACCCAATCTCTCTTCCAAGCGTTTCTCCAAAAGGAAAATCTCCACAATCAAATTTTGGATTATAAATCTCCTTCAATTCTTCTTCGCTATAATGTTCCCCAATATTTTCATAATAAATCACTTTCAAGTCATCTTCATTGTAAACTTCAAAATCTGTATCCCCTTGCATATAAATTTGAATAAGCCCCTTTTCAGGAAAATTTTCAAGTCCTTTTAAATCCTCACAATTAATTTGAGCAAACAGAGCCATTGTTTCATTTCCATCTTCATCGTCATCCTCATCATCTTCACAATCTGAAAACGCATCATAAAAACATCGGTGCTCTTTTCTCCAATCGGAATATACGGAAATCCTCCCACTTTACTCTCTGTTAAAGAAATTTCTTCTCTATCCAAAAAGTTTTTGCATGACGAAGTGGCTTAATATTAAGTTCCACATTATTTTCTTTAATTTCTTTCAAAAAAATCCCCTTTTTATTCTTTTCTAAAAATCTCATTAACAATCTCTTTTATTCAAATTTGACATTTTTATTACTCCCTCTTTTTTTAAATATTTTTTTATTTTTTTCTTAATATATTTTACCTCATTTTTTTGTAATTTCAAAATTATTAAAAATTTCAATATTTAATTATTTTTCTTCATACTTAAGAATCATTTTTTTAATTCCAAAAATTCCAGTTCATCTTCTTCTTTCGTATCTTCCTCTTCCGTTTCATCTTCAAAAATCTTTCAAAAATATCTTCTACACTCATGTCATTAATTTCAGGATCAATTTTGTCAAGAAATTCTGAAAAAAACTCTTTTTGTCTTTTTGAATACGGATTCTGTCGCCTGTTACTACAATTTTTTTGGTAATTTTCTAAATATTCAGAAATATGATTTCTAATTTCTGTATTCACTATTTCAGCATAAATTCTATTTGCTCTCTCAATCAGCAGTTTATCCTTATTTTTTTATTTTCAGACTGAATTTTTATTTCTTCCAGCATTTTTATTTTCTCGTTTTTTTCTTCTTCAGATAAATCTCCATTTACAATCAATTTACTTTTTTTAAGTCCTGTACTCACAACTGTCGCTTCCACTTCCAGAATACCGTTTATATCATAAGTAAATCTGACATTTATAGCTTCCTTTCCTGCTATATTTCGTGGCACATCTATCAAAAAAATTTCCCAAAAAATAAATTGTCATCTATATTCAGGCTTTCTCCTTGATAAATTCCAACATTCACTTATCCTGATAGTCATCTATTGTGTAAAAAAATATTCAGATTTACTTGTTGGAACAGTTGTATTTCTAGGAATAATTGGTGCAAATCGGTTTCCTACGAGTTCTGTTCCTAAAGTAAATGGACAAACATCAGTTAAAATTCTCTCCTTAAACATTTTGTTTCTTTCTTTCATTCCAACTGCAATTCCAACACCGTAAGCTACAACTGTATCAGGATTTTGCCACTATTGACACAAGTTTATTATTTTTCGATAAAAATTCTCGCTACTAAAATATATTTTTTTCTCCACGCATTTTATGAAAATATTTTTTTCTGTAAATTCTTCAATAATCCCTAATTTTACAGCTCCTCCAACCAAAAACAACCTTTTTCAATTTCTCTAGCATCTGTATTTCCATCCTGCAAAGCCTTGTCAATTGCAGCTTTCATTTTCACAAGCAACGGTTTTACAGCTTCTCTAAAATCCTTTTTGTGTAATTTCTGATTTATAATTTTTTTCCTTTAATTTCTAGCTCAATTTCAACATCTTTTAAACTTATTAATTTTTTTCGCTCTGTCTGCTTTTTGTATACAATTTTGTTCTTTCATCACGGCTCAAATCTGTTGTTGCTAATTTAATATTCTTTAGAAAAAAATTTCACAAATTTTAGTAGTAAAAATCTTCTCCACCAAGCATCGTATCCCCACTTATAGAAATCACATCCATAATATTTTCAAATGTTTCAAGCAAAGTAACATCAAATGTCCCTCCACCCAAATCAAGAACAATAAACTTTAAATTTTGATTTAAAATATTGCTTCAAGTGACAATGCCGCAGCCGTTGGTTCATTTATAAGTCTTTCTACTGTAAGTCCTGCCAATTCTGCTGCCATTTTTGTATCTCTTCGCTGTTTATCATTAAAAATATGCAGGTACACTTATTATAGCTCTATTTATTTTTTTCATTTAACTGTTTTTTTCTGCATTTTTCCTTTAAATGTTTCAAAACAAATGAAGATAACATTTGTGCATCAAAAGTTCTATTTTTTTAACTTTAATTTTTGCATCTGTTCCAATTCTTCTTTTTAAAATTACTTGCAGTTTCCCCAGTATTCATCATTCTTCTTTCTTTTGCTAATTCCCCTACAATAATATCATCATTTTCATCAATTCCCACAACAGATGGAATCAAAATATTTCCATACTCATTTTTCACAAATCGTATTTCTCCATTATCATCAATATATGTAGCTAAACTATTCGTTGTCCCCAAATCAATTCCAATCATTCTTCCCATTTTTTTATTTTTTTCTCCTTTAATAATATTTTCCTTTGGTCATTTATAAAAAGTTTAGAAAATTTTTACTTAATGTAACATTTTTTTCAATTTTTATTTTTTTATATTTTATTACTTTTTTTGATAAATAGTCTCAATTCTTTGATTTTTAATTATATATTCTATCTAAAAATTTTTGCATAATTTTTCAATCTTAAATATTTTATTCTATTTACAATTATTAATTTTATAAGCATCCATATTAATATTCCAAACAATAGAAAAATCTTTAATTTTATAATTAAAAATAAATCGAAAATTAAATAACTTCCAAGCAAAATTATCTGTATATTCAACATGCTTGCCATATTTAAATTGTTTCCACGTTTTGCAAGTGAAAAAAATCTAAATAAATTCTTGTAACTGTAAGTACAATCCAATAAATTCTCACTAATTCAAAACTTTTCACGACATTTCTATAATCTATTTCCTTTGTATTTATTATTGCTGGTAAACTAAATATGCAAATAAAAATTAGTGCAAGACAACTAAGAAGAAATATTAGAGTGTGTATAAAAAGCGTCATCTTCTCCAATATCGTCTTCGCAAGTAATTTCCAAATGATAAAATATATTCTTTATTTTCTTATAACTGTAAACTATTCTTTTTAAAAAGAAATTATTTGCTAAATTAAAAAAACAAATTGTGAATTCTTTTTATTTATTTTTTTATATCAAAAAAACTTATAAATTCCACAATAAATATTCCAAAAATATGAAAAAAATCCAAAAAAATATTCAACTTTTTTTCACATTAAAATATCTTTCTACAAAAATTTTCTAGAGCCTTATCATTATCTTTTTTTCTCTTTACTGTTATAAAAGCTCCTTTATTTCCCAAAAATTCATTTTTATTATTTGATAAACAGGAAATAATGTATTCTTTTTCAAATTCAAAAAGATTCTCTGATTTTAAAAATCAAATTATCTTCAAAAATCATTATTTTCCAATCCTAAAATATCTCTGATTCTAGACTTTTCATCATCTGAAAAACTTATTAAATCTTTTTCAAAAAAACTTTTTAAGTAAATAAAAAGAAACTTTTTCGCCATTTAAAAATTCTGCGAATCTCTTTTAGACAAGACTTTAGATTTTCTTCCATCCATTCATATTTTTCCACTAAAAACATCAGAAAAATTCTTCATCCTCAATATCTGTATTTTGAATATCATTTTCAAAAACTCTCCTCATAATCATCATTTTCAAAAATTTTTTTCAATTTCAAAAATTTCTATTTTTTTAAAAATTCGTTTTTATTGTATTTTACTTCATCAAAATTATGTTCTTCAAACTCCAAAGCAGTCTGATACGCTTTCCGAATCTTCATAAACATCTCAGGAAACTCCTCAGGATGATATTTTTTTCAACATTTTAGAATATGCAATTTTTATTTTCTTCTTATCATTTGTCGGCTCTATTTCTAGTATTTTAAAAGGCTTCGTCAAAAATTCAAAAATTATCACTCCTTACTTTTTTTAAATAAACACATCTAAAATTTTTCTTTTGAAAAAAATTTTTCAATCGTTTATATCTCAAACACGAAATTGCTATTGTTTTAAAAAAATATCATTAAATTTAAAAATCATATACTGGTATACAAGTTCAAATCTAAAAAGACATAGTATAAATATATATTACTGTAATTAGAAAAAAACATTAAAAAAACTCGATTCATTATTCTTATTCCATTCAAAATTTTTTTCTTTTTAGCAACACATTTATATATTCTGATATTATGAAAAAAATATAAAAAGTATCCACATAATCATAATTTCATTAAAAAAATAAATATAAAAATACAACCAAAGATCAACGCACCAACATATAAGCAACCATACAATTTCAATGCAATACTATCTTTTGAAAAATTTCATATCAAAAATATACATCAAATTATTAATTACATTTCATTTTTTTAACCTGTATGTCATTAATTTGATTATTCTCTTTAATATATTTGAATTTTTCCACATCTTTTTTTAGAATACAAAGTTATATTTTTTTCCAAACAGCTTAAAAATTTTAATATCCAAAAATTTTTCAATAAATTTTTTTCATACCCTTTTTCATTATCTTCTTCCTTTTTACTTTTTAATTTTTTTCAGAAATTTCAATTAAATCCTTAGCTTCATCAGGTAAATAATTTGACATGTTTTTCTATTTCACTCAGATTATTTAAGTTATACTTTAATAGTTTCTTTTTCAAAAATCCGTTAAATTATAAGTGTGATTAAATATTCCATCTTCATTCATAAATTTAATAATCATTCTTTTTTTCATTTGCATTGAAATTAAGGTGAAAAATTTTTTTAAAAAAATCTGTCATATTTTTTTCTAACGGACGAACTTCATATGAAAGAAAAATTAGTAAATTCCAATATCCAATTATACATTTTATCAAAATCCGAAATCATTTTTCTTCCTAAATCTCCTTTGTTTTCAAATAAAACGGTATTAACAATTCAAATCCTTCAAAAAAATT
>BNJS01001767.1_pt1 | contig 18281 bp, 26 predicted proteins | sample 8540461 | NCBI WGS metagenome assembly BNJS01 (sample SAMD00202454, study PRJDB9452) | human saliva metagenome | isolation source: human saliva | place: Japan | reverse complement strand
TAGAGCGGATGTTGCGCAGGATGGTGGCAGAAGAGTTTGCCGCCAAAGTGGCGGCTGTTTCGCCCACTTCAGCCAGGCAACTGGTTGTCGAACATGGTGCTGATACCGAGGATGTCGGCGCGGGATTGGCAGCCTGTAACTGGATTTTACTACAGTGGCGACAGGTCAGAGGTCGCCTTCGAGGCGTAGTATTCGCACACCATCGCGGCACGATGACGCCGTCGGCAGCGGTAAACCGTTGGTGAGCAGGGTGAGGGTGGGCGGGCGGTCGATAGGAGACATGGTCGTAGTCGTGGCCACTTCGGCCGGCGTTTTTCAGACGCATTGCGGGCGATTCTGCACGGTTCCACTTCGCCGCCCGCCAGCGCGCGGTTGGCAGGCAAGGACGCGGTAACTGCCAGCAGGGCTTTCGGATACGGCTTCGCGCACGCCAGTTTCGCCGAGCAGGACATGGTGGAGCGCCTTTGGCGATGGCGGTTTCTCGACGCCGCTGCCGGTGGTGGCGTTGCCCTGCGAGTCGAGATCGACATTCGAGCACGCGCGTGTTTCCGCCGCGGCAGGCGGCGGGTTGGTGACAACAGTGAATAGTTTACCCACGCCGCCTTTCACGGTTGGCGGCGATGACGTATGCGCTCAGCCGGTTTCGGTCGGGTTGGAAGAGACGGATTGTGCCGTTGTTGCGGCCGTCTGAAACGGCACTCGGGCGCTGACGCGGCGGTGCTCTACGCTTTCAGACAGCCTTAGCGCCCCGCGCGAACGGAAGGTCTATAAGCGGCTGTTTTTGCAGAAAGAGGAATCCACGTATGATGATGAAAAATACCTGCCTGCTGCCCTGCTGGCGGCAGCGCTGGCGGCCTGCGGCGGCGGCGGTGAGCCTGCCGCCGATGCCCGGCGCTGATGCTGCCGCCAAACCGGGCTTTACCGTGAGAGTTTTATCGATATTGCGGTGCTCGCGCCGAAACTGCCTTTGGGTGGCCGGTAATCGGCAGAAGGGAACACGGCGAAAGACCTACCGCTATCCGGTCAAGGTTGCCGGAGGGCAATTTCCGTCGCGTTACAGGCAAGTTTACGGAAAATATGCACGAGTTGAACGGGCAGTGTATGGAGATGCGGCAGCAGGCTGGGCGGTAGGCGGCGTGTGCCGCGATTTGTTCGACAAAGTTAACCGCCGCGTTACCGCCAAGCCCGACGGTGGGGAAATATATGCTGGAACACGCGGGCTTGCAGCCTGTGTCGGGCAACAGACTTACGCCAACAGTGCAGGACAGGCGTTTTGTTTTGATGCCGACGAAGGGAATGTTTTTCCGCTGCAGCGCAGGCACCACTAGGGTCTGTTGACGTTCAATTTTTCTGGTATCCATACAGATATGACCAGATATGCCTGCCTATCCGATGCTGCCCAGTGGGCAATATCGAATTCCTTTGTCCGGGTAAAAAAGCCGACTCGAGTAAAACCGCCAAGACGCTCCGCCTGTTTCTTGAGGCCGTACATGGATAGTCCACCGGCGGTCCCGTATGGCTTGATGCCACGAGTTCAGCAGCTGGAACGTTTACACGCCACCGCCGGTGGGTGCAATTAGATGTTTTCATCTTCACTACACACATCTAATTACAAATGCCATTGTAGATACTGCCGCGATGGGCAGCGCCATTGTCAAAAACCCATCGGCACGGTCGGGGCGCAAAGGGGACGCTCAAACGGGCAATCAGCGATCAAAAGGCGGATGACGACCAAATCACCCCGCCTGACCGATGCTTTGGAGCGTTGTGGCGATTTCGCCTGCTGCCCGGTTGGCCTGGCGACATTTGCGGCGTCCTATCGCATGATTAGGGATACAAAAGCTTTTGGTGCACTGCTTAAAAGCCTTTGATGCGAACTGGCTGATTAAGGAATTGACACAAAAAGGGTATCGACCCGATGTCCCCACGCAAAGGTCGTAACACGGAGATGTTATGACCGTGGGAAATACAAATAGCGGCATCTGATTGGCTTTTTCTGCTGCCGGATAAAGGGTTTAAAAGATTGCGATGCGTTGTGAAAAGACGGATGAGATCTTTGCTGCCAACATTTATCTGGATTGCTACGGTTTTCAAGGCTGGCGAGATGTCAGCAGACCCTAGAGCAACCCAGCAAACTTCAAGTTAATAATATTTCTGAAAGAAACGATTAATTATCGCCAGTAGAAATAGGGGATTATCTTAATGTGCCTATCACAGATTAAACAGAATAGCCACATAGTATGCAGATAACCTATATACTGAATTTATTACATTATGTAACCATGGAAACAACCAAAATAGATCTATTAAAAATTTTGTCGTAGACTTGAGAGAAATTTAAGTTGCTTGAGAGCGTTCAATAACTTTATATAGAGGCATCGGGAGGATCTTAGGTCAAAATGCTAAAGAATATAGTGGCCTTAACTGCTGATTAATCATTAAAAATTCAACTAACAGCTATGTAAAACCCTTAGCAAAAGCACATCATGAGGAACTCACTGCACGGTATTCTAAAGATCGAATATTTCTAACATGATAGAGTGTTGGTTTGCCACACTAAGTATAAAGGTGTCGACATGCACCGACATCCTGTAGGGAAATTCTATGAACTTTTCTACAGAAAATAATAGTAAACTTGGCATAGAAAGAAATCATTTAGCTTACAAACTAAAAACGAAATAAATAATATTGATAAATACCCTACTTTTAGAGTCAATAATGCTGCAGCAATAAATTTTATTATAAAAGAAAAGATTAAAAGGCGATGTTGCCTATTGCCACGGTAGTGATGAAAATTAAGTGTGGGGTGTTATCAAAGACAGAATCTCAATAATTTTATTCAAGCACCATCTAATTTTAAATAATAATATGCACATGTTCGTGGTAAAAACAGTCGTGTAATCCTGCATAAAATTCAAACATCATACTTTTGATTGATTTAAAGGAAGTAATGCTACTATCATGTGGGAGAAAAGAGCAGGTAGTTTTCGGTATGTTCCGATTGGGATTTGGTTGTAAAATTGAAATAGGAAATGGAACAACAAGTACCAATAGTGTCTATATGACCTGTGCGAGACAGTATCACTATTGGGGATGATTGCATGTTCGCCACTAATGACCAAATTCAATGACAGATTGATGCTCATGCAATTTATGATGCTGACACTGGTAAAACGCATTAATTTCTCGAAAGATATTGTGATTGGCAATCACGTTTGGGTTGCATATGGAGCAGCATATCTTAGGCGGAAGCATCGTAGGCCCAGTGGTTCGGTTATTGGCGCTTTTTCCTCAATTACGACAAGAGCACAAACAATTGTAGTGCAGCGAGGCGTTTACAGCAAAGTAATCGAGAAGAAAATATTGTTGGGAGCGACCGCTACTGCTGAATGCTAGCAAAGATGAAAATAGTTTTACTTGCTAAGGGTTTCTAATAATAGGGGCTTGAGGCCAGCAAAATCATTTTGAAAGAGATCTCATTCCGCAACGTTTTCGCAGTACTTTGTACAGAATTATCATGCCTGCAACCGATTGAAGCGAAATTCAGTTTCTTTCAGATGCCAAGTAAAAACGTATGTTTTTGCTGCGCCATGCGAAACTGTATCAGACGGTGTTTCAGCTGGCTCTAAAACGACTCAATACCGTTAATGTGTTTGCGCTCCACGAGCAAACTCATTTTGCCCGTGATACACTAAAATGCTTTTGCAAATCCCATATCAAACGTCAAACCGTGATATACCGCGCCATCCGTCAGTAGTGTGACGCTCTCAATGGAGATATGGCCGCGTATAACCTTTTGTAGCGTAGCTTTTGAGGCATCGGGGACGATTTCCGTATAGACCTTGTCGCCTCGTTTAAGTACCCAAAGACGATGGTTTTACCGCTGGCACCGCGACCACGTTTGCCACGAATACGCTTCGCACCAAAGTAAGTTCGTCAAGTTCAACAACGCCATCAAAAGGTTGCTGCTCATTCAGCAGCTAACCGTTGCCCGTAATTTTAGAATAGCGTGTTGATGCTTCTGACACGCTGATGCCGGTTAATCTGGCGGTATCGGAAGCAGTCAAATCCAAAAAGGCAAATAGCCGTAGAGATTTGACGAAATTGTGGTTCAGAAATTTTGCTGAACTTTTGATGCATATTTTTAATTTTTGATTTCAGAGAAGATTATCACTGTTTTTGGTGTGCTTCTAAGCCCCTAAAAATATAACAAACCCCTATCTTTTCCTACCCTGCATAACGATTTTAGGATATTGGTTTTAAATCAAACCCCTTCTTCCTCTCATCTCAAAGGCCGAGACCTTTGCAGCCCTTCACCCGACAGCGGAACCCAAACACAGGTTTTCGGCTGTTTTCGCTAATACCTCCTGATTTTGCAAATACCCACTATAATCCTCCCCGGACGCATAATAAGAGCATCCGGGCCGCCTTTAGGGCGACAGCAACCTGCCAGCCTGTTAGCCGCTTTCAACGGGTTCACACATCGCCTTCAGATGGCTGTGCGCTCACTTTGAGCAGACCAAAAGTAGGCTGCCGGGCGTAGCAGTTTACGGTGCAGCGTGCAAGCTTTGTTCGACCACATACGGGTCTTCGACAAATATCAGTTACGATGGTTTTGCGCTTCCGTCGGCGGACGGTTGCCGGTGGGCTTTGCGCATAATGCCGTCCTGTACCGATGCTCTTCGAGATATTGCCGGTTTTCCTTGCTGTCGTAGCGTCGGCGCGGGCGGCCGCACCTCGGTGTCGCTTCAGCCAAAGGCGACGGTGGTTGCACTCAGGGTGTGGCTGGGGTGATGTGCAGTTTCTCGATGATATAGTGAGCCAAAATAAAATAGCAAGGCAGCAAGCCGCAGACGGTATGAGTAATACGGCGGTGCAGCAATGCCATATTTTTATTACGTTCTGTCTCATCGGTGCCGTTATGTTGTTTTGTAACCGAGTTTGTAGAGGCCGTTTTTCTTTGTCCAACAGGCATCTTCATCTTTGCTCGGTGTGGTTTTTGGCCCGCGGCTTGTCGCTTCGTCATCAACTTCATGAAAAGCGCGCTGTTTGCTGCCAGCGGTCTGAATAATGGTGGCGTCAGCGACGGCCGCAGATAGCTTTCTCTTTTTGGGCGTTTTCGGTCAGTTGGCGTTAATCAGTTTCAACAATTCGGACGGGGTCTTGTCTTGCGCCAGCCAGTTGCGGTAGCGGCATAAGTGCTGTAATCAGGGATGCTCAGTTCGTCAAAACAGCAAAACAGGTTGAAATCGATGCCGGGTGATGAGGCTGTGTTCGGTTCGGGATCGGAGGCTGTGCCATTGTCCGAGTAGGACGGCTCGAACATGGATAGCAGTGGATAGGCGGGACGGCGCGGTGGTCTCGAAGGTAACGGGTTCTTTGACGATTCAGGTACTGTTCGATCGGCTGCCAATCAATCGCCGATCAACTTCAGTAGGTAGGAAGCGGTCGATGTGTTTTGGCTAATCATGGCGTGCGGTTTTGCCGGAAGAAGATGCTCATGATAAATCCCTAAATATCTTGGTGGTAATTTAGGGGATTTTGAGAGAGACTGCAAGGTCTCAGGCAACCTGTTTGTGTTTGAAGAGCATCCGATTTGAGCATCCAAACACCCCAATCTGCTTGATGGCGATTGCCGGATTAAAGCGGCATTTGGAGTGCATCACGGCATGCGGATGACCATAGTTCGCTTTATTAAGATTGTTTCTCTATCTCTAGTGATGGTAGCACCTTTTTGTCCCTATAGCAGACTGGTTCTCGAAAATAGCACCTTTTTGTCTATATGCCAGCCAAAACAGCCGTTTTGCTTGCATCTGGAAAAGACTAATTTCGCTTCAATCCCAGGCATGATGGTTTGTACAAATACTGCTGAAAATGTTGCGGAATGTTCCTTTAAAATGATTTTTCGCTTCCTAAGCTAACAAAAATATCAATATAAAAATTGTTCAAAACAAACAGTCGGACATCACTTTTCCAGATGCCGTTTAATGTTCGCCCACACCTTTTCTATTGGGTTCAGCTCAGACAGTACGGTAGTGGGCAAACTTCCCTCTGCGCCATTTCACGTAATGCAAGCAGCAACATCCAACTCCCAAATCACCGCTGCTTCAAAACCAGTGCGGCCTCATACAGCGCTCCACCGCCTGTAATCTGTGAAGCCAGTGCTGCCGCCTGTTTTGCGCAGATAGTTCATGCAGGATGCAGGAGCATACGCGAGGTGGCGTCAGACAGTTCAGAGGTTTTTCCCGCGCGGCGGAGTAGAGGATCAATACTATTTCGCCGCATTTGGTTTGGCGTCTTCGCGCAAAAGCCGTCTGGTGTCGTTTCCGTGACCGCACAAAAGGTTTCGAAGGTTTTGGTCGAGCTCGCGCGAGTGTCGAGCGGCGTTCCGGGAAGGCGGCGGCCATGTCGGCGAGGGTGTCGGCGCAATGCGGTGCGGTGTTTCCAAAACATTACGACGGGATAATCCGCCGCCTGCCATGCGGCGAACAGATTTTGCTGCGTTCGGTGGTTTTCGGCGGCAAACCGTTGAAATAAAGTCCGGACTCGTGACGCCCGCCGCGCGGGGCAGCCATCACTCCGCTAGCGCCGGGCACGAGGACAACTTTGTAACCGGCCGCGCGGACGTGTCGCTCACGCCAGGTCGCACAGCGGGCGTACCCGCGTCGGACACCTGGGCGACGATGAGGCCGTCTGAAGGGCGAAACGATTTTTCCGCCATCTGCCGCTCGTTGTGTTCGCGCACGCTGAGAAGCGCGCACCAGTATGCCGTAGGCGGCGAGCAGGCGGGCGGTGACGCGGGTGTCTTCGGCGCGGAACAAGGTCGGCGCGTTTGCAACACTACCAGCGCGCGCAGGTGATGTCGGCAGGTTGCCGATGGGCGTGGACGACTGACATACAGCGCGGATTCGAGGCTGTCGGCGGCTTTTGCGGAGTTTTTGGCATGGTTTTCGTCCGTGAAACGGCGCATTGTAGTGAACAAAACTAGGAAGGGATATAAGGCGGCAAACCGCGGTAATGCGTAATACAGGGGCGGGTTTTCTTGGCATTTTAATGCCGTGAAAAGCCGCCCTCTGTATCTAAGGCGCAGCAACGCCGTGGATTTTTGTGTTGACTCACTATAGCTTTCCAGACAGCCTGTTTTGCAGCAGACCATTGTCCCGCCGTTCGGGCCGTCTGAAAACCTCTGAGTTCAGGAAAACGATGCGCCTGAACCATCCCCAAAGGGCAGGCCGCCGAAGATGCGGCGCCGCCTTTCTGCGAAAAGACCCAGGGCTGCCGCCTGATCGAGCAACCGGCACTGTCCGCACGGCGAAATCGTCTGATTATGGAATCCGGCGGCGTGCTGCTGTTTGTTGAAGTGAAAATACCACAATCCGTAGCATTCGGCGGCGCGGCCTGCAACGTCACGCCAGCTGACTCGCCCAAGCTGCAAAAGCGCCGAACTGTATTTGCAACAGCACCGAAACGCGGCCGCACACTGCCATCGACGCCGTACTGATCGGGAAAACGCCGCCCCCGTCTGGCTGCAAAAACATCACAGGATAAAAATTACTGACCACCCTTCAAGAACGCGTACGCGCCCATTTCGAAGAAAAGCATCGCCGCCAAACGGCAAACCGTCGAAGTGTTGGCCGAACCGACGGCCGAAGCCGCCATGATGCTGATCGAGATGCCTGATGAACGACGGCAAAATCCTCGTCTGCGGCAACGGCGGCTCGGCGACGGACGCGCAACACTTCGCCGCCGAACTGACCGGCCGTTTTTGAAAAGAACGCATGGAACTGGCCGCCATCGCCCTCACCACCGACACCTCCGCCCTCACCGCCATCGGCAACGACTACGGCTTCGAACACATCTTCAGCAAACAAGTCCGCGCCCTCGGCCGCCCCGGCGACGTGCTGCTGGGCATCTCCACCTCGGGCAATTCCGGCAACGTCATCGAAGCGATTAAAGCCGCCCACGAACGCGACATGCGCATCCTCGCCTTCACCGGCCGCGACGGCGGGAAAAATCGCCGCCATGCTCAAAGACAACGACATCCTGCTCAGCGTCCCCCACCCGCGCACCGCCCGCATCCAGGAAAACCACATCGTCCTGGTGCACGCCCTGTGCGACTGCATCGACACCATGCTGATGGAGCCATATACCCGTCATTCAGAGGCCGTCAGAAAAGCCCAAGCTTCAGCAAGTTAAAATCTTTCAGACTGACCTGTGAGCACGACAACCATGACACTCCTCGCCGCCCTGCTCCTGTTTCTCAGTTTTCACCCGTCCGCCGACGCCCGTGACGCCCACGACGGCGAAGAAAACCCGCCACTCTCGGCATCGTCTGCTCACAACACAACCGCCCGTCGACTCTACGACGCAAATCAGCGAGCGAGGCGCGCCCGCGAAATAAAAACAAGGCGAACCCTCCTGCTACCGTCACCCTACGCCGCAGCAGCCGCCCGTCAGATTCGCCAAAATCCTGCGCCGTGAAAAAGTGTCGGCGGAAATCCTCTACGACGCAAACGGCCAACCCCGCAGGCATCCGCGTCACCGCCGTATCTTCGCCGCACAGCCGTCCCGCCCTAGCGGGATAACGTTTAACGGCCGCCGCCCACGAAAAGCCGTCCCGCTGACCGGTTACACCCTCTTCCCACCTGCCCGCGCGGCCTCGAGCCGGTCTCCAGGGCAGAACTCTGCCGACCAAGGCTGCACACGTCAAGCCGCCGACGGCGGCGTATCCTGCCAAGGCGGCCTCGAACAAATCTACCGCGCCAACCTCATTCCCGCACCGCCTCCGCGTCCTCGTCCGCCTAGCCGGCGCATACCGCAGAAAACGGCATCTACCGCCCTCGCCCGCAACGTCCCCTGGCGCAGATGGTTTCCAGACGGCCACACCATAAAAGTCCACAGCGAAGGCCGCCGCGCTGCCATGAAAACCTCAACTTCGTCAGCTCAAAACCAAACGCCCTGCGACCACTTCGCACGATCAGGCCGCCACGCCTCCGTCGACAAACACAATCCCGACATCCGCATCCGCCTCTTCCTCGACGACAGCGCCAAATCTTCCTCGACACCAGCGGCGAAGCCCTCTTCAATGCAGCTACCGCCAAGACACCGGCGAAAGCCCTGCGAAAACCCTCGCCGCCGGCCTCCTCCCTTTGCCGGCTACGACGGCACCAACCCTTCAAGACCCTTCTGCGGCAGCGGTACCATCGCTATCGAAGCCGCCTGGATCGCCCTCAACCGCGCCCCCGGCCTCATGCGCCGCTTCGGTTTTGAAAGCTGGCCAAGCACGGCCCGGCCCTATGGGCAGACCTCAAAACCCAAAGCCCCGCGCCCAGCAAAAACAGGCCGTCTGAAAGCATCGCCGCCGGCGACAACGAGCCGCCATGACCCGCGCCGCCCTCGCGCGCCCGCGCCGCCGAAGCCGACATGTTTCATCGACTCGCCACCTGCACGACGCGCAGGACGCGCCGCCGGCGCAAACGGCATCATGCTTTCAGCCGCCCCTACGGCGTGCGCCTGGCCAATCAAACCCTGCACGCCCTCTACAACTGGGCGGCTGGCTCCAGACAGCACTACGCAGGCTGGCGCATCGGCATGTTCACCGGCGACCGCGGCATGCAAAATCGTGCGCCTCACCCCCAAACGCAAATCCTCTACAACGCAGACTCGACTGCCGCCTCTTCCCTCCTCGACGTGGTGGCAGGGCAGCAACCGCTGAATGCTTGTTTTGAACAAAAGGCCGTCTGAAAGCAGAAAAGCACGTTTTCAGACGGCGCTATTCAATCCGCAAGTTTGAAGGGAGACGAACGGGAGAGGCCGTCTGACTAATTTTCAGACGGCCTCTTGCCTTTGCAGTGGATTTACCAGTGCGCCATATTGTCGCGGTGGACGAGTTCTTCTTCCCAGACCTGGCGAGTTTGGCGGCAATGTGTTCAGACGGGGTTTTCAGGATGCGTTCGAGTTTCGCCGCCGTATTGCCGGCGAGGCCGCGGGCGATTTCGTGGCCGTCGGCGTTGCAGATGGCGACAAAGTTCGCCGCGGTGGGCTACCTTCGACGCGGTGCTGGCCGACGGGCAGCAGCTGCTATGTTTTTCGACAAGGGCGGTTGCGGCGCGGCGTCGACCGGTCGTTTCCGGCGGGACGGATGTCGGCCGAGCAGCCATTGTTTGCGGGCGGCGATGCGGTTTGGCTGCTGGTAAGCGTGCCGATGCTCGCCGTCTGCCAGGCGCAGGGACGTCGGCCTCACGGCGGAGGCGACGACGGTGGCGGCGCCGCAAGGCGCGCGTTTGGCGACGCGCACTTTGGGTGTACATGCCGCCCGTGCCGATACCGCTGCCCGCGCCGCCGCCATGTTTTCGAGTTCAGGGTGGTCGGCGGCGATGCAGCGATAGTTGCGCCTGCGGGTTTTCGCGGGTCGCTGTCGTAGAGGACCGCGCTGGTCGGTGAGGATGACGGCGTGGCGTCGATAAGGTTGGCGACAAGGCGGCCAGGGTGTCGTTGTCACCGACGGTTCGTCGGTGGTGACGGTGTCGTTTCGTTGATGACGGGGACGATGCCTGTCCAGCAGGGTTTTGAGGTGCTGCGGGCGTTGGGGTACGTGCGGCTCTGAGGGTCTTCGTGGGTGAGGAGGATTTGCGCGGTGTGGATGCCGCACTGCGGGCGGAAGACGGCTTCGTAGGCTTGGGCGATGCCTGTCTGGCCGACGGCGGCGGCGAGCCTGGAGTTCGTTGAGGGCGGTGGGGCGGCGCGGCCAGCCAGGCGTTTGATGCCTTCGGCGATGGCGCCGCTGAAACGAACGATGCGGATGCCGCGCTGTTTTGAGGCGGCGATTTGCGATACAGCGGTTGAGGGCGTCTTGGTCGATGCCGCGCCCTTCGGCGGTGACGGGCTGGAGCCAGCTGACGACGATCAGGCGGAGCTTGGGCGATGTTGGGGTTTTCCATGTTTTCTCCTTTGTTTGTATTTTTCAGACGGCCTGAAAAGAAGGGATTACTGTTTGTCGCGCTCACTGCCAGAAATAACGCCAGACGAAACCGGGGAAGGCGGCGACGAGAACAGGCGGGCGCAGACGGCGCCAGTTCCCAGCCCTGCGGTGGACGCTGCCGGCGCGGCTTTTCGAGCAGGCGGGCGGGCTGCGCCAGTGAGGAGCGAAGGCGGCGGCCAGTTCGAGTAGGTGGTGTCCGGCGTGTTTGCGCGGCGGGCGCGACGCCGAACAGGCGCGCCGTATGAAGGGCAGGGTTGGCCGGGATGAGGGCGAGGGCGATAGAGGGTGTCACATGCGGTCATGATGTGTCCGTGTTGTTTCGGGGTTGGCGTGGCGGCTGCGGCCTTTCTGGCGGGTTAGAGGCTGAAATATTGGAAGTGGAAGCGGTGGCTGCCGTCGGGTTGGCAGTTGAATTCGCCCATAATGTAGCCGATGTTCGTTATCCAGAAACAGGGCGCATTCGACCAGATAGCCGCCGTCGATTTCGTCCATATAGATACGGTTGGCCGCTGATGATGCGGTCGGCTTCACTCAGGGGGCAGATGTGCAGCCGGGTTTTTATCCGGCGCGAAACTAACGCTTTCGTCGATTTCTTCCAACACTTCCGCCCCGATGCCGTGGCGGCTGTCGAGCAGGTCGATATTGCGGGTTTGGTAGGCGGCGAGAAAATCATCAATGGCGCGGTAGCGGCTTTTGTGCGGGTGGGTTGGCGATGGAGAATCTTGTGGCGGTGGGTTAAGGGATGCCTGAAACAGGCGGGGCGTGCCGGTAATCGGCGAAGCGAGTTGCATCCCAAAGCACCGCCGCCAGAATGATGGCGGCAAACCCTGGTCAAATCAACGTGCAAAACGTGCTGCCCGCAGTGCAGACAGCGGAACAGGCAGCCGACCATGGAGCCGCCGTTGCGGATATAGGGGCGGCTTCGGGCTCGGGCTGGAAATCAGCCATTCTATGCCCTCGGCGATGCCTTGCCGCTCCGTCTTCCCAGTCGGCGCAGCCGACAAAGGCGCAGTAGTCGCCGCAGTGGTCTGCCCATTGCGCTTCCTGCCGCGCGAATAAGACGGGGTGCGCAGGCAGAGTTCGTCTTGCTGCGCTTTGCTGATTGCCTGCAAAACGTGGTGGCGGATAACAAACGCGCCCTCAAATGCTTCGGCGGCGCGTCCGCTGGCGATGTCACTCGGGGGCAAAGGGCGTCGATATCGCGCAGCTGTAAAAGGATGGGTATAGAAAAACTTGCGGTGTCGCGGCTGCAGCAGTCGCAGGAGACGGCTTTTTCCTGCGTGCGGAAAATGCCCGATGCCAGCGGGTCGGGGCGAGTATTTGAACTGAGGCAGGCGGCTTTGAGTTCAGCGGTAACGGGCAGCGGGCGTTCGGTGGGCTGTTTGTCGTCGCCGTAGTGTTCGGCGAGGTTTTTCAGGTAGGCGAAATCGGCGCGGTCTTGCGAGTCTTTGCGGTTGGAGGTCGTTTGAAAATGGGTGAGGGCGGTTTGGTAACGCCCGAGGCGCGGCATGAGACGCGGGCAAAAAGCGCGGTGTTTTTCCGGGCTGTCTGCTGCTGCGGCGATGAGCGGTTCGATTTCGAACATGCGCAGCAGGCGGCTGTTCGGGACTCGAGTGCGTCGGCTTCTTCGACCAGATTGTGATGGCGATCGGTGTTCACGGCAATTCTTTTCGCGGGTAGGAAATGCGGTTGCAACTTTGTTCGAAGCTTCGTTTTCAGACGGCCTCACTGCCTCTTGGCGCGGCGGTTTGAGGCCGTCTGAAAACTATGCGGTGCAGGCGCATTGTAACTGTTTTTGCCGCATCAGGCCGTCTGAAAAGGCCGTCTGAAACCGTTCTTTCAGCTTTCAGACGGCCTTTTCCCATGCCCGGCAATCTCGGCTATAATCGCGCCCGTTTTTGACAATCTCACAATAAGGACAAGCAAATGGGCTTTCTGCAAGGTAAAAATCCTGATTACCGGCATGATTTCCGAGCGCTCGATCGCCTACGGCATCGCCCGCGCCTGCCGCGAACAGGGTGCGGAACTGGCGTTCACCTATGTGGTGGACAAACTCCGAAAGAGCGCGTGCGCAAAATGGCCGCCGAGCTCGGTTCCGGGCTGGTATTCCGCTGCGACGTGCAAAGCGACGGCGAAATCGACGCGCTGTTTGCCGACCTCGGCAAATCCTGGGACGGCCTCGACGGCCTCGTCCACGCCATCGCCTTCGCCCCCAAAGAGCCCTCGCGGGCGACTTTCTCGACAGCATCAGCCGCGAAGCCTCAAACCGCTCACGACGTGTCGGCCTACAGCCTGCCCGCGCTGGTGAAGGCCGCCCGCCCGATGATGCAGGCCGCAATGCCGCCGTCGTCGCCCTCACCTACCTGGGCGCGGTGCGCGCCGTGCCCAACTGCCAACGTGATGGGTCTGGCCAAAGCCAGCCTCGGAAAGCCGCCATGCCGCTTCACCGCCGCCTCCGTCGGCCGCGACGGCATCCGCTGCAACAGCATCTCCGCCGGTCCCATCAAAACCCTCGCCGCCTCGGCATCGCCGACTTCGGCAAACTGCTCAAACATCGTCGCCGACCAAACCCCCTCGGCGCAACGTAACCATCGAAGAAGTGGGCAACGCCGCCGCCTTCCTGCTCTCCGACCTCGCCTCCGGCATCACCGGCGAAATCACCACGTCGACGGCGGATACAGCATCAACGCCCTCTCCGTGGTGTAACCCGCTCAGAACAGCGGCGCACGGCAACGTCCCGCGCCGTTTTCCTCCAGAACCTGTATTCAAGGAAAACCGCCATGACCGTCAGCATCAGCGGCATCACCGTCTGCCAACAACGCCCCTTTCGTCCTCTTCGGCGGCATCAACGTCATCGAAGACCTCGACTCCACCCTCGCCGCCTGCGAAAAATACGTCGAAACCACCCGCAAACTCGGCATCCCCTACGTCTTTCAAAGCCTCCTTCGACAAAGCCAACCGCTCCTCCGTCCACTTATCGCGAGCGTCGGCCTCCGAAAAAGGCGTGATCCTCGCCGCCGTCAAACGCGAGTTCGGCGTGCCCGTCATCACCGACGTGCACGAACCCCACCAGTGCGCGCCCGTTGCCGAAGTGTGTGACGTGCTGCAACCGCCCGCTTCCTCGCCCGCCAAACCGACCTCGTGCAGGCGATGGCCGCCACCGGCCGCGTCATCAACGTCAAAAACCCCAGTTCCTCAGCCCTCGCAGATGAAAAACATCGTCGAAAATTCAAAGAAGCGGGCAACGGCCAACTGATTTTTGTGCGAACGCGGCAGCAGCTTCGGCGACGACAACCTCGTCGTCGACATGCTCGGCTTCGGCGTGATGAAAAAGCCAATCCCGACGTGCCCGTCATTTTCGACGTCACCCACGCCCTGCAAACCCGCGATTCCGGCTCGGCGCATCGGGCGGCCGCCGCGCAGTGCTCGATCTCGCGCTCGCGGGGCACGGCTGTCGGCCTCGCCGGCCTGTTCCTCGAAGCCCACCCCGACCCCGACCGCGCCCGAATGCGACGGCCCCAGCGCCCTGCCGCTGGACAAACTGGAAGATTTCTCGCCCGCGTCAAAGCCGTCGACGACTTGGTCAAATCCTTCCCGCCGCTCGAAATCGAGCTGACAAAAGGTCCGTTTGAAAAACCGTTTTACAGGTTTTCAGACGGCCTTTTTAACGCGATGCCCGGCCGACATGACGAACAGTTTTCCCGATGGAGCCGGGTTATCCGCTAAAATCCGCCGCCATAAAGACACAACAATAAACCCGCCACGTTCGCGACCGAAAAACGCTGAATCACTCTTCCAGCAGGCACGCCAGCACCTCACCGCCATGCCCACCGACTACGCCGCCGCCCTGCCCTGTTGGCAGCAGGCGGCCGAAGCCAACCATGCCGAGCGGCGTTCCAACTGGGCGGCTGCATGCAGTACGGCATGGGCACCGAACCCAACCGCGTACAAGCTACCCACTGGCTGCGCAAAGCCGCCGAAGGCGGCCACACCGCCCGTTACAACCTCGCCCTCCTGCGCGAAGACAACGGCGTCCCCGTCGAAACCGTCATCCCCGCCTCATCTCACTGGCCGAAGAGCTACACCGACGCGCAGGTGCGCGTCATGCACTCATTACGCGAAAACAACAAGACGAACGCGCGTTTACTGGGCGCAGCAGGCGGCGAAAAACCACCATCCCCAGGCGCAAATCTTCCTCGCCCGCCACTACCAGACAGCAAAGTCCCCAACCAACCTGCCGCCACACCGGCTCTACCAGCAGGCTGCCGCGCAGGCATCGTGTCCGCCCACTGGCAGCTGGCCAGCCAGTTCCCGCTGCACGGACAGGGGCGTGCCGAAAACCTGCAAACAGGCGCTCTCACCATCTGCGCATCGCCGCCGATGCCGACGTCGCCCCCGCCCAAGCCGAACTGGGCAGGCAACTCCTACTCGAAGGCCGCCCTGCCCGCCGATGTCGAAGAAGGTATGAAATGGATCAACAAAGCTGTACGTCAGGAAGACGATGCCGCCTGCGCCTTCATCGCCAAACAATACCTGACGGGCGAACACATCGGCCGCGACTACAAAAAAGCCGCCCTCTACGCTGCCAAAGCCGCCCGCCACAACCAGCCCGACGCCCTCTGCCTGCTCGGCGACATCCGCCAATACGGCCTCGGCATCCAAACCGATCTCGAAAAAGCCCGAGAATACTACGAACACGCCGTCAAATACGGCAGCCTCGTCGCCATGCAACGCCTGCTGATGCTCGACTCGCGCAGCCACGTCGACAACCCCGCCTACAACCAGGAAGTGCTCGAATTCCAGCAGTCGCTCGAACGCAACTCACCAATCCGGCTTCGCCCTCCACTACGGCATCGGCGTGGCACAGGGATTTTCAGTGCGCCTTCGCCTACTACTCCATGGCCGCCCGCAACGGCCATCCCAAAGCGCAAACCAACCTCGGCATGATGTATTACAACGGCGAAGGCGTCGAAGCCGACGCCAAACAGGCCGCCCGCTGGTTCACCCAGGCCGCCACCCAGGGCGACACCACCGCCCAATACAACCTCGCCTGCCTGCACTCCCCGGCATCGGCGTGCCGCAGGACAGCGAAATCGCCTGCAAATGGCTGCAAACCGCCATCGACAGCGGCCACGACCACCCCGAAGAACTGCGCCGCCTGATGGAAGAATGGCAGGCGCATCCCTGAACCTGAACGCAAAAAGGCCGTCTGAAACCCCATCCCGTTTTTCAGACGGCCTTTTGCGCCGCAGACCGCCCGCCCTTTGTCCGAAACCGTCTTTTCTCCACCGGCAAACGCGGCAGACAAATTTCCCGCTGCCGAGAAAAACGGCGGCCGCTTCTGTATACCGCTACGGCGGTAACAAAGCGCGTCCGAACCGATGCTCTGACCGCCTTTCCCCGAAATGCTTTGAGGCCGTCTGAAAACTCCGAATGGGGCATATAGGACAAAAAGGGTGCTACTCATCACTAGGGTCTGTTGACATCTAAAGCCAGCCTTAAAACCGTAGCAGCCAGATAAATGTTGGCAGCAAAAGATTCATCCGTCTTTTCACAACGCATCGCAATCTTTTTAAACTCCTTTATCCGGCAGAAAAAGTTTTCAATCAGATGCCGCCATTTGTATTTCCCACGGTCATAACACCTCTCCGTGTTACGACCTTTGCGTGGAGGGATAACGGGCTCGATACCCTTTTGTGTCAATTCCTTAATCAGCCAGTCTGCATCAAAGGCTTTGTCGGCTAGCAGTGCACCAAAGCTTTTATCCTTAATCAGTGATAGGACGCCGCAAATGTCGTTGCGCTGTCCGGGCAGCAGTATGAAATCACATAAATTGCCCAAAGCATCGGTCAGGGCAAGGATTTTGGTCGTCATCCCGCCTTTGGATCGGCCGATTGCCTGTTTGAGCGTCCCCCTTTTGCGCCCTGACCGTGCCGATGGGTTTTGACAATGGTGCCGTCTATCATGGTGTATTCATAGTCGGCATTTGTGTTCAGATGTGTGAAAATATTTGGGGCTGTCCTAGATAACTAGGATAAATTATCTATTACCAATTGTTTCAAAATGGAAATTTGAACTTTTATTTCACTGTTGTTAAAACGCCATTCGCACTCCTTCAAATATGGTTTCAAAATGCTCTTTCGGGATGCCGTTAAATTTACGCAAATGCCGTTTTGCCTGACTCCAAAAGTTCTCGATTCCGTTGATGTGGTTTTTGTTTTTCAGCAAAATGTGCGGTGGTTGATACGGAAATGGTTAAATTGCTCACATCCAATACGTCATAACCCTTGTGGTAATCCGTATAAACAATGCTGTCGGGTTTTAACCTGCTCCCGAATAATCGGCAGCAGGGTTGCCGTCTGCAGTATTGGGTACGGCAACGGTGTAAACCTGCCGTTGCGCTTCAACAGCCCGAATACCGCGTTTTTTTCCCTGCTGCGCCACGACCGCGTTTGCCTTTTGTGGTGTCCGCCAGTAGCTTTCGTCCGCTTCCACTTCGCCATCAAACATTTCCAGATGGCTGCTGTTTTGGTAAATGAGCAGGCGTAGGCGATGGAAGTAATACGCAGCCGTGCTTTTTGTTGACATTCGCCAATTCGGCAGCCGTACGGGCGGTTACGCCTGCTACGAATAGCTCAATCAGTTTGTTTTGTTTGTACTGACTCAGACGACTTTTTCTCATAGGAAAAATTCTAACTTAAAACGGAATCTCCTGAGTTATCTAGGACAGCCCCTAACCTTTGCAGCGTGGCTTTGGAGGCATCGGGTACGATTTCTGTATAGACCTTATCTCCCCGTTTGAGTACCCCAAAGACGATGGTTTTACCACCAGCACCGCGTCCGCGTTTGCTACGAATACGCTTCGCGCCAAAGTAGGATTCGTCAAGTTCAATAACGCCATCAAAAGGAGTTAGCTGCTCGCATTCAGCAGCTAACCGTTGTCGCAATTTCAAGAATAGCGTATTGATACTTCTGACACTGATGCCGGTTAATTTGGCAGTATCAGAAGCAGTCAAATCCAAGGTAAATAGCCGTAGAATTTGACGAAATTATGGTTCAGAAATTTTGCTAAACTTTTGATACTTGTTTTTAATTTCATTTCAGAAGCTTATCACTGTTGTTGATTTTTGCCTAAGCCCTTTGTTTTTATTTGACTAAATTTGTTTACGAATCAAACCAGGTCAAAAACAGATGCAAAACAGATGCTAACGCTACAAATCCGGTAGAGTAATCCGCACCACTCGCCCCACGCCGCCAGCCGCACTAAGCAGCCGCAGAGCCCTCGCGAAGCTGCGGTTTC
>BNJS01003237.1_pt1 | contig 18304 bp, 18 predicted proteins | sample 8540461 | NCBI WGS metagenome assembly BNJS01 (sample SAMD00202454, study PRJDB9452) | human saliva metagenome | isolation source: human saliva | place: Japan | reverse complement strand
CCATTTTGCAAAATACCATTACAGGTTACGTGGGATTGACCCAAGCCTCGAAGAAGCAGGGGTCGCCTTCGGATGACCAAGTGGGAGCGACTCAAGAAGTTTGAGATCCCCTTGGCCATGCCCGTCATCATGTCTGGGATTCGGACAGCAGCTGTGATGATTATCGGGACGGCTACCCTAGCTGCCTTGATTGGAGCAGGGGGACTCGGTTCCTTTATCCTTCTGGGGATTGACCGCAATAATGCCAGTCTGATTTTGATCGGTGCCCTGTCTTCTGCCTTCTTAGCCATCGCCTTTAACCTTCTTCTCAAATGGATGGAAAAGGCCAAATTGCGGACCATCTTTGCGGCTTTTGCGGTAATGGTTATCGGATTGGGAGTTTCTTATACGCCAAGTCTTCTTTCCAAACCGGAAAAAGAAAACCTGGTCATTGCTGGGAAGTTGGGTCCTGAACCGGAAATTATAGCCAATATGTATAAGATTTTGATCGAAGAAAACACGGACATGACAGTGACTGTTAAACCAAATTTTGGCAAGACCACTTTCCTCTATGAAGCTCTGAAAAAAGGGGATATTGCTATCTATCCAGAGTTTACAGGGACCGTGACTGAAAGTCTCCTCAAGCCGGCGCCGCAAGTCGACCATGATCCAGAAGCAGTCTACAAAGCAGCTCGAGATGGAATCAAGAAACAAGACAACCTGGCCTTGCTCAAACCCATGGCTTATCAGAATACCTATGCTGTCGCAGTGCCTAAGAAAATTGCCCAAGAGTATGGACTCAAGACCATTTCAGATTTGAAAAAGGTGGAAGGACAACTCAAGGCAGGATTTACGCTAGAGTTTAATGATCGAGAGGATGGGAACAAGGGTTTGCAGAAAGTTTACGGACTCCATCTACAAGTATCCACCATGGAGCCAGCCCTTCGATACCAGGCTATCCAGTCTGGTGAAATCCAGATAACAGATGCCTACTCAACGGATGCTGAGCTTGCTCGCTATGACCTTGTGGCCCTAGAGGATGACAAACAACTCTTCCCACCTTATCAAGGAGCACCCCTTATGAAAGAAGCTTTTCTTAAGAAACATCCAGAATTGGAAGGCATTCTAAACAAGTTAGCTGGTAAAATCACAGAAAAGCAAATGAGTCAGATGAACTACCAAGTCGGAGTAGAAGGTGAAAATCGGCTGATCAAGTAGCTCATGGCTTTTTGGTAAAAGAAGGGTTTGTAAAGAACTAATGAAAATTTTGCACAAAAAGTAACTTATTCAATTAACTTTTTAGTTACATTTGTCTGTTTTCTATCCTATTTTCAGATATAATAAAGGTAACAAATTAAGGAGCCCTTCATGCCAATTAGTCAGTATACCATCCCGCAATTTATTGTAGATGCTTTTACAGATACCGTTTTTAAGGGGAACCCAGCGGCTGTTTGTCTTCTGGACGAATGGTTGTCAGATACTACCTTACAGAATATCGCTAAAGAAAACAATCTTTCTGAGACAGCCTTTACAGTTAAAGATGGCGACCACTACGAATTACGTTGGTTTACTCCCGGTGGAGAAATCGATTTGTGTGGCCATGCTACCTTGGCAACGGCTTTTGTTCTCTTTCAATTTATCGAAGAGGATGCTGAAAGTCTAACTTTTGCGACACAGAGTGGAGAACTTTTAGTCAGTAAAAAAGATGACTACTATGAGCTGAATTTCCCAGTATATGCTATGCATCAAGTTCCAGTTACAAGTGATATGGAAGAAGCAATCGGTGTCCGTCCGCTTGAGGCTTAGCTTGGAAGAGACCTGGTCTGTATCCTCCCTCATGAAAATGATGTCATTGCTGCGACTCCAGATTTTAACAAAGTCAAATCTTTAGATGGTCTACTCTTAAATATCACTGCTAGAGGGGGAAAATACGATACTGTTACACGAAGTTTTGCTCCCAAAATAGCCATTGAGGAGGATCCAGTCTGTGGCTCTGGGCATTGTCATGTCATTCCTTTGTGGGCTAACAAGTTGAAAAAAAAGAGAATTTAAGGCATATCGAGCTTCTGAGCGAAGTGGGCTCCTTAGTTGTCGTATAGAAGGAGATAGGATTTATCTTGGGGGGAAAGCTGCCCTCTATAGCCGTGGAGAAATTTATGTAACAGACTAGGTTAGTCTTGTTAAAAATGGAAGTATTACCAATAACGATTAAAGTAATAATCAAACAAAAAGCTGTCTAGCTCAGCTGAGTCATTTTAAATTTTTTCATATTTTTGAAGAATTTTTCAGAAAAAACTTGACAATTTTGAAAAAATAAGCGTATGATAGGAGTGTGAACTTTGAAAAATAGTAATTTTACTATATTAATCTATGTCGACTACGGTTGGTATTGTGAAAAGACTAAATAGTTCTAATAACTATTCTATAGAGCGTTACGTCCGAAAGTCATTCCTGACACGGCTCTTTAAAAACAAAAGGAGAAGATTATGAAAACAGAACCGATTCATCGTACCAGTATGTGGAAATTTAAGTTAAGTGCTGCCACCATGACTTTGATTCCCGCTGCCGTGGGGATTAACTATGTTGCCAAAGCCTTGGCGGAGGGGTTAAAGCGTTGCCCGTTTGGCTGGGGTCTTTGGGAACCTTTCTTGCCAGCATGTTGGCTGGGCCGGTTGCCGGTGCCATCAGTGGTTTCATCAACAACGTGATCTATGGGCTGACCTTATCGCCAATTTCAACCGTGTATGCGATTACCAGCATCGGAATTGGGATTGCTGTCGGAGTTTTGCACGCCAATGGGTGGTTCTCGTCAGCGCGACGAGTATTTGTTTCTGCTATTATTATTGCCATCGTTTCAGCTGTCATCTCAACGCCACTCAACGTCATCTTTTGGGGTGGTCAGACCGGTATCGCTTGGGGTGACTCATTGTTTGCGGTAATGGTCGCCAATCATGCACCAGTGTGGCTGGCCTCATTTACCGATGAGTTTGTCTTGGATATTTTGGATAAAGTCTGCGTGGCCTACCTGGCATTCTTCATCTATCGTCAGCTGCCGAAGCGGATGGTGCACTTCTTTAGCGGTGATAAATGATGACTGATCAAACATTGATTTCTGGAGCGCCACGGGTCAAGCTCAAGTGGTACCAGGTGATCGATCCGATTACTAAGCTCTTGTTCATCTTGGACATGACGTTGTTGAGCTTTGCCAGTATGAATTTATTGCTTCAGGCCGGATTAATTCTTGTCGCAACACTGCTATTGTTATTTTCCAAATTGAGTTCTACCATCTTTAAGGCGCTGGGATTCAGCCTGTTTCTGATTTGCACCATGCTGATCATCCAAGGGTTATTTTACAGTCGGAATCAAACTGTGCTGTTTTCTGTGCTTGGGGTGTCGTTCTACAAAGAAGGCCTGATTTACGCCACCACTCTGGGTTGTCGAGTATTGGTGATTATTTTGACCAGTGGCTTTTTTATGGTGACCACGAGTATTTCAGAAAACGCGGCCTATTTGGAACTGTCCGGATTGTCTTATAAAACCGTCTACGTTCTGATGTCGGTGTGTTATATTTTGCCGGAAATGATGCGCAATATGCGGAAAATCCAGCAGGCACAAAAAGTTCGCGGAACCAATCCGCAAAAAACGTTGATTCAGAAATTAAAGTCAGTCCTGCCGGTTCTAATTCCATTGGTGATTAAGACCTTGGATCAATCGATGACGCGGTCGATTTCTCTCCAACTGAGAGGTTTTGATAATCTCAACCGGACTGTCAGAACCTCCCAGCGCGTGTATCGCCCTGTCGCGGACGCTGCACATTGGTCTGACTGGATTGGCAATTTTATTGATTGGGTGGAAAGATATGGACGAAGATAAACGGATTGTAATTGAAAATTTGACCACCCGTTATCCGGGTACTGAACAGCCACAATTGCGTCAGATTAACGCGGAGGTTCATACCGGCCAGGTGGTTGGGATTATCGGGAATAGCCACTCCGGCAAATCGACTTTGTGCCGTGTGCTGGCAGGGGTCATTCCCAAAATTGTGTCTGCTGAGATTGAGGGTGACTGGCACATGTTTGGCCAGCGAGTGTCCGACAATTGGCCCGTTTATAATGCCATGAATGGAGTTGTACTGCAAAATCCAGCTGGCCAACTAAGCGGGTTGGCAGACACGGTTGCCGATGAAATCGCCTTTGACTTGATTAATCAGGGAATGGCTGAAGGACTGATTCAAAAACGGGTTGAAGAAGTTGCCACGCAAATGGGGCTGATTGAACAGCTGAATTTGCGTCCCGAGAGCCTTTCCGGTGGTCAGAGCCAGCGGTTGGCAATTGCCACGGCGATTGCGGCTAACCCGGCTGTTTTGATTATGGATGATCCGACCAGTGAGATGGATCCCCTTGGCCGCCGACAATTTTTCCAATGGCTGGCCCAAGTCAAAGAGACGACTGTCTTCATTGTCACCAGTGAAATTGACGATTTGTGCGAAGTCGCCGACGTTGTGTGGGTGCTGCACGAGGGTCAAATGGTAGCCCAGGGCAGGCCGGGTGAGGTGTTTAATCATTTGGCAGCTGACTGGCAGATTCCAGCCCCGACAATCCAGCAACTTGCTCAAAAAATGGATTGGCACTTGGCTGATGGCCGGTATCCGGTGAATGACGCTGAACTGAAGGAGGTTTTTATGCCCACAATTGAACTGAACCACCTGACGTTCACTTATCCGGAACGGTCCTTTAGCTTGGATGTTGAAGACAAACACTTCGCCGATCCGATGGTGGCGATTGTCGGCCAAAATGGTGCCGGCAAATCAACGCTCTTCAAATTGTTGACGGGCTTGCTGACACCACAAACCGGTGTGATTAAGATCGATGGAGAAAATTTTAATGATCTTAAACCAGTCGAAAAGTTACTGAAGGTTGGGATTACTTTTCAGAATCCTGACGATCAGCTTTTCAACCCGACCGTTCAACGAGAGGTGGAGTGGAGTGTCGCGCAGGTCATGGATGACCACGACACGATTACGAGGCGGGCTTTAGCGGCTCTAAAAAGAGTTGGCTTGGATGATAAAACAGCTGAAAGTCCATATGATCTGTCATTGTCGGAACGCAAGCTGTTGAGCGTTGCCGCAGTTTTGGCAGTGGATCCGGCGATTTATTTATTTGATGAGCCGATGATGTCGCTTGATTGGGAAAGCCGGCGCAAGTTGACTGCAATTTTCCATCAGTTGGCTGATTCGGGCCACCAAGTTGTGACCATCACCCATGACATGGATTGGGTCGCCGCCGAGTTTGAGTCGGTGTATGTTATGGAACACGGGAAGTTTGGCTTCGCCGGCAGTCCACGGGAATTGTTCAGCGATCACGAACTTGTCCAGCGAGTGGGATTACTACCACCGCGGATTATGGACATAGCGGAGTCGCTGGGTGATTCACAGACATATTTATCGGTTAATGATTATTGCCAGAAAAATCGAGATGTATAGAAAAAGTCACCTCTGCGGGTTTTCCAAGTTGAAGGATTAACTTCAGCTTCTGGCAAGAACTCACGGTTCTTTTCTACCATTTGTCAAGTTTATCAAGGCTTTAAGTAAAAAAAGAGATAAGACAGTATCTATTCTGAGGTTACTGTCTTATTTTTAACACTTTTTGATCTATCAAGCCCGGTTCAAAAAAGAACAGCAGGAATTTGTTGCCCGTAAATTGGACACGGTTGGATGGACCAAGTACCTATCAATTAGCGTACTTTGGTGGTTAGCCTTTGGTCTTATTTACCAGTCAATTGGAGCTAATCGTCCTTATCGTGATTCTATTACTGATGCGACAAACGGTGTCGGTCAGCTCTTGATGACAGCTGTTTATCGTGAGCAATGGATTTTCTGGGCAGCTACTAATGTTTTCTCTATCTACCTCTGGTGGGGAGAAAGTCTTCAAATTCAAGGGAAATACTTCATTTATCTCATCAACAGTTTGGTTGGTACCAATGGATTAAGGCAGCTAAGAAGGCTTAATGATTATGTTTATCAAATAATAAGAGAATCCAGTAGGGTTCTCTTTTTGCGTTTTTATTTCATTTAAGTAGAAGCTGAAGAACACAAGCTCTCATTCGAAATCATTTTCTTCGCTAAGATCGTGTCGTTCGCTGTCAGGCAAAAATCATCACTATGAATCTGTTCAGCACTTACTATGACTTAGCTAAAACAGCTTCTCTTTCATATTTCTAGGTTCAGGCTGAACCAGTTCACTGAACTGTTTTTATTCCAACATCTAAGCCGTGCTATGAGTCGCATGCATGTTCAAATAATGAACCAGTTTAATCGAAAATCTCATGAATACAAAGCTATCGAGCGTTATTGGAAGCTCATGCAACAGGATAGTCGTAAACTTAGCGATAAGAGACTTTATCGCCCTGTTTTCGTATGCACTTGACGAATAAAGAGATTCTAGACGAACTATTGAGCTATTCAGAAGACTCCCCCAAGCTATCATCTCTAAATTAGTCTATCTTGCAGATCATCAGTCTTTGTGATAGAATAGCATAAAGTCCTATTGAGGGGGAACTTGCTAGGAATTCCCCAAGCATGGTAACGGATGAACTACCCTCGCTTTTTTGTGAGGGTGTTTTTTCGTTTGTAAACAGAAAATAGTAGAGAAAGAGTGTATATCATGTCGAGAATTGTCACCATTCATCCAGCAAAGGAAATCCATCGCTATGGTTTTGAGGCTACTCAGGTCTATCGAGCACGAATAGCACGACATCTGGGTTTGGAATATGTCCACCTGGTATCGAGTCCTCAGCTTCGTCCTGATTGGAAGAAAGACTTGATTAAGTTAGGATTCTTAGAAAAGGAACTGCTCTGTGTTCCTCATATCTTTTCAGATATAGGCCATGCAGATTTGACAGTGAGACCAGAAAGCCTAACTCTAGCAGACGGAGATCAGGTTGAGCTCAATGAGGACGGCTTTGTGGCCTCTGTTACCCTAGGAGACGGTTCGGGGAGATATTACTACACAAAGGGTCCTTTCTTGTTTGAAGATTTCAGGGAAAAGGAACTTCATTGGTATCATGAAAATGGAGAACTGGCCCTTGAAGGACGCTTTATCGATCCTTTCAAAGAACCTTCTCCTGTAACGATTTTTTATCCAGAGTATATCTACCGTATCGAGGGAGAAATATGTTCTGAGGAGGACTTGCTAGTTAAGTTTCTAGCTAGATGGGCTCAGCAAACCGACCTCTTCATTCGTGATCAACAAATCGTTCCCAAACCTAGTCTTTGGCGTTATATGGAAAACACGGACAAAAATTACTATGAAGTCGTCCATGAAAATATCATGCGAGACTTACGTCTCGCCAATCTGCGCCAGGCAAACAGATATTTAGTTGCCAGTGAGAAGTTGACAGAGAGCTTGGCTAAAGAAGGTTATCAGACAAGATTCCTGCCACCTATGTTTACAGAAGATCCCGGTCAAATCAAAGAAGTGGGACCTGTGCTAGACTATTGCTTAGTTGGTCATATGGGAGAAGGAAAAAACGTTGAACTTGTCATTGAAGCCTTTATCGAACTCTACAAACGTGGTTCCAAGGCCCAGATTACCTTTTATGGTGGTACAGAGGAGCGTTTGGAGGAACTTCGTAATCGCTACGATCTGCCACCAACCATTCAGTTCAAAGGCATTGTCGACGAGGTTCCTTACCATCTCCACCAGTGCTACCTGTCTGCTAGTTTTACAGAATTATTTGCCAACGCCTGCGTTGAAGCTCTCAATCAAGGTTTGCTTGCCTTATTATCAGATGTGGAGATTGCCCATCGTTTCTATGCCGAACAGTCAGATGCCATCCGCCTTTTCAGAAATAAGGCACAATTGATTCAAATGATAGAAGAGATGGAGCAGGCAGACTATCGCCAGTCCAATGCAGAAAATATCGACCTAGCGGCTCACTATTCACTAGGAACGGTGGCTCAAAGCTACCGCGAACTACTAGATAGGAAATTCTAAGATGTTGGGAATTCTAGTCACCTTACTGCTCTATTTCTGCTTGATTTCCTGGATTGCCTATCGGAAAAAAGGGGACGAGGAGGATTACTATCAGGTTAAGAAAGCTGTTCCAGTGACTGTTCTGGCTTTCTCAGTCTTTGCGACCTTGCTAAGCCCCATTTCCTTTCTGACTCTGGTGGGGAATGCCTATACAGGCAGGTCCTATCTCTGGTTTGCCCAGTGTGGCATCTTTCTAGCCATTCCATTAGCTCATCGCTATTTTTTACCCCTTTATCAAAAGGAAAACTACGAGACAGCCTATCATCTTTTAGAGGATAAGTTTCAATCGGCTGGCATTCGTTCACTGGCTTCAGGACTTTTTATCCTATACCAGTTGGGGGCGAATAGCAGTGGTGACCTACTTGTTGTCCTCAGGCCTTGGAGCCCTTTATCCCTATCAATCAGTTGGTCTTGTCAGGTTTACTCCTTCTTTTGACGGTCTATTATCTGGCAAGGGGTGGTCTCTTGGTTGTACTGTGGACGGACTTCTTTCAGGGCTTGGTCTCGCTAGCTATACTAGCCCTCTTTCTACCAAGAATTGCTCAATCAGGTCTTATCATGAATAGCAGTCAACAGCTATCTCACTTTGCAGAGACGCTGGATGGACAGACGGTCTCGATCTTAGTTGTAGGAGCAGGTTTTAGTAGTTTATTTTCCTACGTTTCCTCTCAGGATATTGTCCAACGTTTTAACAGCAAAATAGGGGCGTCGGAAAGATTGGAAAAATCTTATGGCTTCAGGGACTCTTGTCCTTTGGGATTGCTAGTCTACTCTATCTGATTGGTGCTTGATTCGTCAGGAAAATTTCGCCACCACATCGACCAATCCTGTTCTCATTGCCTACGCTCGGGAAGGTCTAGCACCTTGGTTTGGAAGTTTCATCATGCTGGCTCTCTTGGCAGCAGGTCAATCCACGGTCTCATCCAGCATGAATGCAATCGTGACCTGTTTGAAGTTGGATTTCGCCTGGTCAAAGATTCGCTGGTCGCCAAGCCTCCTATCCTTTGCCTTGGCAGGCCTGTCCTGGCTCCTTTGCCTCTTACTCATGAATGCAGAAATCTATTCCATCTATGAATGGATTAATGGCTTTATGGGTCTGACTTTAGGTGTGATTGGAGGGTTGTACCTCATGGTCTTGCTCCTCAAAAGACCGAGCTTACAGCTAGCAAAAATCTATCTGGTCTTCAGTCTAGGAATCCTAGTCCTCTATCATTACAGTGGCCTCTTTGCCAACCCCAATCCCTGGTTAAATAGCATCATCACCACCCTATCAGCTCTTTTTATCTCAATTCTAGGAAGACTATATGAAAGCAAAAACTAAACCCATAGCTGTCATTTTGATCCGTTCGGGTTCACGCGGCTTGGTGGATAAAAATATAAAACCGCTCGCAGGCAAACCCTTGGTTTTCTACACTATAGAAGTTGCTCTAGCTTCTAAGCTATTTAGTGACATCTTGGTCTCCTCAGACTCACTAGCCTATCTAGAACTCTGTCGTCAAGCCTATCCAGAGATTCGTTGTGTCCACAGACCAAAAGAACTGGCCCTATCAACAACCTCCAGCTTAGAGACCTTACGAGACTTTTTGCAGCCCTTTGAGGAAGAGCAGGTCTTCGTTAATCTACAGGCAACCTCGCCCTTAAGAAAGGTGGATCACCTCATCGAGTCCTACCAGCTCTACTGTCAGTCTGGAGCTGACCATCTGATTTCTTGTGTCAAGGCTGACAAGAGTCGTAGTCTTTTCTTGCAGTTGGAGGAGTCAACTTTTATCCGCCCTCCTCAAGTTTCCAAGCACTATGCTAGGCAGAAAGAGCCTGTCTATTACTATCCTAATGGTAGTATCTGGATTTCTCGCAAGGACCTTTACCTACGAGATGAGACTTTTTACACAGATAAAACAGTAGCCTATGAAATGCCCAAACTCTATTCTTATGATATCGACGATGCACTGGATTTTGAAGTTGTTGAGACCTTGCTGCACCATCACCACCCAGGAGAATCAAAAAGATGAAAAACCTCATCATTGTCACAACACCCTTGCAGGCCAAGATTGCCCAGCATATCAAGAGTCTCTATCCTGATCAGGCATTTGTCAGTCTTTATGTTAGTCCTGTCAAAAATGCTCGACAGGAGCATTATGCTAAGGATTTTGACCATGTTCACTATCCTCAGACGGCAGAGGACTTGGCTCAGATCTGTCAGGAGGTAGCCGGAGACTATGACACCATCTTTTATGCTAGTTTTGACAATTGTTTGATTCTGGATGTGGTTGCGAGTTCTACTACCAACACCTCATGAGTTTTCGATGATGGCTATGCGGATATTTATCCCTTGGGAATGTATGCTTGGCCTCTCAAATCCAGTCAGGTTGGCTCTTTGGGCTTGACCAGAGATGACTTGATTGAGCGGACGGAAAAGCACTATACCCTCTATCGCAGTGACTACCATGTCGTAGCTAGAGAAAAGCTGGTTTATCTGGAGCATTTTTTTGACCTACCTCAAGCACCCGTTTCAAATAGCAAGACTGTCAAGGTCTTGCTGGGGCAAAAGTTCTCTGAAGAGGACGACCAAATCTCCATCCGCTTTATCAGCACCTATGTCAAGGCCTTGGCCATTGACCTCTATCTACCCCATCCCAAGGAAACCTTCACTATCCCTAGATGTGACCTACTTGGAGACGGAGCTCATCTTTGAAGATGTCCTAGCCCAACTCTTTTCAAGAATACGAGTTCGTTCATGTCTATCATTTTACCTCATCAGTCAGCCTGCACTTGAAAAGACCTTCCCACATGTGACCATTACAGGCATTTCCCTCCCCTACTATGAGGACCGTCAAAAAGAATTGCGACGCTTGGGTTGTCAGTTTGAAAGGGTTTCACTTGGCTGGTAGCATAAATGTATATTTTAAAATATGTAAATCCATACATCTGTATGGATTTTTTATATATAAATATAGTGAAAAACTATAGTTTGAATGATTAAAAAGCACTCAAATTCCTTGTATAGGAGGTTTTAAAGTGTTAAAATGGAAGAGTGAGGTTTTTGGTTTTATTAATCATTTATTACTATAACAACATTATGAAATCAAGAATCATGCAAAAAATAAAAGTAAAGGATACTAAGAATGTTTATAAATAAAAAAGAAAAATTTTCCATTCGTAAGTTTAAAGACGGTCGTTCAGACTCAGTCAAAATAGGTACAGTCGGTCTGATTGTCGGTGCAGCCCTTGCAATGGCAGGACAACCCCATATTGCAGAAGCAGCGATGACAGAAAACAGCGACAACACAACAACGATCTCAAATGATAAGGGGTCAGTAATTGTAGATACAGCTAATATTGAGAACCCAGATGCAGGTAGGGCATTTTCAACTGATCCAACTGATACAGGAACAAAAGAAATTACAAAAACTGGAAAAGTAGATTACAAATATGTAACTGCTGACGGTAATACTGTACTAGAAGAAAACAAAAACCAAGACTCTGGTGATAACAAGACAATCTCTACAAATTATGATGTATACGGTAAATCAGGAGAAGTTTTCAAAGGAACTACAGGTGGTGATGCAGAAGATAGCGACCTAAACGACGCTAAAGAAAATGGTAAGAAAGAAACTATCGAAAAAGATGGGAAGACTTACCACTTAATCGGAGAACCTAAAGTCGAAACTACTGGAGACGGTGCTGGAGTATACTCTGACACAACTCTAGGTGATGTAACTGCGAAATTGACTCCAGAAGGATTAAGTAATGCAGAAGGTAAAATCACTTATGATACTGTAAAACCTGGTGGAAAAGCTTGGATTGTTGAACAAACTGGAAAAGGAACATATGGTAAATATGTACAAGCTGATTCAGGTGCAATCACTTCTGATGCTAAGATGATAGAAGCTTTCAAAGCTGGAGAAGCAACAGCGAAAAACTTCACTTCAGCTAACGTAACTGCGGATGGTGGCATCAAAGAGGGAGACTATGTTTTCGTCCTTGAGAAAAATACTTATGTAACAGCTAAAACTGAGAGTTTCGCTTTAACAGCAAGCATACAATTGACATCTAGTGATAATGTAGCAGATGATAAAGATGGATCTGGGGCTACTGTAAATAGAACATATGCAATGGTACAAAACTTTAAAGCGGCTCCAGATACTTTAACAGGAGTAGCAAACAAAACTCTTGTGAAAGGATATCTTGCATATCTTCAAGAAAAAGGATTTGAAGATAACCTCCTTAATTTTAAACGATATATTTCTTTAGGAATAGGGGCAAAAGCTGGTGATCCTTACGCGATTATTGCTGATAAGGGGGATCAAGTTGATGATAAAGGAAGACCTACAACTGATATAACAGCTGATATAGCAAGCGTTTCTGAATCAGATTCAAGTACTATAGAAGATACTCCTGATTTTGTTCTTAAATTAAATAGTCCTTCGCCGGATGTTGAAGAGTATTCTTACCGTGATGAAATTACTCCTCTTCGTGCATACCGTTTAGCAAGTGGTACTACAACAATCACTTACACTTATGCAGAAGAAAAAACTCGTGAAATCGAGAAAAAAGGTTCTGTAGTAGTGAACTACCAAACAGAAGACGGAACAGAATTAAAAGCTCCTTACACTGATACTCCTGAAACAGTAGCTGAAGTAGTAACTGAGAAATACTATGTTGATGCTGATGGAAATGATGTAATTGTAAGTAGTACTACAGCTTCTAAAAACGTACCTTACAACACTAAAGAAAATGAAACTGAAAAACCTCAAAAACTTACAGATGCAGCTGGAAATGTTTACTACCTAAACGAAGCAAACACTAAAACTGCTGTAAACGATCAAGAAACTACATCACCAGCTGAAACAGGAAAAGTAGTAGAAGGTGTTACAAAAGTAACTTACATCTATGAAAAAGCTGGATCAGTCGTTGTTAACTATAAAACAGAAGATGGAACTCCACTTGCAGGAACAGTAGTAGACGAAGATGGAGCTGGTAAAAACTGTAGAATCAGGTGCAAAAGACATTGATAATGGTAAACCAGGTACAGCTTATAACACTGCAGACAACGGAATGAAACCAACTCGTATTAAAACTGCAGAAGGCAAAAGTATACGAATTAGTTCCAGACTTAACTGAAGGTGAAGAAGAAGGTGAGGTTGAATCAGGAGCAACTAAAGAAGTAACCTACGTTTACAAAGAAGTTAAAGGTAATGTTGTCGTTAAGTATGAAGATACTGAAGGTAACACACTTGCTGATGACGAAAAAGATGAAACAGATGCTTCTCTAAATGTTAAATACGATACAGCTGACCACAAAAAAGAATCTATCGAGAAAGATGGTGTTAAATATTACTTAACAGCTAAAGAACTGAAAGATGGTTCTAAACCAGCTACTGGAGACGTAGTAGAAGGAACAACTACAGTAACTTACGTTTACGAAAAAGCTGGATCAGTCATCGTTAACTACCAAACAGAAGACGGAACTCCATTAGAAGGAACTGCAGATGGTGCAAATGTAGTTTCAGGTGCTAAAGACACTACAGACGCTAAAGCAGGAACTGACTACAACACTGCAGACAACGGAATGAAACCAAACCGTATTACAACTGCAGAAGGTAAAGTATACGAATTAGTACCAACAGCAACTAAAGGTGATGAAACTGGTAAAGTTGTTGCAGGTGAAACGAAAGAAGTAACCTACGTTTATAAAGAAGTAAAAGGTAATGTTGTCGTTAAGTATGAAGATACTGAAGGTAACGTAATCGCAGAAGACGAAAAAGACGAAACAGATGCTTCTCTAAACGTTAAATACGACACAGCAGACCACAAAAAAGCTGAAATCACCAAAGACGGTGTTAAATACTACCTAACAGCTAAAGAATTGAAAGATGATTCTAAACCAGCCACTGGAGATGTTGTTGAAGGTACAACTACAGTAACTTATGTTTATGAAAAAGCTGGACAAGTAGTCGTTAACTATCAAACAGAAGATGGAACTCCATTAGTAGGTGTTGACCCAGCTGGTGCAAATGTAGCTTCAGGTGCTAAAGACACTGTAGATGGAAAACCAGGATCAGATTATGATACTTCTGACAACGGAATGAAACCAGCTCGTATCACAACTGCAGAAGGCAAAGTATACGAATTAGTACCAACAGCAACTAAAGGTGAAGAAACTGGTAAAGTTGTTGCTGGAGAAACTAAAGAAGTAACATACGTTTATAAAGAAGTAACTGGTGATGTAGTAGTTCACTATGTTGACACAGAAGGTAACAAAATCGCAGCTGATAAAGACGACCTTAAAGGTGCATCTCTAAGCGAAAAATATGATACTGCTGTTGATAACAAACCAGAAAAAATCACTGCAGAAGACGGAACTGTATACTACATTACAAAAGCTGGTCTTAAAGATGATTCTAAACCAGAAACTGGAAACGTAGTTGAAGGTAAAACTGATGTAACTTACGTTTATGAAAAAGCTGGATCAGTAATCGTTAATTACCAAACAGAAGACGGAACTCCATTAGTAGGAACTGCAGACGGTAAAGATATTGCTTCAGGTGCTAAAGATACTGACAATGGAAAACCAGGTTCTGAATACAACACTGCAGATAACGGAATGAAACCAACTCGTATCACAACTGCAGAAGGAAAAGTATACGAACTAGTACCAGCATCAACTAAAGGTGATGAAACAGGTACTGTAGAATCAGGTCAAACTAAAGAAGTAACATACGTTTATAAAGAAGTAAAAGGTAATGTAGTAGTTCACTATACAGATGAGGCAGGAAATAAAATTGCTGAAGATGCTAAAGATACAACAGATGGATCAATTAGCACACCATATGATACTTCTGATAACGGAATGAAACCAGAACGTATTACGACTCCAGAAGGCAAAGTTTACCAATTAGTACCAACAGCAACTCAAGGTGCTGAAACTGGTAAGGTTACTGAAGGAACTACAGAAGTAACCTATGTTTATAAAGAAGTAACTGGAGATGTAGTCGTTCACTACGTTGATACAGAAGGTAACGTAATTGCGGAAGATAAAGAAGATACGAAAGGTGCTTCTCTAAACGCTAAATACGATACAACTGACAACAAACCAGAGAAAATCGAAAAAGACGGAACTGTTTACTACTTAACAGAAAAAGCTCTTAAAGATGACTCTAAACCAGAAAACGGAGACGTAGTAGAAGGTAAAACAGAAGTAACTTACGTTTACGAAAAAGCTGGACAAGTAGTCGTTCATTACACTGACGAAAAAGGTAACACTATTCAAGAAGATGCTGTTGATACAAAAGACGGTAAACCAAACTCAGACTACAACACTGCTGATAACGGAATGAAACCAAACCGTATCACTACTCCAGAAGGTAAAGTATACGAATTAATCCCTCAGTCAACTAAAGGTGATGAAACAGGTAAAGTTAAAGCTGGAGAAACGACAGAAGTAACTTACGTCTACAAAGAAATCACTGGTAATGTCGTCGTTCACTACGTTGATACAGAAGGAAACACACTTGCTGAAGATACGAAAGATGTAGAAAATGGATCACTAAGTGAGAAATATGACACAACTGACAACAAACCAGCTAAACTTGAAAAAGATGGACAAGTTTACTACTTGACAGCTAAAGAATTGAAAGACGGTTCTAAGCCAGAAACGGTGCTGTTGTAGAAGGAACTACAGAAATCACTTATGTATACGAAAAAGCAGGAAACGTTCTTGTTCATTACGTAGACGAAGCTGGAAACACTCTTCAAGCAGATGCTGTTGATACAAAAGATGGTCAACCAGGAGCTAAATATGATACTTCTGATAAGGACATGAAACCAACTCGTATCACTACTCCAGAAGGAAAAGTATATGAACTCGTACCAGCATCAACTAAAGGTAACGAAAACGGAAGTGTTGAAGCAGGTAAAACTACAGAAGTGACTTATGTCTACAAAGAAGTAAAAGGAAACGTCGTCGTTCACTATGTAGACGAAGCTGGAAACACAATCGCAGAAGACATTAAAGATACGACTGATGGATCTGTAAGCTCAGCATATGACACAAGTGACAACAAACCAGCTACAATCACTACAAAAGATGGTAAAGTATATGTACTTGTACCAACTTCAACTAAGGGTGAAGAGTCTGGTAAAGTAACAGAAGGAACAACAGAAGTTACTTACGTTTATAAAGAAGTAACTGGAGATGTAGTAGTTCACTACGTTGACACAGAAGGCAACGTGATTGCTGAAGATAAAGAAGATACTAAAGGTGCTTCTCTAAACGCTAAATACGATACAACTGACAATAAACCAGCAACAATCGAAAAAGATGGTGTTAAATATTACTTAACAGAAAAAGCTGTTAAAGACGATTCTAAACCTGAAACAGGAGATGTAGTAGAAGGTAAAACTGAAGTAACTTACGTTTACGAAAAAGCAGGACAAGTAGTAGTTCACTATGTAGACGAAGCTGGAAACACAATCCAAACTGACGCTGTTGATACCAAAGACGGTAAACCAGGAGCTGCTTACAACACTACTGATAATGATATGAAACCAACTCGTATTACAACTGCAGAAGGAAGAGTATACGAATTAGTACCAGCATCAACTAAAGGTAACGAAAACGGAAGTGTTGAAGCAGGTAAAACAACAGAAGTAACATATGTGTACAAAGAAATTAAAGGAAACGTAGTCGTTCATTATGTAGACGAAGCGGGTAACACAATCGCAGAAGACGTTAAAGATACTACAGACGGATCAGTAAGCTCAGCATATGACACAACTGACAACAAACCAGCTACAATCACTACGAAAGATGGAAAACTATACGTATTAGTACCAACTTCAACTAAAGGTGATGAAAATGGTAAAGTAACAGAAGGAACAACAGAAGTAACTTACGTTTATAAAGAAGTCAAAGAAGGTACTACAAATGGAGGCTCACTCACTCCATCTCAACCAGGTTCTCCATCAACACCTTCAACAAACCCAACAAGTCCGGTGAAACCGACAGACCCAAGTCAACCAACAACACCGGCTAACCCAGCAACCCCAGCAACCCCAGCTAACCCAGCAACACCGGTTGCTCCGGCTAATCCAGCTAACCCAGCAACACCGCCTAATCCGGCTAACCCAGCGGGTCCAGCAACTCCAACGATGCCATCAGCACCAGTAAATGGTAAAGCACCACAAGCTCCAGTAGCTCCATCAGAAGCTAAAGGACAAGCTGAACTTCCTAATACTGGTACAGAAGACCATGCTAGCCTAGCAGCACTTGGACTTTTAGGTGTCTTGAGCGGATTTGGGCTTGTTGCTCGTAAGAAAAAAGAAGACTAAATTTAATTAGATTTTCTGATAAGAATAAGGAGTAGGATATCATATCCGCTCCTTTTTCTATGTAAATATGAGGTAATTTTTAAGCTTTTTTGAAAGTTATTAATCATATTTCTGAAGCTATTAATTATCTTTGCTTTTTTATATATCAACATCGATTAAAATATCGAATTGCTTGACATAGTGAATAGATAGAGTTATTATATATATTATACAATAGGTGAAGTCAGGGATTTTCTTAGTATCTATTTAAGGATTTTACTGACTTTTCTTGGTGTAAATAAAAATATAAGAAAAGGAGTAGTAATGTACTCACGAATAAAAAAATATCATGGACACAAGGTTCAACGATTTTCAATCCGAAAGTATAGTTTCGGTGCAGCATCGGTAGCAATTGCTGCGCTTATGATGTTTGGAGGTGGAGCCACTGCAAAAGCTGATACTATTCAAGGAAACGATGCAAGAACGAGCTCAAATTTGTCTAATCCACAGTCATCGCCATCTCAAGAAAGCTTAAATCACGAAGAGAATGTTGCGAGCCCTGATACCAAGAAAGAAGAAATTCCTTCTAAAGATCCAGTTTCTAAACCAGTAGTAACTTCAGCTGAAGCTTTAGTTAATGAAGATAAGCTAGCACCAGAAAATATTGCAAAGGTAGACTTTAGTAAGTTATCGGAAGCGATTTCACGTATTCAATCAGCTATCGATAAAGTTGAAATTAGTAATAAAACATCAAAAACTATTGAGGATGCAAAGGCAGCACTATTAGAAGCTCAAGCTTTATCAGCAAATGATAAAGCAACTCAGGCAGAGGTAGATAAAACTGTTGCAAGATTAGGAGAAAAGGCTTTTGTAATTGAGAGCATGCCAAAAGTGTCTCCTGCTGTAGAAGATAAATCAGAAACAGAAGCTAAAGTAGAAAAAACAAATAAAAACCAAGATCCACGAAACGGAAAAAGCAATTC
>BNJS01001140.1_pt1 | contig 18335 bp, 28 predicted proteins | sample 8540461 | NCBI WGS metagenome assembly BNJS01 (sample SAMD00202454, study PRJDB9452) | human saliva metagenome | isolation source: human saliva | place: Japan | reverse complement strand
TCACTTTCCAAGAATCACTGCTTTTATCCTTCTCTCAATTGTCGGTTTTGTGATTCGACTCTGTATTATTAAAGTTTCAAGCTCTTTTGCCAAATATGGATAAGAAAAGACTTGGAATTGATTGATGGTAGGAAAAGTTCAATCACTCGATTGATAAATATTTTATAAATTACAAGTTTAATCAAGCGTCTAATCTCGTATGGATTAGGCGTTATTTTTTTCAAATACGGGAAATTAATGATGTAAAGATTAATTTTTTTGCTATTATATTTGTAATTTAGAATAAGGTAGGAATAGCAATGAGTAATTTGAAACATTCAGTTGATTTTATTAAAGAAATAGAGAAATTAAAGTCAGTGACAAGATTTAATAGAACTCTTGATGGCAGATTTGAAAATAGTGCCGAGCATTCCTGGCAGGGTGCCATAGCTGCGATGGTTCTTCAAGATTATTATCCTGAAAAATTGAATATGGAAAAGGTCATTTCTATGTTATTGATTCATGATTTAGGTGAGATTTGATGCCGGAGATACTTGGGTTTTTGATGATGAAAAAAAGCTTCATTCTCATGATAGAGAACTAGCATCTATAGAAAAAACAATGAGCCTCCTTCCAGAAGAGAAATATTTACAAATGAAAAATTCGTGGTTGGAATTTGAAAAAGGGCAGAGTGCTGAAGCAAGATATGCAAGAGTGATTGATGCATTGGTACCACTGATAAATCACTTAGAAGTGTCAGAATTCAATTATAATCCTGATAATATCAGTGCAGACATGGTATTAGAAAAGAAAAAGTTCATAAAAAGTGAATCAGAAGAATTATGGAAACTGACGGAAGACTTGATTCAGGAAAGTGTGGAAAAGGGCTTATATTTTTAATAACGACTGGCTCTAAATATAGAGAAAGCCTTGGAATAAGCTGTTTCCAAGGCTTTATAGCTATCTATAGATAGAAGGAAAAAGTTGTTAGAGTAGATGATTTTTATTAGATACCCTTGATTATACCGTAGAGAATATTAGTCAAATAAAATTGTTTTGTTTTCACTAATGCATTTCTTATTATCATCCCAATAGTTAATACTTTCAAAGCTTCCTTTTCTTAAATAAAGTGGTAGCCTTTTTCTTATTTCATCTTGCATTGGTATTTTATCAATATCTTTTAGATTCCACCATTTTGGCTCACCTTCAGCAGATGTACTTAGTTCACCAGTAAACTGAGTACATAAAAAGTCATAGAAGACAAATCTCTCATTACCAATTGAATTAGTAAAGCCTGAAATTCCTTTTAATTCAAGATTTAATGCAGTGAGTCCAGTCTCTTCCTTAAGTTCCCGTAATGCAGCTTCAAAAAAACTTTCAGGGAATTCAACTTTTCCCCCCGGTGGAATCCAGCCAGGAAAATTATCGTGCTGTCTATTAAGTAATAAAATTTCTTGATTTTTCAAAACGCAAATATTAACCCAGTTTTTGATTTTTTCAGTCATATTATTAACCTCCAACAAGTATTTTTTCATATGCAAGATTATATGTCAAGAACTATATGCTATTTATGATTGTGACAAATGTATCTCAGCCAAAGATTGATAATTTTTACGCAATAGCTGATGAACTCTCAGAATAGACTTCAATCAAGAACTTTGGAAGAAAAGTGTTGAGAGGTTGGATTTAAAAGAAAGTAAGCAAATCAGCCTGGCCTTTAAATTGGCCCTACGGGATTATTTATAGAAGACAAAGACGTGTCAATTCAGCACGTCTTTTTTTACTTTTTCTATGGTATAATAGAAGGTAGATTTATTAATTGGAGTATGAAGAATTTTATGATTAAATTAGTAGCAACGGATATGGACGGTACTTTTTTGGATGGTGCCGGTCAATTTGATATGGAGCGTCTGAAAAAGTTGCTCCATTCTTATAAAGAAAAAGGAATCTATTTTGCTGTTGCATCTGGTCGTGGGCTTTTGTCACTTGAAAAGCATTTTGCGGATGTCAAAGATGAGATAATCTTTATTGCTGAAAATGGTAGTTTGGTTCGTTTTCATGGAGAGGACCTTTATGAAGCAACCATGCCTCGTGATTTTTACCTATCAACATTTGAAAAGCTAAAGACTTCACCTTATTTTGATGAGAAGAAGATGCTCTTGACTGGTAAAGAGGCTTGCTATGTCTTAGATACAGTAGATGAAATCTATCTTATGTTTAGCCATCATTACAATGAAAATATCAAAAAAGTAGCCAGACTAGAAGATATTACCGATGAGATTTTCAAATTCACAACTAACTTTACTGAAGAAACGGTTGACGCTGGAGAAGCTTGGGTCAATGAACATGTTCCTGGGGTCAAGGCTATGACGACAGGCTTTGAATCCATTGATATCGTTTTAGACCATGTTGACAAGGGAGTTGCTATTGTCGAATTGGCCAAGAAGTTAAATCTAGATATGGACCAGGTGATGGCCTTTGGTGATAATCTTAATGACCTGCACATGATGCAAGTTGTAGGGCACCCAGTCGCACCTGAAAATGCTCGTCCAGAGATTTTAGAACTAGCTGAAACAGTTATCGGACATCACAAAGACCAATCAGTTATTGCTTATATGGAGGGATTGTAATGGCAGATATTAAATTAATTGCCCTAGACTTAGATGGGACTTTGCTGACGACAGACAAGAAATTGACTGATCGTACTAAGGCAACTTTAAAGGCTGCGCGTGATCAGGGAGTCAAAGTGGTACTGACAACTGGACGTCCCCTCAAGGCTATGGATTTCTTCCTCAAAGAGCTTGGAACAGACGGCCATGATGACGAGTATACTATCACTTTTAATGGTGGATTGGTTCAGAAAAATACGGGTGAAATCCTCGATAAGACAGTATTCTCTATTGATGATGTGACACGTATTTACGAGGAAACTGAAAAACTAGGCATTCCCTTAGACGCCATTTCAGAAGGTACAGTTTACCAAATCCAATCAGATCAAGAGAGTCTGTATGCTAAATTTAATCCTGCTCTGACTTTTGTTCCAATTGACTTTGGAGATTTGTCTAGTCAGATGACCTACAACAAGTGTGTGACCGCTTTTGCCCAAGAACCACTGGATGCCGCAATTGCTAATATTTCACCAGACTTGTTTAACAATTATGAAATTTTTAAATCTCGCGACATGCTTTTGGAATGGTCACCAAAGAACGTTCATAAGGCTACTGGATTAGCTAAATTGATCGACCATCTAGGAATTGACCAAAGTCAAGTGATGGCTTGTGGAGATGAGGCCAATGACCTTTCCATGATTGAATGGGCAGGACTTGGTGTTGCTATGCAAAATGCTGTGCCTGAGGTCAAGGAAGTTGCAAATGTAGTAACCCCTATGACCAATGACGAGGAAGCTGTTGCCTGGGCCATTGAAAAATATGTACTGAAGGAGAACTAAAGAATGGGATTATTTGACCGTTTATTTGGGAGAAAAGAAGAACCAAAAATCGAAGAAGTCGTTAAAGAAGCTTTGGAAAACCTGGATCTGACAGAACCTAGCGAGAAAGTTGAAGCACCTGGAACTGAAGAAGTTGAAGTGAAAAATACTGAGGAAATCGACCAAAGTTCAGAAGTTGAGGAAACTTATTCTAAAGAAGCTAGTGAGTCTGCAGAACCAGTAGCAGAAACTACTCTAGAGACAGTTGAAGCAGAAACCGCCCCTCAGGAAGAGTCAGAGTCAACAGAAGTTGAAGAAACTGAAGACAGCTCTCAAGAAGTAGTTGAGTTTGTTGCAGAAGAACCTGAGTCACCAGTCGAAGAAGTACCTTCAAGTGATAGCGACGATGAAGAAGCTGATCAAGTTCAACCAGACGAGACGGAGTCAGATACTTCTGAAGAAGAGGAAGAAGATCTAGTAATCGAAGAAATTCCTCAAGTTCAAGAGACTGTACAGGAAAAATATGACCGTAGTCTCAAGAAAACTCGTACGGGCTTTGGAGCTCGTTTGAATGCTTTCTTTGCTAACTTCCGATCTGTTGATGAAGAATTCTTCGAAGAACTAGAAGAACTCTTAATCATGAGTGACGTTGGTGTACAGGTAGCTTCAAATCTCACTGAAGAATTGCGCTATGAAGCAAAACTTGAAAATGCCAAGAAACCAGATGTCCTCCGTCGTGTGATCATCGAAAAATTGGTAAAGCTTTACGAAAAAGATGGGCAATACAATGAAAGCATTAACTTCCAAGATGGTTTGACAGTCATGCTCTTTGTAGGTGTTAATGGTGTCGGGAAAACAACTTCAATTGGTAAATTAGCTCATCGATACAAACAAGCTGGTAAAAAGGTTATGCTTGTTGCTGCGGATACCTTCCGTGCTGGTGCGGTAGCTCAGCTAGCAGAATGGGGCCGTCGTGTAGATGTTCCTGTGGTTACTGGACCTGAAAAAGCAGATCCGGCTAGTGTTGTCTTTGATGGGATGGAACGTGCAGTAGCAGAAGGTGTTGACATTTTGATGATTGATACAGCTGGCCGTTTACAAAACAAGGAAAACTTGATGGCAGAGTTGGAAAAATTGGTCGTATCATTAAACGTGTCGTGCCAGATGCTCCGCATGAAACCTTCCTAGCACTTGACGCCTCAACAGGACAAAACGCTCTTGTACAAGCCAAAGAGTTTTCAAAAATTACTCCTGTTACAGGAATTGTCTTAACCAAGATTGATGGAACTGCCCGAGGTGGTGTCGTTCTGGCTATCCGTGAAGAACTCAATATTCCTGTTAAGTTGATTGGTTTTGGTGAAAAAATCGATGATATCGGTGAGTTTAACTCTGAAAACTTTATGAAGGGCCTTCTAGAAGGTTTGATATAAAAGAAAATCCTGCAAGAATTCTTGCAGGATTGTTTTTGATTATTCTAAACGACCATCTTTACGATAGGCGATATCTGGTTGCCAAGTCCACTCAGCACCGTATTTTTTAAGGAGATCAAAGCTAGCTTGAGGTCCCATGCTACCAGCCTTGTAGTCATGAAGTGGAGCACCCGTTTTTCAGCCCAAAGCTTCTCAATACGGTCAATCAATTTCCATGATGCACTCACTTCATCCCAGTGGCTAAAGTTAGTTGAATTATTGTTCAAAACATCATAGATGAGTTTTTCATATGGATCTGGTGAAGCACCCTGTTGCAGTCGCATCTGTTCTGATAATCAAGCGAATTAGGTGCAAGCTAAACTCTTCACCAACCTCTTTACCGTTTAGACTAAGTGAGAATCCTTCTGTTGGTTGGATGTAGATTGTCAAAATATTTGGTGCTAGAGGTTGATCAAAGATTGAATCCATTTGTTTGAAGACAATGTTCACGTGTGTTCCTTTTTCAGTTAGGCGTTTACCTGTACGGAAGAAGAAAGGTACATCACGGAAGCGGTCGGTATCTACAAAGAAGGCACCTGAAGCAAAGGTTTCTGTCATAGATTCAGGGTTGACATTTGGTTCGCTACGGTAAGAGATGTATTTCATGCCATCAACTTTACCAGAACGATATTGACCACGGATGAAGTGCTCTTTAAGTTCCTCATCTGTAGGGTGGTAAAGGTTCTTGAAGACCTTGATTTTCTCTGCGCGAATGTCATCCTTGGTAAAGCTTGCTGGTTTATCCATAGCTAAGAGCGACAGGAGTTGGAGTGTATGGTTTTGAACCATATCACGAAGGGCACCAGACTCATCATAGTAGCCACCACGCTCTTCAACACCTAGACGTTCTGCAAAGGTAATCTGAACATTACCGATGTGTTCACGATTCCAAACATTTTCAAAAATCATATTAGCAAAACGAATGGCAAATATGCTTTGAATCATTTCCTTACCAAGATAGTGGTCGATACGATAGATTTGCTCTTCGTTAAAAGTAGCTAGGAGTTCTTCGTTTAGTTTGCTTGCAGTCTCATAGTCGGTTCCAAAAGGTTTCTCAACGATCAAACGTTCAAAGCCTTTACCGTCAACAATCTGCTCAGACTTGAGATGTTTGGCGATGGTACCAAAGAACTGAGGTGCCATTGAGAGGAAGAAGAGTTTGTTGTGCTCAGTCTGATATTTCGTTTAATTCAGCCTGAAGCTTGCGTAATTCGATGTAGTGCTCAGTGTCATTAACATCGTGGCTTTGATAGTAAAAATGACTCGCAAATGCTTGAGCTTCTTCCACACTGTCTGCCAAGTCTAAAATAGATTCGACAACGACAGATTCGAAATATTCCTTACTCCAAGGTCTACGAGCAGTTCCAATAACAGCAAAATGATCAGAAAGATTACCTGATTTATAAAGTCTAAAAAGTGAAGGGTAGAGCTTACGTTTGGCCAAATCCCCACTTGCACCGAAAATTGTAACAATAACTTTTGATGACATCTAGCTACCTAATTTCTATTTTGTTTCCTAGTTAAACTAGGCATGAGGAATCCCCATTTTTCATATCCTTTATTTTATCATAATTTTCTAAAAAATCCAAAAATCCAATACGGCTATACTAAGAGGTTAGGCAAAACTCAATTTCATACTCTTCGAAAATCAAATTCAAACCACGTCAGCGTCGCCTTACCGTACTCAAGTACAGCTTTCGGCTAGCTTCCTAGTTTGCTCTTTGATTTTCATTGAGTATTAGGAGAAACCGAAGTAAATTTTCCCACAATAAAACGCATAATATCAAGCTTTTAACACCTGATACAATGCGTTTTTTTGATTATAAAGACTTTTAGTCCTATCTTTTCTAGGCGTTTAGAACCTTGTCTAAAAATTCTTTAAGACGCGGATGTTGTGGGTTATCAAAGATTTGGTCGGGTGTTCCGTCCTCGAGGAATTCACCGTCAGCAGTAAAGATCACACGATTGGCAACCTTGCGGGCGAATCCCATTTCGTGGGTTACGATGATCATAGTCATGCCTTGTTCAGCCAATTCCTTCATAACGTTAAGAACGTCGCCGACCATCTCAGGGTCAAGGGCAGAAGTTGGTTCGTCAAAGAGCATGATATCAGGGTTCATGGCTAGACCGCGAGCGATAGCTACACGTTGTTTTTTTGTCCACCTGATAGGCTTTTCAGGGTTTGCATTAGCTTTATCAGCCAATCCAACTTTTTCAAGGAGTTCCATTCCCAATTTTTCAGCTTCAGCCTTAGTCATCAACTTATGCTCTACTGGAGCGAAAGTGATATTTTCTAATACCGTCATGTGTGGGAAAAGATTGAAGTGCTGGAAAACCATTCCGACATTTTCACGAACGTGGTCCACGTTGGTTGCTTTATCTGTCAAATCATAACCATTAACCGTGATATGACCTTTTGTACCTTCCTCAAGGAGATTCAAGCTACGCAAGAAAGTTGATTTACCTGAACCAGAAGGTCCAATGATACAAACAACATCTCCTTCGTAGAATTTTGCTGAGATTCCTTTAAGGACTTTGTTTTTTTACCATATTGTTTATGTAAATTATCAACATCGATTTTTAATTTAGCCATTATTGAATCCTCTTTTCTAAGCGTTTTGCAAGTCTAGTAAGAAGAGTGATAATCACAAGATAGAAGACTGCGAGAATTGCATACATTTTGAAACTTTGGTAGTTACGGGCGATGATAATCTTACCAGTCTGGAAGAGCTCTACTAGCCCGATTGCAGATACGATAGTTGTATCTTTAAGTGCGATAACAAATTGGTTGACGAAAGTTTGGAAGCATAAGTTTGGTTGCTTGTGGCAAGACAATCTTACGCATGGTTTTACTGTAAGAGATACCAAGGCTTCGACTAGCTTCCATTTGTCCAATAGGAACAGCCTTAATACCACCACGAACAATTTCAGCGATGTAGGCAGCTGAGTTTAGCGAGAGGGCGATTGTACCAGCGACAAAGTCATTGATTGGACTCTGTTGCCCTGTAAGGGATTCGATAAAGTTAGGAACTCCCCAGAAGATAAAGGCAGCAAGAATCATCAATGGAATACCACGAATCACATCGACAAAGATTTCTGAAATGAGACGAAGTGATTTATAAGGGACTAACGCTGAAACATACCAAAGATAATTCCGATAACAATCGCAATTGCAAAGGAAATCAAAGCTAAGGGAAAGTGTAATTCCAAGTCCCGCTTAAGGAGTTGTTTGTAGTTGTTTTTCAACAAACCCCAGATAGTAGTTTCGTCAACAGTTGATGATTCACTTGTTGAATCAGTTGCAAGGTATTTATCAAGAATCTTTTGGAATTCACCACTTGCTTTAAGATTTGCAAGACCGTTGTTGAACATTTCAATCAATTCAGGATTGCTTCCCTTTTTAACTGCAAAGGCAGTTTCACCAATTGGAGTACCTTCGATAGGTGTTTTTAATTTTTGACCTTGGCTGATAGAGTATTTAAGAACTGGTTCGTCATCCATCACAGCATCAACTGCACCAGTATTCAAGCTGTCATACATAGATGAACCATCTGCAAAGGTTTTAATTTTATAACCATATTTGCTTTGATTTTCAGTTAGGAAGGTTTGAGAAGCAGTACCATTTTTAACACCAACGGTTTTACCATTCAGATCTTCATAAGAAGAAATCGTACTTGATTCCTTAACTCCAAGAATAGTATTAGCTGTATAGTAAGAATCAGAGAAATCAAAGGTTTCTTTACGAGCGTCTGTAACAGACATACCGGCAATCATACCGTCAGCTTGTCCAGATTGGACAGCGTTAATAGCAGCGTCAAAACCTGGGTTGGTGATTTCAATTTCAAAACCTTGGTCTTCGGCAATAGCCTTGATCAAGTCCATATCGATACCAGTGTACTGGTTACTTGAGTTTTGGAAGACAAAAGGTGCAAATGATGAATCACTCGCGATGACATACTTAGATTTGGCAGTGTCAGATTTTGCTACTCCAAGAGTGAAAATAGGTAACAAAATTAGTAAAAATGCTAGGATTTTTTTCTTCATGTTTAGTCTCCTTTTCAGAATATTTACCCATTATAGCAGAAACTAAAAAAGTTGGCAAATATTTAGTGTTTTCATGTAAGAAAATGTGACATCGTTTTAGATCTGTTCAAAAGTTGAGAAGCAGTCAGTCCGTACTTTTTATGGTAAAATAGAAGGATAGAATATGTGTATGAGGCAATTATGATCAATAGAATTACAGACAACAAATTTAAACTCGTTTCTAAATACCAACCGTCTGGGGATCAACCGCAGGCCATCGAGCAGTTGGTGGATAATATCGAGGGTGGAGAAAAGGCCCAAATCTTGATGGGGGCGACTGGTACAGGAAAGACTTACACTATGAGCCAGGTCATTTCTCAAGTTAATAAGCCAACCCTTGTCATCGCCCACAATAAGACTCTGGCAGGGCAACTCTATGGGGAGTTCAAGGAATTTTTCCCAGAGAATGCTGTCGAGTATTTTGTTTCCTACTATGATTATTACCAACCAGAAGCCTATGTGCCTTCAAGCGATACTTATATAGAAAAAGATAGTTCAGTCAATGACGAAATTGATAAACTACGTCATTCAGCAACCTCAGCCCTCTTGGAGCGTAATGACGTCATCATTGTAGCATCTGTTTCTTGTATCTATGGATTGGGTTCGCCTAAGGAATACGCTGATAGCGTGGTAAGTCTGCGTCCGGGTCTTGAGATTTCTCGAGATAAACTGCTCAATGACTTGGTGGATATCCAGTTTGAACGCAATGATATTGATTTCCAACGGGGAAGATTCCGTGTGCGTGGGGATGTAGTGGAGATTTTCCCAGCCTCTCGTGACGAGCATGCCTTTCGTGTTGAGTTTCGGTGATGAGATTGACCGTATCCGTGAAGTTGAAGCTCTAACTGGTCAAGTTCTGGGCGAAGTGGATCATTTGGCGATTTTCCCAGCGACTCACTTTGTGACTAATGATGACCACATGGAAGTAGCTATTGCCAAGATTGAGGCCGAGTTGGAGGAGCAGTTAGCTATCTTTGAGAAGGAAGGTAAGCTTCTTGAGGCACAACGTTTGAAACAACGTACAGAGTACGATATCGAGATGCTCCGTGAGATGGGCTATACAAACGGCGTTGAAAACTATTCCCGTCACATGGACGGACGAAGCGAAGGAGAGCCTCCTTATACTCTTCTCGACTTCTTCCCAGATGATTTTTTGATTATGATAGATGAGAGTCACATGACCATGGGGCAAATCAAAGGCATGTACAATGGGGACCGTTCTCGTAAGGAAATGCTGGTGAATTATGGTTTCCGTTTGCCATCTGCCTTGGATAATCGTCCTCTTCGTCGTGAAGAGTTCGAAAGTCATGTTCATCAGATTGTTTACGTTTCAGCGACACCTGGAGATTATGAACACGAGCAGACTGAGACTGTTATTGAGCAAATTATTCGTCCGACTGGTCTTTTGGATCCAGAAGTTGAAGTCCGCCCAACTATGGGGCAAATTGATGATCTTTTGGGTGAAATCAATGCCCGTGTTGAAAGAACGAACGGACCTTTATTACAACCTTGACCAAGAAAATGGCTGAAGACTTGACCGACTATTTCAAAGAAATGGGTATCAAGGTTAAATATATGCACTCGGATATCAAGACTTTAGAGCGTACGGAGATTATCCGTGACCTGCGCTTGGGTGTCTTTGATGTCTTAGTTGGGATTAACCTCCTTCGTGAAGGGATTGATGTTCCAGAAGTAAGTCTAGTTGCTATTCTCGATGCCGACAAGGAAGGTTTCCTTCGTAATGAGCGTGGACTCATTCAGACCATCGGTCGTGCAGCTCGTAATAGTGAAGGGCATGTTATCATGTATGCTGACACTATGACTCAATCCATGCAACGCGCCATTGATGAAACGGCTCGCCGTCGTAAAATCCAGATGGCTTATAATGAAGAACACGGTATCGTGCCACAAACTATTAAAAAGGAAATCCGTGACCTTATTTCTGTTACCAAGACAGTTGCCAAGGAAGAGAACAAGGAAGTCGATATCAATAGCCTCAATAAACAAGAACGTAAAGAATTGGTCAAGAAACTGGAAAAACAAATGCAAGAAGCCGTCGAAGTGCTTGACTTTGAACTGGCTGCTCAGATTCGTGATATGATGTTGGAAGTCAAGGCCTTGGATTGAGGGATAAATATGATCGATTTAAGAAAACTAATAGAAGAAGATTTGGTGTCTTTGTGGGAAATTGCTTATTCACAATCTAATCCAATTTGGAAGCAGTATGACGCTCCCTATTATGACGATTATCAGTATTTTCCTAATTTTCAAGAATTTAAACTACAAAAATTAGAATCCACTCTAAACAACTCAAATCGCCTTGGTATTTTTGTTGATGATAAACTAGTTGGGACTGTTTCGCGCTACTGGGTATGTAAAGAAACAAGATGGATGGAATTGGGAATTTGTATTTATGATAACAAATTTTGGAACTCTGGAATTGGAAAAGCTGCTATGCTACAGTGGATAGATCGGACATTTCAGGATTACTTGGAGTTGGAGCATCTTGGTTTGACAACTTGGTCAGGAAATTTTGGTATGATGAAATTGGCTGAGAAATTAAGAATGAAAAAAGAAGCTCATATTCCAAAAGTTCGTTATTATCAAGGTGTTTATTATGATAGTATTAAATACGGCATTTTGAGAGAAGAATGGGAGGAAGCAAATGGTCATCACTATCAAACAGATGGAAACTCCTGAAGAGATAGAAGGGAAATCCCTCGTTCATTGGCAAACGTGGAGAGAGGCTTATGACGATCTTTTACCCGCGAAATTTCAGGAGACGATGACATTAGAAAGATGTCGATTCTTTAGTCAAAAATATCCAGAAAATACCTTGATTGCTATGGATGGAAAGCAGGTCGTTGGATTTATCAGCTATGGAAATTTCGTGATGTGGCCATTCAAGCTGGTGAAATCATAGCCTTATATGTTTTAAAAGATTACTATGGAAAAGGTGTGAGTGAACAGTTAATGCATGCTGCATTTGTTGCTCTCGATCATTTCTCTGAAATTTATTTATGGGTATTGAAAGATAATAAGCGAGCCATTGCTTTCTATCAAAAAATGGGTTTTACTTTTGATGGCCAAGAAAAAATACTTAAACTTGGAAAACCTGTTAAGGAATTGCGGATGATGTGTTCTTCAAATAAAAATTCCTAAAGGAAGTATTTATCAATCTTTGAACCATTATCAATTAATCAAGTATAAAAAGTGAAATAGATAGAATGAAACAAAGAGATGAAGGAGAAGACGAATGAAAATTTTAGTCATCAATGGGCACCCTGATAAGGAAAGTTACTGTCAGGCTATTTTTCAAACAATTGTAAAAAATATTGATTCAGGTCGCCATGAACTTGAAGTCATCAACCTTAATGAAGAGAACTTTGATCCTGTTTTACGTTATGGTTATCGAAAACGTATGGAAGAAGATTTTTTTATCCTTCGTTCTCAGGAATTAATCCAATGGGCAGATCATTTCATCTTTATTTATCCTATCTGGTGGAGTAGTATGCCTAGTCTCATGAAAGGCTGGATTGATCGTGTCTTCACACCTGGAATTGCCTACTCTGCCAATGACCAGGGAAGTTTTATCTGGAATTACCTCAGAGGCAAGCAGTTTAAAAAGTTATTAAAAGGGAAAACAGCAAGTATTTATGCAATTTCTATGGCGCCTACTTGGTGGTACAAAATCTTTTCAGGTCCTATCAACATTCCAGATAGTTATGGGATCTCTGTTTTGAAAAATGCTGTCTTGAATCACTGTGGAATTAAAACCAAGCGAGTGTGCGTACTAGGTGAAGTTGGACGGGATGTGAGTACAGCAAGTATGCGTGAAGAGCATCTCCAAAAAGTAGCAGCAGAAGTGAAGAAACTATCATGAAACAAAAAAGTAAGAGACAGAAAACATTAAAAAAACATCAGAAATCAAAGCGAAAAATAGGTTGGCTAGACAGCGTGAATCTTTGGTTTGTACAACATTCAACAATTGCCTGTATACTTGATGCAAGCGTTCTGTTCTTTTCCGCTCTAGTAATATTATGTCTATTGTACGGAACCCAACTCATTCCAAGTCCCTATAGCGAACTGCATTATAGTTTTCCTCTCTATCTAAATCTTGTTGTGTTGTTGAATACATCCTATCAAACTTTTTTCCGTACCTTTAGAAAAGACTGGATTTCCTTGCGAAATTTTGCAGAGATGTTTTTATATCCTAACGGAATTGCTTGTGTATTCCAGTTAACACTTGGAATGACTTCTAAAACAGGAAGATGATTACTTCCGATATGGGCATTAGACTATCGCTATATCTGGTTTCCCCTAGTTACTTATTTCATTTTCTTTCTAGTGCCAATTGTGACAATTATAATTTCCAAGTATATTGAAAAAGAAAAACGGGAAGATTTACTCGAATGAAAAAATATAAAAGAAAACCAAACACAAAAAAGAATTTATCAAGGAAAGAAAATTTTCAGTTTTGGCTGGATTCTCATAAATTTTTAGGCTTCTTCCTGGTCCTTGGTCTTTTTTTAGGAATAGGTTTAGGTGTGACTCTAATTTTTCAAAAGCCTTCCTATTCCTTCACCATACAGAGATATTAACTATAGTTTTCCAATATATATAAATCTTTTTTTGTCTGGTCTATAGATTATTTGACTATTGGTTTATTGACTTGTCTAGGACAAGGATGACAATAAAAAGATACGCAGAATTATTTATCTATCTTAATAGTATCGGTTTAATAGTTCATCTATTTTTAGGAGTTGGTGGGAAAAATAGTAAGGGGCTTTTACCTTCTCTCTTATCCCTAGATCACCGCTACATCTGGTTTCCTATCACAACCTATCTAGTCTTTTTCTGTCTAGCAACCTTAGCCACTCTCATGATCAAATATGTAGAAAAGAAAAGGAGTAAATAATGTTCAAATACCTGAATGTGTTTAGAATTGTCTATCTTATCCTTCTGACCTTTGTTCTTGTTCATTGTTGTCTTGGATTGTTTGGTTTATCTTTTACTCCTGGTCCATGGAATTTTTGGTTCCTTTGTTTGTGTCTTATTTTGTTAATTCACCCCTGGGTTCTTTACTATAAAAAGAGAGGATTTGAATGGTATCACATAATCTTTCAGTTATTGAGCACATATGTCGCTTTTCAAATTTTTATAATTACTTTCTTTTTATGCTCCGTGGATGATCATCCTATTATTCCGATAAATTTAGATTATAAAGTTGAAAATAATGAAATTCTCATTGATAAAGGATTCTTTATTCATCGCTATTATGAATACCATGATTTGGTAGCTCCATTAATTATGAAGACGGAAATTAAATATACGATAAATAGAGAGTTTTAATCTCAAGAAAATAAGTGAAATTTCCCTTTCGACTCTAAATAATACTGAAATAGAGTTTAAATTATGATGAAATATCTAAACGTTTTTAGAATAATTTACTTATTCTTATTAGCCTTTATGTTTGCTCATGTTATTTTAGGACAGTATGGTTTGGCCTTTACCCCAGTCTTGTGGGATATCTGGTTCTTTGGTCTTTGCTTAACTTTATTTATTCATCCATGGACCATCTTTTATAAAACTAGAATTTTTCAATGGCGCCATCTTATATTTCAATTTATAAGCGCTTTTTTAGCCTTACTTACTTGGTTGTACTTTTTCTTAGGATTGTCCTTTATACCTAGCCCCTATATTGCTATTAGTATAGGTTATCAAGTAGAGGGACAAGAACTTATCATTATTAGAGGAGGCCTACATAATAGTTATTGTGAGTATCATGACTTAGTAAATCCTTGGATTATGAAATCTGAAGTTAAGTATGAAGGTCCTGCTCCTTTTCATTTTTAATAATTAGAAAGTGAGTTTTATGTCTCGAGCACAATTAACCATTTTAACCAATATTTGTCTGATTGAAAATCTTGAAAATCAGCGCGTAGTTATGCAGTATCGATCGCCTGAAAGCAACCGCTGGTCTGGCTATGCTTTCCCAGGAGGCCATGTCGAAGACGGAGAAGCTTTTACAGAGTCTGTCATTCGTGAGATATACGAGGAAACAGGTCTGACTATTAAAAATCCTCAACTGGTCGGTATTAAAAATTGGCCTTTAGATTCGGCTGAACGCTATATTGTCTTTTGTTATAAGGCAACTGAGTTCTCTGGTACCCTTCGCTCTTCAGATGAAGGAGAAGTTTCTTGGATACAAAAAGACCAGATTTCAAACTTGGATCTGGCCTATGATATGTTACCTTTGATGGAGATGATGGAAGCTCCAGACAAGTCTGAATTTTTCTACCGTCACCGTACAGAGGACGGGTGGGAAAAGAAAATCTTTTAATCTTTTACTAAATAACCAAGCTGGTCCAAGGCCTTCTCAATATAGAGGAGGTCTTGTTCGTTTTCAGCTTCGACTAGGTGATAATGGACGCCATCTGTTAATTCAGAAAGTGGTCTAAAGTCAGACCGTTCGACTTGCTCTAAAAAATGCTGAACGTCACGGCGACAAGAGAGTTTGAGCAAGGTTTCAATTTCTCCGTAGACAGGATGATCAATTAAGGTATTCTGAACACGTCCCCCATTATCGACGATAGCTAGAAGTTCTTGACCGATTTCTTCCATCTCGTGCTTTACTTTAAACAGCTTGTGAACATACGGATTGGTTTTGCTTTCTTTATAAATATAGCCACGATTGGTTGATAAGATAGGAGCACCGTCTGCACGAAGAACTGCAATGTCCTGAACGATAATCTGGCGAGTGACATGAAAATGTTCTGCTAATCTTTTTCCGTTTTGAGGTTTTTGAGCTTCTTTTAAGAGTTGTAGAAGTGCTTCTTTTCGATTTTTTGTCATATTCTTCTTTCTTAACGCTTAACGGCGTTTTTTCAATGCTTTATAAACAGCTAATGCTAAGTAATAGTCTACCATACTATGAATAATTGTACCAATACCAACCAGTACAAATAGGACATAAAACATATTTTCTACATTAGTTCCAGTTCCTGCATAAAAGATAATACAAGCAAAAACTTCTGCGATGGCATGAACCAAACCTAGTATAAAGTTAAAAATCAAAGAAGTTTTAGGATTATCTAAGGTTTGAGGATGTTTTTGCAGATAGAAAGCACCAAGACTTCCAAAGAAGATGTGAGAGAAGGCACGAAGTACGATAACAATGGGGTACCCAGCCATGAGAAATCCTAAACTAGAAGCTATAATGACAAATTGCCATCCAAGGTGAGAGAAACATAGCGATGAAGATAGCAACGTGACTTCCTAGAGTGTAGGAAGCGGGAGGAATGACAATTTTAAAGGGCATGACCAAAGGAATCAAAATAGCGATAGCCGTTAGTATAGCTGTAAAAGTCATAAATTGTGTTTTCTTTTGTGGGTTCATAATAACTCCTTTTTATCTGTATATACAGATGTATAGTACAACAAATTTTTGATCAAGTCAAGGGGTAAAAATTACATTAAAAGAAAATTTCAGTTAAAAATATGGTAAAGAATCTATAAGAAGTCTGTAAGGTTTAGTTTTCTAGGAAATCTTAACAAAATTTTTGGATAGGTATTCAATTGACTAAAAGTGGTCATTTTCTTGAGCTATAGCTTTGAGATTGAGATCCATCTGTGGTTCATTTTATACATGATTTTAAAAAAATGAGGTGTCAACTCTAAGGAATCTAGATTAAAAACACTTAGAATTTTCTATAGGGAAATAAAAAGAAAAGAAATTGCTAAATTCCCAAACTAACTTCCACCTCTAATCCAAGTGGAAGTTAGTCTGATAAAAATCGTAAAAACCAGTGGAATTCCGTATCAGGGTAAGTTCCACTGGTTTTAATCATGCTTAATTTTTATAGCTTTTGAAGCCGAAATGAATCGAAAAAGAGCGCACTAAAAATCCCTCATCTGAAAAGCGTTTCAGATTAAGTTCCGCTATGGTGGAAGTTAGTGTGAGACGTTTGAATGGGGTTGAAGGTTAGTTTTTAGATCTTATGTTGGAGTAATTTAGACGACTGGCAGACGTCTTCTGCAGGTATTTTAGAAATGCCGAGAAGCTTAGGAATCTCTTCTCCATAAGTAAAGGCAAAGAGTTCATAGGCTGACTTTCCATTCAAAGCAGCACGTTTGATGCTGTTGACATGCGAGCAGACGAGATTGATGTCCTCTTGAGTTAAATCGTCAAAAGAAGTTCCTTTAGGTAGAATGTCGCGAATCAGCGTATGATTTTTCTCAATTCTCCTTTCTGGTCAGAGCGATTAGGGTCACAAAAGAAAAGCTTACTCTCTCCTCGCACATCCATTTCGATGTCATCAACCCTGGCAAACTCCCCACCATTATCGGTAAGAATGACAGGAAAGAGATGGAAGAAATCTTTATCTGCTTGGTGAAGAGTGTTCTTGATGTCATAGAGGTGTTTGGTAACCTCAAGGGCAGTTTTATTATCCAGAAGTCTAGCGAAGATAAAGTTACAGAAAGATAGATTGAAGGTGAGTAGGACTTTACCTCCCATTCTGCCCATAACTGTGTCCATTTCCAGCCAAGATTCTAGTTGATTAAGTGCTAAATAGTTTTGGAAATCCTCATAGGACCGTCCTTTTTTATCTTCTTTAGGGATGGAAGGTAGCTTACTTTTTCGTCTCTCTTTGAATTTAACGGCTCTAGCTAGATCAATAGGAGCGATAGACAGGTATCCTTTTCGGATGTGTCTATAGACGGTTGAGGAGCTGACATTAAGGTTATGAGTCTTGAGGATATGATAGATGTGTTGTCCTTTTTTAACCCCATCAGAAATGACTTTGTCCATGTCCCAGAAAGTCTGAGAGTTGAGAGAAGTGCCTTCACGAGCTTCAACAAGAGTTTGTTCGTACTGCTTTTGAGCTTGTTTAGCGAGGTAGAAGATTTTCTGATAGCCACAGTTTTGTCTTCTTTTAGAGCACCCATTACAGACAAAGGGAGCTTTATCAAGTAGAGGGCAAGGAAGGTTGTTAGAGGTAGAGTCTCTAATTTGTTTGTTTCGTTTGACTTCTTTAGAAACAGTAGTCGGATCTTTTAGAATAAGTTTCCCAATAGCTTTGAAGGTTTCACTGCGCTCTAAGCCTAATTGGATATCATTACGGTCTGAAAGGGTAAGGTGTTTATGTTTTGTCATAGTAGACCTCATTTCTAACTCAAACGTCTCACACTTAATTCCACCATAAAAATCCGTTTTAGACTAACTTCCACTTCGGCTAGCCAAGTGGAAGTTACTTTGAGAAGTTTCCAAGAAAAGAAATTTTAAAAAAATAAGCAAAAAACTCTTGCTTTATCATTTACAATGTGCTATACTTATAAGCGGTTTGAAAAACTGCCTAAGACAGTAGGGGAGCTTG
>BNJS01003125.1_pt1 | contig 18377 bp, 21 predicted proteins | sample 8540461 | NCBI WGS metagenome assembly BNJS01 (sample SAMD00202454, study PRJDB9452) | human saliva metagenome | isolation source: human saliva | place: Japan | reverse complement strand
TCTTGGGATAAGATACGATTAAAGATATAGTAATGTTTGTAATTGACTAAAAATAACGAATAAACCTAAGAAAGGGACTGTAGCCAATGCGGTTTTTACCGCATTGGCTACAGTCCCTTTTGCGTTATATTGTTTAAGATAAACACAACAATTAAAAAAATAAAATATATTTAATAATTTATTGCAAAAAAAGTTAATATTAATATATAATTTACATATAGAAAGGAGAGGGATTTATGAGAGTTGTACGTATTGCGGCAAGCTGTATTGGCTTGCTGACCACATTTGGTACATTGTCTAGCATCGCAGCCGATGTATCTACCCCTTTTATACAACAAGAAGCGGCCCGAGCCGATGCTTCGTTGCGTCAACGCGCAGAAGCACCAATGACTGGGGCCGCTTCGTTGCGTTCAGAATCAGCGTATGTTGGTCTTAGTAGTGCTCCTATGAAGGCATTACCAAAGGAAGCGATTGCATTTCCTATAGACCATATTGTTATTACATCGTCAGAACCTGTATTTCGTAAATATAAGAACCGTTTAGAGGCGTATGAGCATAATCGAATCGGGTCGGATGGGGTTACATTCCTTCAAAAGCAATTACAAGAACAATTATTAGCAGATGGATATGTAACAAGCCAAGTGGTTGTACCCAATCAAGATTTACATTCAGGGTCATTAACCTTTGAGATTTTACCAGGGTATGTTGAAGATATTGTTCTTACAAATCCAAATGTACGGACGAATTGGCGGAGTGTATTCCCTGTACGACCTGGCTATGTATTACGACGTCAAGCGTTAGAACAAGGAATTGATCAGATGCGTAGTGTACCTGGTCAAGATATAAAGATGACCATAGAACCAGGTACCAAGCCGTTACATTCTATTGTTAAGCTTACGGTAGAACAAAAAGGATTTGTGCATGGCTCATTTATCTTAGATAATTCAGGATATAAAGCTACAGGAGAGTATCAAGGTACTGTATTTTTATCGTTTAGTCAATTGCTGGGTCTTAATGATACATTAACAGCTAATTTCACTAAAGATATAAGCCCACATGATGATGGCCATGGGTCAAAGCAATATGCAGTTAATTATACGATTCCCGATGGCAATCGTACGTATAGATTATCTACCTATAAGTATAGCTATAATCAATTGGTATTTATGCCAAACGCATTTCGCTCGGCTGGTACCACACAAGGTACAGAGGTGTCGGTAGAGCAGGTTCTAAATAGAACTAGTCGTTCAAACATCAGTTATTGCTAAGGTTAATCATAAGTCTCGGCATAATTATCTGGATGATGTAGAAATTGGTGTTCAAGAACAACATACCACATCGGTAGAATTAGGGTTATCTCATCGCCAATATAGAGGCAATACAGTGAGTGATATGTATGTATTTTATCGCCAAGGTATTAAAGGATTAGGTGCTAAGGTACGAAGTTGGGAAGGCTTGGCAGATAATCCAACTACACTATACAAAATGGCTGGGGTTGAAGGGCAGATTCAAACGGGAGTACGGATAGGTCATAAGCAAGGTATATTCTCGATGCGTTTTAGAAGCCAATTTACTAATCAGCGCTTATTTACTACAGATCAGTTTAGTATTGGTGGGCGGTATTCGGTACGTGGATTTAGTGGTGAAGAAACACTCCGAGGTGACTCTGGGTACTACGTACAAAGTGAATGGTCATTACCATTTAGAAAACAACAAATCACGCCCTATGTAGGCATAGATATTGGGCATGTATGGGGGCCATCCACAGAAACACAACTTGGTACTACCTTGATTGGTGGTGTCGTTGGTGTACGAGGCACTGTTGGTGACGCTGTTAATTATGATGTATCACTAGGGACGCCAATTAAGAAACCAGAAGGATTTAATACAGATACCCGTGTTTGGGCGTTTAGAGGGAGTTATCAATTTTAAGTGTTGTACATAGAGAGTTATATAGATACATAATACATATTGTTTTATATACTTAGGAGAGATACATAATATGAATATTAGAAAACATACGGCAATGGCCATCTTTGCTGCGTTGCTTGCCACAAATTCTGCCCCATGGATTCCAATGGCGTTAGCCAATCTTGTTGTACCTGCTCAAGGTGCATTAGGGCCAAACAGAAGAGGCTCGTAATGGTATGACTGTAGTCAATATCAATACGCCTAATGATAAAGGTCTATCCCATAACCAATATGATGCATTTAATGTAGATAATAAAGGGCTTATTTTAAATAATGCCAATCGTCCTGTGAATACGGAGCTCGCAGGTTACATTATGGGAAATCCGAATTTAGTAGGACCTACAGCGAATACGATTTTAAATGAGGTAACAGGTACGGGTGCAACATCTATGAATGGTGCCCTTGAAGTAGCCGGCAATAAGGCACATGTTATTATTGCCAACCCGAATGGTATTTCTATCAATAATGGTACGTTTATCAATGCTAATAGTGCTACATTAACAACGGGGAACCCAATTATCAATAACGGTAGTGTTACAGGCTATCAAGTACAACAAGGTAGTATCACAGTAGGGGAAAAAGGCCTTAATGCATCGAAAACAGCACGCACAGATTTGTTAGCAGAGGCTGTTCAGCTGAATGGCAAAGTTTGGCCCAAGATGCCCAAGTAGTAACGGGTAAGAATGCTATTTCCGTAGATGCTACAGGTACAGTTACGAATATTAGTAAAACTGGTGAGTCTACACCGATAGGACTTGATGTAGCTGCTATTGGTGGTATGTATGCCAATAGCATGTATTTAGTTGGCACCAATGATGGCTTTGGTGTGAATAATCAAGGTGTATTATCTGCACAAAATAAGTTAACCGTAGATAGTACTGGCAAATTGCAAAATACCGGTACTATCGCCGCTACAGATGCAGATGTTACTACAAAAAGTTTTGAGCAGATGAATCGTGGTAAATTGTATGTGGATACCGCTAAGATTACTACCGATTCTGTTATTCAAAAGGGTAATACAGAGACTAAAGAGGCTCCTGTTATGATTGCCCAAAAAGATCTATCTATAGCGACAAACTCTATTGTTAATACAGATGGTAGTGTGATTAAAGCTGAGGGACAACTACAACTTGGCAAAACGATGGATTCTACAGGAACTGTGTCTGGTAAGATAGATCGTATTGTAAATACAGCGTCTACCATTGAATTTGGTCAAGGTGGTGCATTATATGCTAAATCTGTAGATAATAAAAATGGTGGGATTACCCTTAAACGTGTAGCGATAGGTGAAAAAGAGCATGTTAAAAATGAGGTGGCTCCAGCTGGTAGTATTAAGCGGTATCAGTTATCTGAAGAACGAATTTATTTAGATCATGAGCAAATTCCAAAAGATAAGGTTGTTATTCATACTCGTGAGAATCTTCAACTTTCTATAAATGGTGAATATCATGAGCGTTGGACTAAGTATGAATATGATCGTACTCGTGAAAAAGATGTGGTAGATACATCTAACCCTGGGCGGATTATTTCCGGTGGAGATTTACATATGGATGTCGATCATATGACGAATGAAGCTAGTCAAATTAGTGCTGCCGGAGATATCACTGGTACTGTAGGACACTATGAGCAAAGTAACCCTAAGGGTAATGAATATATTACTGAAGATGGTACAGCAACATCCTATAGTCGTCGGAGGAGACGTGGACGGGATACGACTAATATACGAACGGCTGACTATAAGAATACGATAGTCAATCCTACAGATGTCCCTGTTGCCGTATATGGTAGTCATGTGGAGAATAGTACAAGTGATGCTGCGGTGGATACATCTCTGTTACATAGCATGAGTCAATTATCAACGAATCCTAATACTACGTATGTGATTGAAACGGATCCAAACTTTACGAACCGGCGTAATTTCTTATCTTCTGATTACGTATTATCTCGCCTTAAATTAGACCCTATGAATATACAAAAACGATTGGGTGATGGGTATTATGAGCAACAGCTCGTTATGCAAGAGATTATGCGTCAAACCGGTAAAAGTAGACTGCAATCTGGTCTTTCAGCGGAAGAACAATATCGCCAATTGATGGATGCAGGGATTAGTGTAACAAAATCTCAATCTGTTGCATTAGGTCGAGGTTTAACAGAGGCTGAGCAAAAGAATCTTAAAGAGGATGTAGTACTCCTAGTTAATAAGGCTGTTGTATTGCCAAATGGTAAAACAGAAACTGTACTAGTACCGACTCTATATTTAGCACCAACCACAAAACGGGTAGAAGGTGCAGCTAACTTACAGGCCCAATCCATTAACCTTTCCGTTGATACTATGCATAATAGTGGTAGTATTGTGGCAGACAAGGATATAACTATTACTGGCAACACCATTCACAATGATAATGGTCTTATTAAAGGTAACACTACTACGGTTACAGCGAATGACGAAGTTCGTAATACACAAGGGACTATTATGGGCAACGATACAGTCTCTGTGTATGCTAAAAAAGACGTCATTAATGAAGGCGGTACCATTACACAAACTAATGCAGCTGGTTCCACAAAGGTTAGTGCTGGACGCGATGTAATGAATACAGGCGTACAGTATAAGGCAGCTAATAGCAAAGTTGAGTGGGATAGTCGAAATAATCGACGTGAAACGATGACCGGTGTAAATCAAGGTCGTATTGGTGGTGCTGGTGAAACAACAGTAGTCGCAGGCCGAGATGTATCTATGGCGGCAGGTGTTATTACTTCTGATGTAAATACGCGTGTAGCGGCCGGCCATAATGTAATGATGAAAGCCATGAATGCTACACATGAACTGGAAGAACATCGTTTTGACAAGGGCAAATCTGGTGGTGGGCATTCTCAAACGACAGAGTCTCATGATCTTGTTAATGCACAATCATCGATTGGTAGTAGCATTGAAGGTAAAAATGTTTCTGTCAATGCCTCTGATACAGTACAACTTGAAGGTAGTCAACTATTAGGGGCAGACACAGTAAAAGTATCTGGTAATACGGTTGAATTACATACAGCGAAGGCAAATAGTACAGTCAATCATGTATATTTAGATAAAAAGAGAAAAAGCTTGGTCAAACGTGAAAGCACGAATGCGGTGGATGATGTAACTACAACATCTATAACAGGTTCTACGTTAAGTGGTAAAACTGTAACTATTACTAGTGCTCAAGATGTAACTGGTCAATCTGCTCAAATTATGGGTGAGAATACCGTATCTGTTACCGCTGGTGGTAAGGTAGAGTTGGGCGCGGATAAAGCTATTACTGATGGTTCTAGTGTATATCGTCATAAGAAATCTGGTTTGCTTGGTAGTACAGGAATAGGCTTTACTATAGGTAAAGAAAAACACAATATAGATGAAGCTAACCATGAAGAATCTACTGTACGAAATACAATTGCCAGCACGAAAGGTACTGTTACTGTCAAAGCGAATGATACCGTTCATCTCACAAGTGCTGATATTGTTGCAAAAGATGGTGCTGTGTTAGAAGGTTCTGCTGTGACATTAGATGGTAATGTAGACCATAACCACATGACTCGCGATGAACGCTATAAGAAGACGGGGCTTACCGTATCGTTAGGTGGTGCAGTGGCTAATACACTTACTAATGCAACTCGTACTATAAAACAAGCGGGTGGCCGTGATGATAAGCGGTTAGCCGCACTTGAACTCAATGAAGCACGTCAACAATTGCAAGATGGCTATGCGGCGGTAGATAAAGCGGTTAAGGGCGTCAAACTTCGTGATACTGATGGTAAAGTATTAAAAGACGCAAAAAATCATTCCCGACGTGGTCAAAAAAATATTGATGATGCTGTAAATCTCTCTGTAAGTATTGGGAGTACTTCTAGAAAACAAGGACAAGTGGTAGACACAAATAAGTATCAGGGTGGTACTCTTGTTAGCGATAGTACTGTACATATTACAGCTCGTGATGCCAAGGATAGTGGTATTAATATAACTGGTGAAACAGTACAAGCTAAAAACCTAGTATTAGATAGTGCTAGTGATATCAACCTTGCAGCGGGTAAAAATACTGTAGATATTAAGAATACTTATAAGAGCTCTGGGTGGAGTGTCGGTGCTGGTATTAGTTTGACTGGTGGCGGACTTCTCGATATTAATGCGAGTGGCAATATGGCTCGTCAAAATGGGGATACGCATCAAGAAAGCTATGTGCCAACGACGATTAAAGCCACACAATTAGCACAACTTAAAGCAAAGCGAGATACTACTATTATTGGCTCTACTGTATCTGGTAAGAAAGTTGAAGTTGATACAGGTCGAGATTTACATATTCAGAGTTTACAAGATGTAGATAACTTTAAAGAGCATAGTAAATCTGCTGGCTTTTCTGTGTCCTCTAAACCTAACTTCAAGATCCAACTGGTAGTATAAGTGCGAGTGTAGGACGCATTGATAGTAAATGGAAAAGCGTAACTCACCAAGCAGGTATTTATGCTGGAGAAGATGGCTATGATATTAATGTAGGGAATGGTACTACATTAGAAGGTGCTGTCATTAAAAGTGAAGCTCCAAAAGCTAAGAATACATTGACTACTAAATCTCTTGAGATGAAAGATATCCAAAATGAAGCTGAGTATACCTATAGCAATAATGGGATCGGCTATAACTACTATGGTAGTAAAAAGAAACTCGAAGAGATGAAGACTAATGATAAAAAAGGCTATGATAAGATCTATAATAATATCGGTCTAGTTCCAAATTTAGGCGTAGGATCTAAAGGTAAAGCAAGCTCGACTACTCAATCTGCTATTTCTGATGGTATACTAACAGTAGATGGTAAAGAAATTGATACTAAAACATTAATACTAATACAGAAAATACCTTACACCAATTAGATAAGATTTTTGATAAAAAGAAAATTGAAGAACGTCAAGAATTGGCACGTCTATTCTCTAAAAATGCATTTGAACAACTACATAACTGGCAACCAACAACCAAAGATGGCAAAGTCGCTAAATCTATTGCACATGGTATAATTGGCGAGGTGGCGGCGCGTATGGCGGGTAATGCACCAGGTAGCGGGTTTAAAGCCACTATGACTAATGAGCTGTTAATTGGTGAAATAAAGAAAGTGGCTAAACATGATCCAGCATTGGCACAATGGTTGAGTGCTGCTGTAGGTGGTGTAGTTAATAAGGTGAGCGGAGACCCTGTAAATGCTGGTGTTGCAGTAGCATCTTATGCAACAAAGTGGAATGAAAATCAACAACATTCGGGATATGATAGAACGGATAATTTTACGCCTGAAATGTTTGATAAAGGTAAACTTGATGCTACTATTAACAATTACAAAAAAGATATAGAGGCGTTAGCTATAAATGAGGCTCTATATCTAAGAAATCAGGGTAAGCTTGTAATTGATAACTCATTTGATTATATGTCCGTCCAAATTGAATTTGGTGCGAGGGTAGCTGGTGCAGCTGGTTTAATTATAGATAGAGATGGTAATCTTTATGGAACTATTGCAATGGGACCTGGAGTATCTTTAGGTACACCAGTTGCGGTTTCTTTTGGTGTAATAAAAGATAAAGACTATACTAATTCTATTCCAGGATATTTTGGCACTATTACTGCTCGAGGTGGTGTTGGCGGAACTATAGGTATTAGTGGTAGTGGTGCAGTTACTGAGGTGACTCTTTCTCCATCTGTTTCATTATCCGCTTCTGTTGGGTATATCTGGTATATAGGTAATATAGAGGACTTTTAGGGATGAAATTTAAAACAGTTTATTCTATTTTTGGATATATGTTTATAGGTTGTTTTTTCTTATGGTTAATTTGCGGATTAGGCTACAATTTTTTATATAATGATAAAGTTGAGCAGTCTAGAGTGGAACTGACGGAAGCTTTAAATGTATATTTTCCTCGAGAACAATATATGATTACTAGTGAAGTATATAAGGCGAACAGAAGAAATCTTTTGTCAAAAAGGCTTAGCAATTAAAAATAAGGAAAGATTCACTACATAAAGATATAAAAATCAATAAAAACCTATAAGTGGGAATTGGACGTTAGTTGACCAAACTAAGACTCGTTATGTATATGAAAATGAATTATATAGAGTATATGTAACAAAGGATCCATTAAATGATGGATATATTGTAGTGTTAGCACGTAATAATTGGTTAGAACTATTGCATTTATAATTAATTGTTTTTTTCTTCTAATATGTTGGTAGTGTCAATAATTTTGTGTAAATGTCTTTTTATTCTCAATCACCAAACATATTTTGTAACTGACTAAATGCTGCACCAAATCCACGATGTGTTTTACCAAAGAATTTAGCATTATACTCACTAGCAAATGTGCATACAAAAGTATCTAATGGTTCAATTGATGGAAACTGCTCTTTATGGCTGATTCGTCTTTTTAGGTGTTTATTCCAGCCTTCAATTAGATTATTAGAATAGATTGACGGCCTAATGGATTCAGGAAGCTCTAAAAAAGTGAATAAATCAGTAATATCGGATAATGTATTCGTAAGCTTAGGATACTTAGATGACCACGTTTCTAAAAAATTATACAAAGCTGCCTCAGCTACTTGTGTTGTATTGACAGTATAAACCAACTTTAATTGTGCCAATACAGGAGATATATCTTGTTTTCTAATTAGCATACGTATCATACGAGTTATATGCATTCAACAACGTTGGAAACATGTTCTAGGATATATTTCCTGACAAGCTTGTTATAATCTTTGATATTTATTACCGAAAAAAAGGAGAGTTTCTTCTAGACCTTTCTGTTTTGCATGATCTAATAGTTTTTTGTATGCTGAAGTACTTTCACTAGGATATATGCCATGATTGATAACCTGTTTCTCAATGATGGTGTAATTCCAATTAAAACATGAAGAGCCTCTTTTGGCGCTGCTCCACGTTTTACAGTGATAAAACTAACATCTAGATAGACTACAGCAAACTGTGAAGGTGATGATCGATTGTGAAGCGCATCCACTTCTTCTGCAACGACTTGAGTCATATTAGAAATAGTTTGTGGCAAATAATAGCAACTATACATTTTTTCAATAATATCTGCTATTTCATGTGTAGTGATACCTTTTTGATACAACTGAATAATCATTTTTCAAGATTACCAAAGTTTCGATTGTACGGTGTAAGTGATTTATTTTGAAAGTGCTTCAATCAATCACGAGGTATTTTGATTGTAATATTACTGAAAATAGTATGTAAAGAACGTTTATAATATCCATTATGAGAACTACCCGTATTATAGTCACTAACATCGTATTTGTCATAAGATAAAAATTCAGGTTCTCTGTCAAATGTTGGGGTGTTCACCATACGAGTCTTCTTTGGCACCAATCATATGCATGGTTGGTGCCATTCTTTTTGTACGCCGAATAGGCATGACTAACCCCCCAGTTAAACCGGGGGGGGCGGTAAAAAATTCTTAGAGAAAAGGAAAGAACCTCCTAGTGGTAAAATGAAGTTGGTCTGGCAACCACAACATTTCAACATAGGAGGTTCAATGTCAATGAATGACGTAAAAAGCTTATCACATAGTAAATGGAGATGTAAATATCATATTGTTTTTGTACCAAGTATAGAAGACAAATAATTTATGGTCGGATAAAAGCTGGTATAGGTAAAATTTTAAGAGATTTATGTAATAGAAAAAATGTAGAGATTATAGAGGCAGAATGCTGTCCGGATCATATTCATATGCTAGTAACTATTCCACCACATTTAAGTGTATCAAGTTTTATGGGATATTTAAAAAGTAAAAGTAGCCTCATGATATTCGATAAACACGCGAATTTAAAATATAAGTATGGAAATAGACATTTCTGGTGTAGAGGATATTATGTGGATACAGTGGGAAGATACGAAGGAGCGATAAAAGAGTATATTCGCAATCAACTACAAGAAGATATAGCACAAGATACATTAAACTTTAAAGAATATACTGACCCGTTTACGGGTGAGCCGGTAAAATAGGCAAAATAAAAGCCCCCGAGTAGGGGGCAGCCAGTGGTAATAGAGTGATTGTCAGATTATTCAAAGCCCTCTTTAGAGGGCTACCACTAGAGAAAGACCCTTATAGGGTCAGAGCAAACCACCCGTTCTACGGGTGGTTATGATTTAAAATGATTTTTCACCTAATGTAGGATGGCTACACCGTTTTAATGTTAGCGTATCAATCATATGAACCGCTTCATCCAATGTGAGGTCCTCTCGTTTTGTAGGCGTTTCGAGGACCGCCAATGGATGGTCTGTGCCTACTTCGCCGGATGGCAAATAGATATATTCTTGATTGATTGTATCGCCAAAGATATAGCCTGCTTGTAAATGCTCTTTATGAATACGACTCATAATGCTCCTTTATAAATGTATGATGCACATTTGAATAGTATGTCAGTTATGCATCATAGGGATTCAATTACAGTATTTTTTGTATCTTAAATTCTGCATAGTCTGCAGAGACAAGTTCTAATTTAGTGGTTCCAAATGTTGACGGAATCCGTTTGAAAGAATTTTGGTCATGTAAATGACCGAATATACATATATCGACTTGGTAGCGCTCCATGAGGTCTGTAAAGCCTGATGGGGCGTTATTTTCGTTAAATGGTGGATAATGTAGCAAGAGGACCCGCGTTACAGGAAGTATTTCCTCGGTATTCTCTGTTTTACCGTGTTCCTTTTGCAACGCTTGGATAGCGTGCTCCATTTCTTGTAACGCCGCTTCGGTACGTATAATTTCTCTGTCATAGATAGACTGATCTGTATCTGGTTCAAAGCTAGCATCATCAGGACAAATATATCCGCGGGTGCCACCAAAGGCTAAGATGCATTGCTGTTCGGTGGACTGGCTTTCACCAGTTAAAGCATTAACCTGAGTGGTGAGATTGATGATACGGGCAGTACCGTGGCCTTGTAAAAAGGTTATAGCATCGCCCATGGCATTTTTCATTTTGTTGGCAGAGGACCACCAATAATCGTGATTACCACGAATCATAAATTTTTGGCCCGGAAGACTAGCGATTTCCTTGAGGTCATAAAGCGCTTCATCGAGGCGCAAAGCCCAGCTCATATCACCAACAAGAAAGATAATGTCCTCATCGGTGACGGTGGAGAGCCAATGTTCTTTTATACGTTGCCAATGATTGTCCCAGTGGGGACCGAATATGTTCATCGGCTTAGTAGGTGGATTACCTGATAGATGAAGGTCTCCAATGGCGTAAATGTTCATATATATCCTTACTAGAGTTCTCTCACGTACGGAACTCGTAGTAGAGAACTCTTATTTTAATTCAAATAGGGGGTAATATTCCGCAAAATCTTAGCAGCTCGTTCATCGTTGCATGTTTGTGGAATTTTATAGCCCACGTAGAGCGGCGTTGTAATATAGCGAGGAATTACCTTGATATATTCGTAACCGTCCTCTAGTTGGTAGAAGAAATAGTTATAAGACTGGGAATATTTTGCTAAGCTATCTAGTACGTAGCGCACAGTTTGTTGTAAACGCATGGTAATAGATTTAGCAGGTGTATCTGGTTTAAAACGTAAATTATATTCAAAGAACCCTATAATAGGATATTTGGATAAGGTAATACGAATATCTTGATCTTCGTGTAACAACCAGCCGTTCATGTTTTCAACGGTAATATCCTCGTGATAATCATAGGTGCGTAGGCCTATAATCTGGCTATGTGGGTGGCGTATGGAACCGCCAGACATGGGGCCGTGATTTTTAAAGAATAGAACGGATTCAAATTCTTTGGTGCTAATTGTTTCATGCCATTTATCCATGCCAAATTGAATGATACGTGTTGCTTCGTCGAGAGAGAGGGTAGATAATTCCCCTTGATCGCCTTCTGTTTCGATAATAACCGTAGGCCATGTATCCTTGAGAACTGGGTATTTATTCATGAGCCAAATGATGTGGCCATCTTGCGCCAAAATATCTGTTAGCTTAGAACGGTCGCAGAATGGACAGCGCACACTTGCATCTCGCATATTTACGGGCTTTGTACGGCCTAAGGCAATATCAAAAATAAGTGGTTCGTTCATGGTGCGCCTCCTTTCAATTTCATACTCTTAATCATACCATAAATGCCGCTATTACACATGAAATAATGGTATAATATAATAATAATTCTTACCAAATTATAGGAGGTCTTATGAAACCAACAACCTTGGTATTTCCCATAGACGAACAACATAGAATTTTGCTGGGCCGCAAGAAACGTGGCTTTGGTGCTGATAAATATAATGGTTTTGGTGGTAAAATCAATGCTGGTGAAAGCTTTCGCCAATGCGCCGTGCGCGAACTATATGAGGAATCGGGCATACGCGCTGATGCGTCTGATCTAGAATGCGTAGCCCTTTTTGACTTTCAGTTTCCTTATGATGAAAGTCTAACTCATGTGGGTTATGTATATTTTGTGCGTGTTACCGATGTAAAACCTATTGAATCAGACGAGATGGAGCCGCATTGGTTTACATTCGCCGATGTCCCTTATGAGCATATGTGGGAAGGGGACCGTACGTGGCTTCCTATGCTGTTAGAGGGCAAGTTGTTGAAAGGGCCTATCCGTTTTGGTCCAGATAACAGTCATGTTGAGGACATGCGTTTAACAGAGGTCGATAATGTCATGGAAAGTGAACTGTTGGCTCGTATCGATGTATATATTAATGAATAGAGTGTAGTGAAAGTATAGGTAGTGCTTTCACATACACCTATATTGAGGAACTATGAAAGAAATGAATAACCCCAAGTGGGTGCCACAGTTGTTGGCGTGGTATGATGTGAATAAGCGGGATTTGCCGTGGCGTGACTGCGGTGACCCTTATAAGGTGTGGGTGTCTGAGGTGATGAGCCAACAGACCCGCATTGAGGCGATGAAGCCTTATTATGATAATTGGATGCGTTTGTTTCCTACATTAGAAGAGTTGGCAAAGGCCACAGAAGATGAAGTGGTCCACGCTTGGCAAGGCCTTGGTTATTATAGCCGTGCTCGGAACCTACGCCTAGGCGTACAAGATGTGGTGAATAATTATGGCGGCGTAGTGCCTCATAATCGCAAGGATATGGAATCTTTGAAGGGTGTCGGTTCCTATACGGCCGGCGCTGTGCTATCCATGGCCTATGGCGAGCCAGAGGTGGCTGTTGATGGCAATGTGTTGCGTATCTATGCTCGTTTGTATGGCATATTCGATGATATTTTGGGTACAAAGGGCAAGAAGGCGATTACTACTATTGTAGAGGATACGTTGCCTCATGATAGACCAGGTGATTTTAATCAAGCCTTGATGGATTTTGGTTCAGCCGTATGTATCCCTAAGACGCCACGTTGCGGTGAGTGTCCCATTGTTAATACGTGTTATGCGTACCAACATAATGTAACCGATCAATTGCCTGTGCGTATCAAGAAAACAAAGGTTGTAGATGTGCCTGTTTTTGTAGGCATCCTCAGTTATGGCGACTATTATTTGCTACATAAACGCCCTAATCGAGGTCTGTTGCGCTCCATGTGGGAATTTCCATCTATAGAAAATGCGGATTCCTATGATGCGGCAGAATCTGGTTTAACTGAAATCGTAGGGGCATTGGACTTTAGTCTATCCTTGCAACCTGTTATTGTGAAAGAATTAACTCATGTATTTTCTCATCGTAAATGGTTTATGAAGGCCTTTCGAGGAGATTTGCTGTATACTGGAGACCATACATCAATTGAAACGATACAAAAGCAATTACCGAAGGATTGGATGCTTATCAAACGGGAGGAATTCGCCGATTATGCTTGGGCGGGACCTCATGGTAAATTGACAGAATTATGTCCTATTGTAGAATAAATTTATGAGACGAACACTGATTTTATCTCAATGTATTAGCCATTACTTGATATACAGTTAGGAGCGTATATGCAATTAATTATAAATATTGTGTTTCTCGTGGTGCTAGCCATAGCCTTTTTAGGTTTTTGGGGCTTGTACCTCTATTTATGGAAACCGAAAAAACTGTGGCCTGCGTGGCTGGCCTATATTTTGGTAGTCGCTGGTTGGTTCTGTGCGGTGCGATACTATTTCTTATACCAAGTTGATCTATACGGCACACCGTGGTATGAATGGCTTAACTTGTTTAGAACGGAAAGCTATGGCGTAGTATTCGCCATATTCTTGTGTATACCAGTTTTCATCATATTGGCCTTGATTTATGCGCTGGTAAACCGCATCTCCCATAAGGTTCCCGTCGAAGAACGGATAGGGCGCCGAGCTTTCTTTAGAACCGTAGGTACCCTTGTACCTTTGGCTGCCATGGGTGGTGCTGGCTATGCTGCCTATGAAGGACAACGAGAAATCGTTGTGACCCATGAAAGCTTTGGTTATACCAACCTACCGCCAGGACTTGCAGATTACAAGATTGTGCAACTCAGTGATATCCATATTGGGCCAAGTATCGACCTAGATGACTTTGACGAAATCTTGCGATTAGCACTATTAGAACACCCAAATCGCGTTGTCATCACCGGTGACCTTATCGACAAGATACAATGGCTACCTGAAGTCTGTGATCGCTTAAAGGTATTTGCAAAACAAATTCCAGATGGTGTAGATTATATCCTTGGCAATCATGAATTCCATCACGATGTCAATAAAATAGTCGATGATATAAAAACCAAAACGCCATTAAACGTATTGATTAATGACAACATCCAAATCATGGGTGGCAAACAACCGGTCTATATGGCTGGCGTATCCTATGACAATGAACGGCGCAAAGAAAATCGTGAAGCCATGATTGATAAGGCCTTGTCCGGTATCCCTAATAATGCCTTGTTATTCTGTTGGCCCACCATCCAGAATTCTTTGATGAAGCCATCGAACGCAATGTGCCATTAACCTTGTCCGGACATACTCATGGTGGACAAATTATCCTCTTTGGTATGCCTTGGGTACCGATTGGTACACCATATGTAAAAGGTCGCTATACAGAGAAAAATAGCGTATGCTACGTCAATAACGGATCTGGGCACTGGTTCCCTATTCGTATTAATTGTCCGAGAGAAATTACGGTCATTACGTTCTTTGACGGAGTAGCTTAGGTAGTGGCTTTGCTATATTAATAGCTATAAAATTTAAGCAATTTTAGATGATTAAAGTTCATAATAAAACGAGGTATTGTATTTGGAATACGATACCTCGTTTTATTATATGAAGTTATATAAGAGTTGTGATATATTAGAAATGAACTTTTAATAATGTTGAGTACAGAAGCGAGTGTGTTAACAGATGATTCCGTTGTCTATTTATAAAATTGGGGTTCCTGTAGGTTTATTTGCTTATTATGTATTTAGATTATTCAGAATTTATATTTTTAAAAAAGTAATATGGAGTTGAAATTCCCAACTCTATATACTCTTTTTTAGGCTTAGGGATTCCGGCAAGTCTTTTTCTCATAGTGCAAACATTTTTTTATTCCTGATTTAGTTGATTACCTTAGTTTACTCTATGTAAATGTAGGTATTTTTATTTATTGTTGAAATTATTTCAACATTCAAACTTAAATCCTCAAAAAGCTATTCTAATGCAAAGGTTTTTTTCGGTATTATTTATATTTCATGACAGCCATATTATTGTGGATGATATTTAATTGAATGATTGACTAGATTGAAGCGTTTGTTATTGTAGGGCTATTTTATAGGTGTAGATTAATGTATAGTAAATTTTTTTATCTACAAGGTTATTATATGTACTATTCCGCTTATTCTTATGGATATAGCCTTTATCTACTCAATGATCACTGGTGGATACGAAGGAAATCTAAAAGCAACAATACTAGCGGTGATAGTATTCCACATACTTTTATATCTGTTAAGTCATAAACAAGTAAAGCTATTAATACAAGTATTTAAACGAAATGGATTTAAAGAGATTAATAATCTATTCAATATGAATATGTTTTTTTCTAATCGTATTTTTTTACGGTAGTAATAGCTATAAAACTTATGAGGTAATAGAAACGTAAAAAGTGGAGTATAAAAGAGTATTTATATAGAGTTCTTTTTGTTTGATGGAGACAGTAAAGTGAAAAAGTATTTTTTTAAGTTTTTTTCTTTTTATAGTAATATAATCGTAGCTATTATATTTCCTATAATTTTTGATTTTATATCGTCTTTTAAATGGTATTCCAATTAATGGATTATTAAGCTCATTACCATATGTATATCTTGGTGTAGGAATATTTTTATGTTTTAGGATTTCTTATTATTAAATATGTAATGAAGTCATATTTGAGCCTAATGAACTGGGAAGACCTACAGTAGAATTATAAAAATAAGAAATATGGAAAAATATAAAAAAAGATAGATGAGGTAAGATATCATGAATAACATAAGGATTCCAATATATAAAATATTAGCCATATGTTTTTTTAGTGGGACTTAGTATAATTTGTTTAAATTTTTTTATGGAACACATACCGAACTAGTAGATTCTTATAGTTTAGGTCGCTATCGAATTGTGTTTGGTGGAATGCTAGAGGATAGCACATATAAAAACTAGATTGGAATTTTCTAAAAATTTCTCATAAGGTTGTATTTCCATATTTATATGTAAAAGGAGATTCGGGTTATACTAGGGTTTTTATTAACACCGATAGGTACAGATATTTTTAAAAGGTACCAAGTTATTCATTTTATGATACTGATAGTATAATAGAGGATATTGATAGCATTAATCACTTAAAACGTGTTTATGGTAATTCTATATCTATAAAAGATGATCTAAATCAAATTAGTGAAGCAGATAGAATTATATTTGAATCATTATAATGAATGTGGATAGCATAAGGTAGTTCTTTGATTGGAATGTATTTTATGTTTAAAATGATGCTTTTAAAGGTGCATTATTGTAGGGTTATAGGACAAAAAGTGTGTGTGACTAATCCCAATAAGTTGGAAAATCTGTAGACATATGTAGCTCATTCCAAACAGGAGCATCACCCCATTGAGGGATTGAACGATTTATTTGGCAATAATCAGATAACCGTTTGTAGATAGCAGCAATCGATTCATCTGTAGGCATACAATTTAATATATCTGAAATAGAAAGCGGTCTTGGTGAGTGCATATAGCACCACCAATAGACCGCTTTTAGTCTTCTTTCAAGTGAAAGGCCCCTATGAGCCCGTAACATACTTCTTAGTTGAGCATTTACTCCACCTTCAATACGATTATTTGTTGTAGGTACTTTAATATCAATGTATTCCAAAAAAATGTAAATAAAGTTTGTTGCCTAATCAGGCGCCATAATGATGATTCAGCTTTTAAGCAAACAGCTCATGTGTAGAGCGTTTATTTCCGAATTCATCAATCGTCATTTCTCGTAAAAAATCAGAATATGTCATTCGCCACGCTGAAAGCTCATTAATCCATATAAAGGCTTGATCCATTGTTTTCACATTAAATAAAGCTTTGGCAAGACTATAAAGGTCTTTCCCAGCTAACGTTTTAGGTCTACTTGTCGTATATCGTCTAACCTGACAAAAAATGTGAAACAGGCATCTTTGGTGACTGCTATGAGGCCAAACTTTACGTAATGCTTTAGGCAAACCATTAGCACCATCAGACACAACGACTTTAGGTTCGGCAATCCGTTCCATTAAACACTGCCAAGCTCTAGCATGCTCATAACGACAGACATACCATCCTAGAACATGAGTATCATTGCAACAAATCAAAAACACATAAATTTCTAGCTAAGTAAATTCCATCAAGATATACCACATCATGTACTTCTTCCACTTTTGGTGGCAATGGCCATATGGACCAAAATTTAGCGGTTTTACGCCTGAATGTACGACCTTTACCAGGCATATCAGCTTGAATATCGGTGCTGAATAACCAATTCAAGAATAGGTTTAACTCTTTACTTAATTTATTAATTTTAACGGTAAATGCCACCTTACAATATTTGCAAAACCAACGCTGAGAACCAGATTTTAAAACACCATGTTTAATACATGTTTCATTACAATCAGGACATTTTATTTGTCGCATAAACTCTTCCTCCATATTTGTTTATATATAGGAAGATATAACCTCATTTTAGTCAGTAATTACAAGGGTTAACTGAAGTTTTCACACACACTTTTTGTCCACCCTCAAACTTCTTCAGAAAAAGATTAAACCCTTATAACACTAGATATTTACTAGTGTTATAAGGGTTTTCTACACTTTTTTGTCCTATAAGCCTTATTGTAGAATTTCGTTAATCTATATGTAATGTTGCTATAAGACATATAAAACCCAAAAAGACGCAATAGTCTATCCTTCAGTAATAAGTTTTACTGAAGATTTCAAGACTATTGCGTCCTTTTTATTTTCC
>BNJS01003078.1_pt1 | contig 18432 bp, 31 predicted proteins | sample 8540461 | NCBI WGS metagenome assembly BNJS01 (sample SAMD00202454, study PRJDB9452) | human saliva metagenome | isolation source: human saliva | place: Japan | reverse complement strand
AGGATCCGCGTAAAGTGCATACACTTCATCTAAACGAGTCAGTGCATTTTTCACTTCAGAAACCGCTTCTTCTACTGCTTCACGCACGGTTTGTTGCGGTTCTAATTTTGGTTCTTGCGGAAGATAACCGATTTTTAATTCCTGGCTGCGGACGAGCTTCCCTTCAAATTCTTTATCTACGCCCGCCATGATGCGTAAAAGGGTTGATTTACCCGCACCATTTTAAACCCAAAACCCCGATCTTCGCACCAGGGAAAAAGCTTAAAGAAATATCTTTCAAAAATATGACGCTTCGGTGGCACCACTTTACCGACACGATGCATCGTATATACAAATTGCGTTGACATTAATTATTCCTCATTAAAAATGACGCCCCATTTTACTGGAAAAATAGGGCGGAAATATAGGAAACAAGCAGTAGGATTTTACAAAAAGTTTCGTGAAATTGACCGCTTGTAAATATTTAGGGGTAAAGCAGCTCCCTAAATTAAATAGACACTTTAGGACTTAAATTACATTGCAAATGTAGAAGTACCATGCCGATGTAGAGCGGGCTTAACATTTGCAAGACTTTGTTGAAAACGTTTATTGTGTTCAAGGTCCCATAAATCAATACGTGTTTGCAGATTAAGCCAAAACTCAGGCGTGGTATCAAATGCTTTAGCAAGTTTAACTGCCATTTCTAGCGTAATTCGTGAACTATTATTAACGATATTACTTGCCGTATTACGATGTACATCTAAAAATTTGAGCTAAATCATTAATTTTAAGACTTAAAGGTTCTAAAAACTCTTCTTGCAGAATTTCTCCAACAGAGGTGGGTTTTCTCGTCATCATATTATCTTCCTTATAAATTATAAGAATGTGGATCTAAATATAAATTATTTACTTCATTATTCTCATATTTAAAAAAATTAGGCGATATTGTTTATTTACTCGAATGGAATAAATTTTATTTTCTTTTTGGCTCAAGCAACTCTAAGTGATTAGCCGGCGGAGAACGTAAATCATTGATATCTTCCGCAGCACTTATCATATCCAATTTTCTTGCCAATACTTTAGATAAATTAGAAGGAATCTTACTATGAGTATTACCATATTGATAAAACCTATAAAGATAATCATCTCTAAAAATGCTCACGCTTTAAATTAAACATCTATTATTCTCTTGGTTATACTCGAGTTGATCATAATAAGAATAAATGCACAATGCAAGAGTGCATCTTTCGACTTAGATAAAAACCACCCGAATCGGGTGGCAGGAAAAGTAGTTTAGCTATATTTATGATTATTTTATTTAGGAACTTTATGAATATCAAGCAATCACTTGACGGGGGTCATGTTACTGAATATTCAGAGACAAGGGAAATGCTATTGAGAGTTTTTTTGATTTACATCAACATTTTTGACAGAAAAAATTCGTTTTTGCGTGTAGAATAAACAACTTCTAATGCTAACGTTCAAAATAATTAGGATTTTTTTGTGAAAAACGTATTCATTATTACTCGGTCTATTCATTAGTTGTAGTGTTTTAGCTCACCCCCATGCATTTATAGATATGCAAACCACGCCTATCATAGAAAATAATCAACTCACTGGCTTATCAATGAAATGGGCATTGGATGAAGCAAGTTCGTCCGCAGTTATTTATGATATGAAACAGGCTAAAACAAAAAAATGATCAGCAAAAACTCATCGATGATGTCATGGGAAATGTTGTGAGCGAACATTATTTTAGCTATCTATATGATGCTCAAAAATAACAAAATCAAATATTCTCCTCACCCCAAAAATTACGGGGTAAAAATCCAAGGATTACAACTGCAATATTATTTTGATGTGCCACTCGCCCATTCTCAAAAATTAGAAAAAAACACATTTAGCTTACAAACTTACGATCCCACTTATTATGTGGCAATGACTTACGCCTCAAAAAGTGCGGTAGATTTTTCCGCACTTCCAAAAAAATTGCCAAGGAAAAATTAATTGAACCTAATGTGGATGAAAAAAATCCAAGCCTACGCATCTTCACTTGATAAATCCCAAAAGAACGAAGATGATTCATTAGGCGTGATGTTCGCGCAAAAAATAATAATTCAATGTGAGTAGAAATGAAAAAAGTATAAAAACAGGGCTCGTGTTATTAGTGATTGCACTTGCCTTATTTGGCTATTTTTTTCCCCTTGGTTTTTTTCTTACATATTGCTGCATGGCAAAAAGATTTTAATCAGCTTATTTCGGAAAAATTTACATCAAATTCAAAAATAATAGCATCAAGGCAGGCATCACGCTTATTTTTTTGCCAGCTTTGTTTATGGCGCACTTCATGCCCTCGGGCCGGGACACGGCAAATTTATTATCGCTAGCTATCTTTCCACTCATGAAAGCCAATTAAAACAAAGCACCATTTTGAGTTTGCTTTTCTTCCCTTAATGCAAGGCATTGTCGCAATTACAGCAACAACATTGCTCGTTGTGGTTCTAAATCTATCATCACGTTATTTCAAATTAAGTCAGCTTTTGGTTAGAAAGAGCTGCATTGCTATTATTAGTATTTCTCGGCTGTTATTGGATTTGGCAAGGCTTTACGTGCCTATCGTAAAAAAATCTAAATTAGCCATTAAATCCCCTAAATCCCTCCCCTATACGAAAAAGTGCGGTGAAAAAAATAACCGCACTTTTCAACTAAACACCTGTAGCTGTGGACACCAACATTTGCCAAGCCCTACGCAAACTGCACAAGCAACCAATCTAAAAATCACAATTTCTCATGATTCTAACAATTGGCATGCGACCATGTAGCGGTGCAATTTTTCGTTTTATTTTTAGCTTATATGCTTGATCTTTATGGCTGGGGAATTTTAGCTGTATTGGCTATGTCTTTCGGCACAGGACTTATGCTGTCAGCCTTCGCGGGGATTGTACGTTATGCGCGAAATACCGCAATTCACTTAGGACGTTGGTATAGTTCAAAAATACGAAAGGAAAAAAAGCGAAAGTATCGTGAAATTAATAGCAGGTGGAATAATGCTATTTTTGCCTTGAGCTTGTTGTATGGAACACTAAATCCAGTAAATGGAGGCACTATTTTTATTTGGAAATTAGTAGCTATCAAAACTATTTTATTATCGAGAGATAATAGGTTGCATTGATATTTTTATTAAATTATAAACAACGGTCAGATATAAATTTCATTAGAAAAATACCTCATAATCCGCATTCATTACCGAATTCAAGTGTGCTGAAGGCAAGCTCTATTTATCCCCAATTAAGGATTTATTTAACAATGAAATTATTGCTTATAATTTAGTGCGAAGCCCGAACTTTGAGCAAATCACCCGAATGATGAAACAAGCTGTAGCAAGGCTTGAAGGCGCAAAACCGATTTTTACATTCCGACTAAGGTTGGCAGTATCAGATGAGAGGCTATCAAAATCATACTCAGGAGAATGGCATTCAGCAAAGTATGTCGAGGAAGGGGAATTGTTTAGATAACAGTGCGATGGAAAGCTTCTTTGGGCGATTAAAAACGGAATGTTATTACGGCAAACGATTTAAAACATTCGAACAGTTGGAAAAACGATCCACGAGTACATTCATTATTACAATCATGAGCGCATTTAGGGAAACTAAAAGGACTCAGCCCTGTAAATTACAGGACTCAGTCCTTGAATTAAATCAGTCTAACTTTTTTTGGGGGCAGATCATAATCTCAAAAAGGATTTTCATAAAATAGATTAAGAAAATAACCGCTTAATCTCTTTCTCATACATATAAATATTAACTGGGTTAGTTGGCAACTGGGAATCTAAATATTCATTTGCACGTTTAACATATTCTTCATGATGTTTGTCATGGTTATCGATTACATCAAGTAATACTTTTGCACCTTCAAAAGCATCAAATTGGTCATAATAATATCCAACACCTTTTAGGAATTAGTTTTGAGTTATGAATAAATGGATATCCTCCATATAACGCATCATTATATGCATAATTCAAGCCATTTTCCCATTGATGAGCAAGCACTATATCCGTGTAACGAGACAAGAAATCTGGCATTTGATAACGCCCTTCTACGGTCAGAATTCCATCTTTCAATACCTTCGTTCTCCCAATAAAATTAAACATAATAGGATGATCTTTTTATGATAAACATTTGTAATGTATAAATCTCTGAAATTTCTATATTTTTATAAATTCATAGCTGACTTAAAATGCTTAATTTTAAATATTGCTTCTCAGCCTCATTGATTATATAGTAAAAAGAATTTTTATTTTTACTAACTCTTTTGCAAAGATAGCTAAATTAAACGCAAATTATCAAAAAAACCCAACGAATACGCTTACCTTCAACATCTAGCTCTTTAGTACAAAATTGAATTTCCTCATTTGATACTAAATCAACATAATAAAGTGATTGTAATTCAGGAGAAAACTTATCTCCATTCTCACGAATAAAATATGTTGAAAGACATGCTCCAAAAACCAATTATTTTTCATAGAAAAATACTAATCTTACAGAATGATTGTGTGTATTCTTTTAGTGTAAATGAGCTATCTCCAGCCACAGAAATCATTAAACAACCCGGTTTATAAACGTCATTAGATTGAGATATAACACTTGAAAAAAATGTCCTCCATTTGCATTTGCTTGAGTTAATTCTAATGTGAGATTTTCTTTAGCTGGAGGATAACATGTCAAAGAGGATTTAATTATATTAAATATCTTATTTTCTCTCAGATTAAATTTCTTTCCTTCCTGATGATAATAACTTTCAAATACATAAGGATAAGCTAACATCTTATCATTGCGATGATTTCTTGTTATATGTATCCCTTGAACAAATTCCCCTTTAACCAAAGGGGAAAAAATTACCCTCATCATGTTTTTAATTCAATTCCCCAAACAGGCGGGCAATTATATTTTTTTGATGGATAAAAGCTTACTTTTTCAGAATCCAGTGCATATAAATTAAATAAAGTAGTATCAACACCATAAATAGGTTTTTAGATAGTTTTTGATATTCAGTTGTTCTTCAATATACTGTTTATATAGCAACCAAGCTTCTTTATATCCTAATATTACTCCCACTTGCCATACATATCCATTTTTCGAAACCACAGCATCTATCTTGGCACTAACTGTGATTCAGATTCAACACAATTATCTAAAAAAGTACAACGCCACGCATCATAAGTTGCATAAAGATTCTTTTCATTTTTAATCTGTTCAAATATATCTAGATGATGAGAGGAAACCAAATATCACAGTCGTATACTGCAATTTGGTCATAGTTATAATTCTGTGCAATATCAGCTGCAGAAATATGTCTATCTAATAGCAGCTCTTTACAACCATAAGTAGGCTCAAAAAAATTTTTAATATCATGCTCTTTTAAACATATTTTCTTAACTTCAGATAAACCATAATCAATGATGCCTATATCGCCTTTATAATTAGTTCTTCTTAAACTTAGAATGAAAAGAAATTAGATTCTCAAACCATATTTTTATTATTATCATCTAGAGCTGTTAAAATCAGTCTTTTTCATTTTACATACCTTATTTATATATGATAAAAAGTGCGATTAAATAACCGCACTTATATATTACTCTTCAAATAAGCGCTGAATTTCACGCTCGTAAATAGCAATATTTATAGGGATTACTTGGCAACAATGTCTCTAAAAATGCATTTGCACGTTTTTGGTACGCCTCATGGTTCTTATCATGATTATCAATCACATTTAATAACACATCCGCACCATGAAATGCATCAAAACCTTCATAATAATATCCGACACCTTTTAGGTAATAACGTTGAATTATGTACAAATGGATAACCACCATATAACGCATCATTGTACGCATAATTCAAACCATTTTCCCATTGATGGGCAAGCACTATATCCGTGTAACGAGACAAGAAATCTGGCATTTGATAACGCCCTTCTACGGTCAGAATTCCATCTTTCAATACCTTCGTTCTCCCAATAAAATTAAACATAATAGGATGATCTTTTTATGATAAACATTTGTAATATAAACATGCTTAATTTTATCAGGCGCTTGTCGATAAAGCTTGTTCTGCAATTAAAAATAGGAGTAAAACAATTTTTTTGAAAAATAAAAATATTTGGCTCAAAGTTCGCAATTCGCCATTTTTACGATCTTTATTCGGCTTATAGCCAAATTCAATTCCATGCTTTTCTTTTTAAGCTTTTTAATTACAATATCACAAAATGTAGGTGCCCAAATTGCTGGAACAACATGTGCATCACACTCAAACATAATAGAAAAAAATAAGAGCGGCAAGTATTTTTCATTTTGTGGAATTAACCAGATACTATCAAACTTACTTCCATTAAATACACGACCAGCAGGTTGATTAAAAATGAAGTTTTCAATATCCATGATGTAATCAGGCCCCATTTTATAACAAACAACTTTCCCGCCATGTTCATGCATTTTATTACTAAGCGCAGGTTCAATACTAAGAGTCCCTTCAATTAACACATCCAATTCATCAATCACATCATTAATATAAGCAAACTTTAAGTCTAGATCATTCAACATAAACCCATCTGGAGGCGTTGTTCTTTTTCTCTGGCCCCCAAGATACTAAAACCACATCATCCACAATGTCGGAATGTTGAAACAAATGATAAAGATGAATGACATTTTGGTTCGCACTCATTTGCCCAAATATCTGTAACTTTAGCTTCTAAATTAAATGTAATTCCAATTTTATATTTACGCATACTTACTCCTACTTTTTAATTTTATTATCTGATAGCTCTCACAAGCGGTCTTATTCTAGTCAAATTTTTAAAAATAAAAACCATCAAAGAATAACAATCCGCACGTAAAATGTGCGGTTTTTAGACTCCCTATAAGGGTCTATACTTTCACAAGCCCCTCAAGGGCTTGTGAGAACTGACAACTGCGTCTAATTATTTCCTTGATTACCCTTAAAAGGGGTGAACATGTTCTTTCGTTGATAAATTATCTTGAACCATATCTTCTTTTTTTCTTGGTTTCTTATATAATCCCTATACTACTTTTTGTATTTAATCCTACTGTGCTTACAAAAAATCCTTTTCGCCCAGAAATGCCTATTTCCATATCTATATTTTAAGTTCGAGTGTCTTTCAAAAAAATCATCAGCGCTGATTTCCCCTTCAGGTAGCCCATAAAACCTGATACTGATATTTTTAGGGTGGGATTTTTTTAAGAGCATATGGATATGGTCTGGCATTGCATGCGCTTCTATTATCTCCACATTTTTATAGTCACATAGCTGCCTCAATATTTGACCTATATCTGCTCTTAACTTTCCATAAATTGCTTTTCTTCTGTACTTCGGGATAAATACAATGTGATACTTACAGTTCCATTTTGTGTGTGATAGACTTAAATCGTCACTGGTTTTACTTACCATGATAATCCTCCTATATGTTGAATTTTTGGTTATCAGCCTTGTTCATTATATAGCGAGGATTTTTTCTATTCATCGCTTAAGCTATTTGGCTCCATACGCATAGCGTATAGTTTTTATAGCCAGACTTTCGTCTGGCTATAATAAAATCACTTGGGTTACCCCGAGTGATTTATTCACTAATTAGCGCTTAATTACCATTGGTAACCAACACCTGCGCCAACATTGTAGTCACCTTGTGTAGTTACCGCGCCACTCACTTTGAAGATAACACGATTGTTATCGCTCGCACGAGAGTAACCTACAGCTACCGCACTTTGACCTCTGTAGTTACCTACACCAAGACCAAGCACTAAGCCACCTGGTTTAGTCACTTGTGGAATATTCGCTATAGCTGTTGCTCCTGCGATACCACCACGAAGTTTCTTATCAGTTTTATTCAATTCGCTACGAACTGCACCAACTGAACGATCAACATATTGTTTATTCGCTGCATCAGTGCTACGGATTGGATCCGCAACATTCGTTACACGACGCTCATTGCCTTGGCTACCTACTGAAACGGTATTCGCTTCATTCGCTACAGAGCCTTTACCAAGTGCTACAGAGTTATTTGCAGTAGCTTTAGCACCTTGACCCACAGCTGTTGAGTTTTTTTACCTGAAGCTTGTGAGTTATTACCTAACGCAGTGCTATTTTCGTCACTTGCATTCGCACCATAGCCAATAGCTGTTGCATCTTTACCTTTCGCTTTAGCACTATCACGTTTGCTGGTGTTATCTGCTGCAAATGCTGTTTTTGCCATCTTTACTGATCAAACCAGAATCATCAATACGTTTCGCAGAGCTTTCTGCTGCAGTTGCAGAAAGATGCAGCCGCTGTCGCAGATGAACCTGCTGCAGACGCAGACGTGCTTGCTGCCGTTGCTGAGCTATTCGCTGCTGAAGCAGACGTTGACGCTGCGGTTGCGGAGCTGTTCGCTGCTGATGCAGACGTTGACGCTGCGGTTGCGGAGCTATTCGCTGCTGAAGCAGAAGTTGACGCTGCCGTTGCTGAGCTATTCGCTGCTGATGCAGACGTTGACGCTGCGGTTGCTGAGCTGTTCGCTGCTGATGCAGACGTTGACGCTGCCGTTGCTGAGCTATTTGCTGCTGATGCAGATGCTGCTGCCGTTGCTGAGCTATTCGCTGCTGATGCAGACGTTGACGCTGCGGTTGCGGAGCTATTTGCTGCTGATGCAGACGTTGAAGCTGCGGTTGCGGGAGCTGTTTGCTGCTGAGGCAGACGTTGAAGCTGCGGTTGCTGAGCTATTCGCTGCTGAAGCAGACGTTGACGCTGCGGTTGCTGAGCTATTCGCTGCTGATGCAGACGTTGAAGCTGCGGTTGCTGAGCTATTCGCTGCTGACGCAGAAGTGCTTGCCGCGGTTGCTGAGCTATTCGCTGCTGATGCAGACGTTGACGCTGCGGTTGCGGAGCTATTCGCTGCTGATGCAGACGTTGACGCTGCGGTTGCTGAGCTATTTGCTGCTGATGCAGACGTTGACGCTGCGGTTGCGGAGCTGTTCGCTGCTGATGCAGAAGTTGACGCTGCGGTTGCTGAGCTATTCGCTGCTGATGCAGACGTGCTTGCTGCCGTTGCTGAGCTATTCGCTGCTGATGCAGAAGTTGAAGCTGCCGTTGCTGAGCTATTCGCTGCTGAAGCAGACGTTGACGCTGCGGTTGCTGAGCTATTCGCTGCTGATGCAGACGTTGAAGCTGCGGTTGCTGAGCTATTCGCTGCTGATGCGAAGTGCTTGCTGCGGTTGCGGAGCTGTTTGCCGCTGATGCAGAAGTTGAAGCTGCCGTCGCTGAGCTATTCGCTGCTGATGCAGATGTGCTTGCTGCCGTTGCTGAGCTATTCGCTGCTGATGCAGACGTTGACGCTGCGGTTGCTGAGCTATTCGCTGCTGATGCAGATGTGCTTGCTGCGGTTGCTGAGCTATTTGCTGCTGATGCAGACGTTGAAGCTGCGGTTGCTGAGCTGTTCGCTGCTGATGCAGATGTGCTTGCTGCGGTTGCTGAGCTATTCGCTGCTGAAGCAGAAGTTGACGCTGCCGTTGCGGAGCTGTTCGCTGCTGATGCAGATGTGCTTGCCGCTGTCGCGGAGCTGTTCGCTGCTGATGCAGATGTGCTTGCTGCCGTTGCTGAGCTGTTCGCTGCTGATGCAGAAGTGCTTGCTGCGGTTGCGGAGCTGTTTGCCGCTGATGCAGAAGTTGAAGCTGCCGTCGCTGAGCTATTCGCTGCTGATGCAGATGTGCTTGCTGCCGTTGCTGAGCTATTCGCTGCTGATGCAGACGTTGACGCTGCGGTTGCGGAGCTATTCGCTGCTGATGCAGACGTTGACGCTGCGGTTGCTGAGCTATTTGCTGCTGATGCAGACGTTGACGCTGCGGTTGCGGAGCTGTTCGCTGCTGATGCAGAAGTTGAAGCTGCCGTTGCTGAGCTGTTCGCTGCTGATGCAGATGTGCTTGCTGCCGTTGCTGAGCTATTCGCTGCTGATGCAGACGTTGACGCTGCGGTTGCTGAGCTATTCGCTGCTGATGCAGAAGTTGAAGCTGCCGTTGCTGAGCTGTTCGCTGCTGATGCAGATGTGCTTGCTGCCGTTGCTGAGCTGTTCGCTGCTGATGCAGATGTGCTTGCCGCGGTTGCTGAGCTATTTGCTGCTGATGCAGACGTTGACGCTGCGGTTGCTGAGCTATTCGCTGCTGATGCAGACGTGCTTGCTGCCGTTGCTGAGCTATTCGCTGCTGATGCAGAAGTTGAAGCTGCCGTTGCTGAGCTATTCGCTGCTGAAGCAGACGTTGACGCTGCGGTTGCTGAGCTATTCGCTGCTGATGCAGACGTTGAAGCTGCGGTTGCTGAGCTATTCGCTGCTGACGCAGACGTGCTTGCTGCCGTTGCTGAGCTATTCGCTGCTGATGCAGACGTGCTTGCTGCCGTTGCTGAGCTATTCGCTGCTGATGCAGAAGTTGAAGCTGCCGTTGCTGAGCTATTCGCTGCTGAAGCAGACGTTGACGCTGCGGTTGCTGAGCTGTTCGCTGCTGATGCAGACGTTGAAGCTGCGGTTGCTGAGCTATTCGCTGCTGACGCAGACGTGCTTGCTGCCGTTGCTGAGCTATTCGCTGCTGATGCAGACGTTGACGCTGCGGTTGCGGAGCTATTCGCTGCTGATGCAGATGTGCTTGCTGCGGTTTGCTGAGCTATTTGCTGCTGAAGCTGATGTGCTTGCTGCGGTTGCTGAGCTGTTCGCTGCTGATGCAGATGTGCTTGCTGCCGTTGCTGAGCTATTTGCTGCTGATGCAGATGTGCTTGCTGCCGTTGCGGAGCTATTTGCTGCTGATGCAGACGTGCTTGCTGCCGTTGCGGAGCTATTTGCTGCTGATGCAGATGTGCTTGCTGCCGTTGCTGAGCTATTCGCTGCTGATGCAGACGTTGACGCTGCGGTTGCTGAGCTATTCGCTGCTGATGCAGAAGTTGAAGCTGCGGTTGCTGAGCTAGTTTGCTGCTGATGCAGATGTGCTTGCTGCCGTTGCTGAGCTATTCGCTGCTGAAGCAGACGTTGACGCTGCAGTTGCTGAGCTATTTGCTGCTGATGCAGACGTTGAAGCTGCGGTTGCGGAGCTATTTGCTGCTGATGCAGATGTGCTTGCTGCCGTTGCTGAGCTGTTTGCCGCTGATGCAGAAGTTGAAGCTGCCGTTGCTGGAGCTATTCGCTGCTGATGCAGACGTTGAAGCTGCCGTCGCGGAGCTATTTGCTGCTGAAGCAGATGTGCTTGCTGCCGTTGCTGAGCTATTCGCTGCTGATGCAGACGTTGACGCTGCGGTTGCTGAGCTATTCGCTGCTGATGCAGAAGTTGAAGCTGCGGTTGCTGAGCTATTCGCTGCTGATGCAGAAGTTGAAGCTGCCGTCGCTGAGCTATTTGCTGCTGATGCAGACGTTGACGCTGCGGTTGCTGAGCTATTCGCTGCTGATGCAGACGTTGAAGCTGCCGTCGCGGAGCTGTTTGCTGCTGATGCAGACGTGCTTGCTGCCGTTGCGGAGCTGTTCGCTGCTGATGCAGACGTGCTTGCTGCCGTTGCTGAGCTATTCGCTGCTGATGCGAACGTTGACGCTGCGGTTGCTGAGCTATTCGCTGCTGATGCAGAAGTTGAAGCTGCCGTCGCTGAGCTGATTTGCTGCTGATGCGAGACGTTGACGCTGCGGTTGCTGAGCTATTCGCTGCTGATGCAGACGTTGAAGCTGCCGTCGCGGAGCTATTTGCTGCTGATGCAGATGTGCTTGCTGCGGTTGCTGAGCTGTTTGCTGCTGATGCAGACGTGCTTGCTGCCGTTGCGGAGCTATTTGCTGCTGATGCAGATGTGCTTGCTGCCGTTGCTGAGCTATTCGCTGCTGATGCAGACGTTGACGCTGCGGTTGCTGAGCTATTCGCTGCTGATGCAGAAGTTGAAGCTGCGGTTGCTGAGCTATTTGCTGCTGAAGCAGACGTTGACGCTGCGGTTGCGGAGCTATTTGCTGCTGAAGCAGACGTTGACGCTGCGGTTGCTGAGCTATTTGCTGCTGATGCAGACGTGCTTGCTGCGGTTGCTGAGCTGTTTGCTGCTGATGCAGACGTGCTTGCTGCCGTTGCGGAGCTATTTGCTGCTGAAGCAGACGTTGACGCTGCGGTTGCGGAGCTATTTGCTGCTGAAGCAGACGTTGACGCTGCGGTTGCTGAGCTGTTTGCTGCTGATGCAGACGTTGAAGCTGCGGTTGCGGAGCTATTTGCTGCTGATGCAGATGTGCTTGCTGCCGTTGCTGAGCTGTTTGCCGCTGATGCAGAAGTTGAAGCTGCCGTTGCTGGAGCTATTCGCTGCTGATGCAGACGTTGAAGCTGCCGTTGCGGAGCTATTTGCTGCTGAAGCAGATGTGCTTGCTGCCGTTGCGGAGCTGTTCGCTGCTGATGCAGACGTGCTTGCTGCGGTTGCTGAGCTATTTTGCTGCTGATGCAGACGTGCTTGCTGCGGTTGCTGAGCTGTTTGCTGCTGATGCAGACGTGCTTGCTGCCGTTGCGGAGCTATTTGCTGCTGATGCAGATGTGCTTGCTGCCGTTGCTGAGCTGTTCGCTGCTGATGCAGATGTGCTTGCTGCCGTTGCTGAGCTGTTTGCCGCTGATGCAGATGTGCTTGCTGCCGTTGCTGAGCTATTCGCTGCTGATGCAGACGTTGAAGCTGCCGTTGCTGAGCTATTCGCTGCTGATGCAGAAGTTGAAGCTGCCGTCGCTGAGCTATTTGCTGCTGATGCAGACGTTGACGCTGCGGTTGCTGAGCTATTCGCTGCTGATGCAGACGTTGAGCTGCCGTCGCGGAGCTGTTTGCTGCTGATGCAGACGTGCTTGCTGCCGTTGCGGAGCTGTTCGCTGCTGATGCAGACGTGCTTGCTGCCGTTGCTGAGCTATTCGCTGCTGATGCAGACGTTGACGCTGCGGTTGCTGAGCTATTCGCTGCTGATGCAGAAGTTGAAGCTGCCGTCGCTGAGCTATTTGCTGCTGATGCAGACGTTGACGCTGCGGTTGCTGAGCTATTCGCTGCTGATGCAGACGTTGAAGCTGCCGTCGCGGAGCTATTTGCTGCTGATGCAGATGTGCTTGCTGCGGTTGCTGAGCTGTTTGCTGCTGATGCAGACGTGCTTGCTGCCGTTGCGGAGCTATTTGCTGCTGATGCAGATGTGCTTGCTGCCGTTGCTGAGCTATTCGCTGCTGATGCAGACGTTGACGCTGCGGTTGCTGAGCTATTCGCTGCTGATGCAGAAGTTGAAGCTGCGGTTGCTGAGCTATTTGCTGCTGAAGCAGACGTTGACGCTGCGGTTGCGGAGCTGTTCGCTGCTGATGCAGATGTGCTTGCTGCCGTTGCTGAGCTATTCGCTGCTGAAGCAGACGTTGACGCTGCAGTTGCTGAGCTGTTGCTGCTGATGCAGACGTTGAAGCTGCGGTTGCGGAGCTATTTGCTGCTGATGCAGATGTGCTTGCTGCCGTTGCTGAGCTGTTTGCTGCTGATGCAGACGTGCTTGCTGCCGTTGCGGAGCTATTTGCTGCTGATGCAGATGTGCTTGCTGCCGTTGCTGAGCTATTCGCTGCTGATGCAGACGTTGACGCTGCGGTTGCTGAGCTATTCGCTGCTGATGCAGAAGTTGAAGCTGCGGTTGCTGAGCTATTTGCTGCTGATGCAGACGTTGACGCTGCGGTTGCTGAGCTATTCGCTGCTGATGCAGATGTGCTTGCTGCCGTTGCTGAGCTATTCGCTGCTGAAGCAGACGTTGACGCTGCAGTTGCTGAGCTATTTGCTGCTGATGCAGACGTTGAAGCTGCGGTTGCGGAGCTAGTTTGCTGCTGATGCAGACGTTGACGCTGCCATTGCTGAGCTATTCGCTGCTGAGGGCAGACGTTGACGCTGCGGTTGCTGAGCTATTTGCTGCTGAAGCAGATGTGCTTGCTGCGGTTGCTGAGCTATTTGCTGCTGATGCAGATGTGCTTGCTGCCGTTGCTGAGCTAGTTTGCTGCTGATGCAGATGTGCTTGCTGCCGTTGCTGAGCTATTTGCTGCTGATGCAGACGTTGACGCTGCGGTTGCTGAGCTGTTGCTGCTGATGCAGAAGTGCTTGCTGCTGTTGCTGAGCTATTTTGCTGCTGATGCAGAAGTTGACGCTGCCGTTGCGGAGCTAGTTGCTGCTGAAGCTGATGTACTTGCTGCAGTTGCTGAGCTGTTCGCTGCTGATGCAGACGTTGACGCTGCGGTTGCGGAGCTATTTGCTGCTGAAGCAGACGTTGACGCTGCGGTTGCTGAGCTATTTGCTGCCGATGCAGATGTGCTTGCTGCCGTTGCTGAGCTGTTCGCTGCTGATGCAGATGTGCTTGCTGCCGTTGCTGAGCTATTCGCTGCGAAGCAGATGTGCTTGCTGCGGTTGCTGAGCTATTTGCTGCTGATGCAGATGTGCTTGCTGCCGTTGCTGAGCTATTTGCTGCTGATGCAGATGTGCTTGCTGCCGTTGCTGAGCTATTTGCTGCTGATGCAGACGTTGACGCTGCGGTTGCTGAGCTATTGCTGCTGATGCAGAAGTGCTTGCTGCTGTTGCTGAGCTATTTGCTGCTGATGCAGAAGTTGACGCTGCCGTTGCGGAGCTATTTGCTGCTGAAGCTGATGTACTTGCTGCAGTTGCTGAGCTGTTCGCTGCTGATGCAGACGTTGACGCTGCGGTTGCGGAGCTATTTTGCTGCTGAAGCAGACGTTGACGCTGCGGTTGCTGAGCTATTTGCTGCCGATGCAGATGTGCTTGCTGCCGTTGCTGAGCTGTTCGCTGCTGATGCAGATGTGCTTGCTGCCGTTGCTGAGCTATTCGCTGCTGATGCAGATGTGCTTGCTGCGGTTGCGGAGCTGTTCGCTGCTGATGCGAAGTTGACGCTGCCGTTGCTGAGCTGTTCGCTGCTGATGCAGAAGTGCTTGCTGCCGTTGCTGAGCTATTTGCTGCTGATGCAGAAGTTGACGCTGCCGTTGCTGAGCTATTTGCTGCTGAAGCAGATGTGCTTGCTGCCGTTGCTGAGCTGTTCGCTGCTGATGCAGAAGTGCTTGCTGCGGTTGCGGAGCTGTTTGCCGCTGATGCAGATGTGCTTGCTGCTGAAGCTGCTGTTTCTGCACGTGCAACAGATCTATTGATCTCTTGGGGCTATTAGTTACAGTGGTTGCCGCATTTTTAGCATCTGTAATTGCTTGGTTGAAGCAGCATTTAATTTGTAAGTTACTGCATTATTTTCATATGCAACCTCTAATCCATCGCCAGCTCTGAAATCAAGCGTATTACTAGCATTGTAGTTGCTGATGTGTCATTGTTACGCATGATTTTCTTGTCAACGCCATTTACTTTGAACGTATATTCCGTTTTAGCAATTTCATCAGCTGCTTTAATTACATAGTAAAGTTGTGAACCAGTAATCCACATCACTCGATTTATCAGAGATTTCACCAGCTCCAACATTTTGGATCTGGCGTTTAACATTGTCTTTACCAAAACTTACAGTGCCATTATCGGTTGCAGCAACGCCTTTAGATAAGGTTGTATCACCAATCTTGATATCACTTACTGTATGTTTAGTCGATGTACTTGAAGATTGACCAATAGCAATATCACCTGGATTATTAGCAACCGCACTTTTGACCTAGCGCAATCCCATTTGCAGCAGACGCTACCACTGAGCTCGATCACCAATACTAATCCCTGTTGCTCCAGCTGTTTTAGCATTGTTACCTAAAGTAACAGAATATGTTGCATTGTCTGTTGCTTGCGCTCCATTACCGATAACAATGGAGTAGTCTTTCTCTGCAGTCGCTTTTGCATCGCCAATACCTCCGATTACAATGGATCTTGAGCCATTTGCTGTTGCTTCTGGGCCAATTGCTACAGTTCTATCGCCTTTTGCAACAGCATACGCACCTATAGCAACAACTCTTTCTTGTTCTCCTTTTGCATTTTTGACCAATAACAACAGAGTTTTCTCTTTCTACCGTTACATTTGTACCCTATCGCAACAGAATTCTCACGTTTCGCTACAGTGGAATTACCTAGGGGCAATCGAATTTTCACGTTGAACTGTTGCTTCATTACCAATAGCTACTGCGTTTACCGCACCGTTACCTGTTCCACTACTTACAGCTGTAATATTAGCCTTATTACCAATCGCGACTGCACCGCTTGCAGCAGTGATTTTACTACCATTACCAATAGCAATAGCATTTGCAGAACCTACATTGTATGGGTCATAACGTAGAATAGTACTACCTGCACCAAAATGCAATTGCGCCAGCTGAACCCTCAACTTGAGCAAGCTTACCAATGGCAATTCCATTAATTGATTCACTAAAGTGGCTTCCCCAAAAGTTATTAACGTTTGCTCCAGTACCAATTGCAATAGAATCTTTAGCAAGAGCATTTGCATAGATACCAGTTGCTATAGAACGATCTGCCTGTGCCCCACTTGCTTCGGCATATTTACCATTATTGTCTTTTTGTTACACCCTGCGATGCATTGGTAATGCTACTATTATTGTGACCTTCATAATTGAAGGTTACGTTAGTTACATTACCCTTATCGTCTGATGTAGTTAAAGCTTCCTCTCTCTTATTTCCATTGGAATTAACATGAGAATATCCCTTGATATCTACTTCATCGGCTTTAATCTTATTAAATTCTTCTAATACTTTTTTTACGGTAGTAGTTTTTGCTACGGTTTTACTAGCGTCAGCTCCAACAGTTTCTATTATGTTAATCGATGTAATTCTGTTATCAGCTTTTTAGCCTCTAAACCAGCTGTTTTTACATCAATATTTACCGAGCTTTTGATTGTTTTGAGTCTAAGGTTGTATATACATCTGTATAATCACCCGGTTTAAAAATAACTGTATGATCATTATTAACGCGCCCTGTTGTCGTGGTAGACTTTGTTACATCATCATAATGCCCAATATTCCAACCAGTATAATTTCTCACATAGTAAAGTTGTGAACCAGTTACCGCATCGTTACTGTCATGGGCAATACGACCTGCTGCCACGTTTTGAATTTGGCGATACATCGTATTATTACCATCTTGACCACCTACAGAAAGAATAGAAACGGTTGTAGTACCAGAAGAACCATTAGCTTGAGTAACTTGTTCAGATTGTGTCGTAAATTTTACCTTCCATAGATGGATGATTAACATTAGATTTGATAGTCATCCCTTCTACTTTATTTAATGCAGCATTGTTTATTTTTCTTCCTGCTTCTTTAACCGCATTTAAAGTGTTTTTCATTTTGGTTTTGATTGAATGCCTCCAACCGCTGTAACGTAGGTGCTATTTAAATTATTAATCTCAGCATCAGTATAGTTTTTGTCCTAAACCTTTTGGTGCAATACGAGAGAATGAACCAAGATAGACAGCATCATCATACCCTTGATATCCTACTCCACTACCTGATGCAGCCCCTAACGCTAATGCATTAAGCCCGATAGATTGTGCTCCAGCACCAATTCCAACTGTATTAAAACCTTGAGTACCACCTTGTCTATAAGTTAATCCCCAAGCGTTAGCATGCCCATAATCAGAGCCAATAACGATACTATTATTACCAGAGGCAACTAATTTATCGTGTCCAATAGAAATTTGTCTATACCAACCGCTGCAACTCTATTTCCCTCTTTTTGGCTTAGGACCAACTTGTGCACCACCATTATAACCACCAATAGCAATCCCATAATCACCATACTTAACAGCTCCATTTTCAGCACCTATCGCTGCCATTGCCCAGGTTGGATATCCCAAGCAAATTGAGAGTAGAGAAAGTTTTAAAACAGGTTTAACTAATTTGGTTGTATTTACCACAGAGCTAGAAGAGGATTTAGCCATGCCTCTAGCTAGTTCAGATACTACTTCTGTTCTTTGTGTTGTCTTATTCCAAATAACTTTAAATATGCGGTTCATTAATAATCCTCAATAAGTTAAATTATATACATCAAATACTTTTAGATATACTTATGCCATCTAAAAACGCTGCATTCTGCCATATTAATGATGATATAACCATCAGTTTTTGTAAAGATTTGTAAAGATAAGATGTTAAAAAAATATGAAAAAAATATTTAGTTTTAAATAGATGGTGTATAAATTGGCTCTAAATTACTATCGTTTTTGTTGACAAGAGGTTTTCTTATCATTAAAATGCGCGCCCTGTTCCTTGTGATACAAAGTTTATTCCTCCTTAGTTCAGTCGGTAGAGACGGTGGACTGTTAATCCATATGTCGCTGGTTCAAGTCCAGCAGGAGGACCAAGTTTTTCTTTTTGGTTTAGAGTTTGTTTGTCTCCTTTTTACAGATTCTAAATTAGCAACCAAAAGATTTTTGAGCCCATCATGTTGATGGGCTTTATTTTTCTATCAAAATCCTTCTT